>ERZ773024.333-NODE-333-length-17690-cov-3.312220_pt1 | contig 17690 bp, 30 predicted proteins | sample MGYA00511667_ERZ773024 | MGnify/ENA primary metagenome ERZ773024 (study PRJEB29015, sample SAMEA2738117) | human oral metagenome | biome: human oral; feature: human-associated habitat; material: saliva | place: China | collected 2258 ... | reverse complement strand
TGAATACCGTCAAGACGGGAATTTCAACAAGCGGCTTCGGCTTACCCTTATCATTATACGGCGAAGGGTACTCTACGAACTCTGGTTCCGTAGCGTCCTTCCCTGAGTTCGCCGAGATGTATAGGTTCTTAAACATTGTCAGCGAATCCGCTATGAACTTGAGGTTCATCTCAAGCCGGGAGTACCCGAACCATGCATCCTTCGGGTTCGCGTCCTGTGTCATGGTATCTTCGGGGTCTGGCTCTGGCATCTGGTGCCTGTATAAACTACGCTCTTCAAAGGCAAGCCGGGACAACAAGGCTTTAGATACCTTACTATCCCGGCTTGCCCACTCACGCAGAGGGTCATAGTGATATAGCGCTATGAAGTCTGCGCAAATAACAGGCTGTTGAACTAAATATTCAAAGAGCGCGCGGCGTTTCCCAGTTCACCGATGTAGCCCATGACGAAGCTAATCATGTCGCCGATGCCCTGCAGGGGGTCGTACTTAGCCCACTCTGCCTGGTTCTGGGGCGGAACGACAAGGGACTCGAAGGAACGCAGGATGGCGCGAGTACCGGCTAGGTCAATGCCCGGGTTATCCTCACGGTTTTCGCTCTCTACCGCCTCCCAGATAGACATAGTTTCTGATAGAAGTTGAAGAGCGTCCGTGCCGCGAATGGTTTCGAGTGGCACTACGAGACGGTAAAGCGGGCTGGTACGCGGGTCGGGGAACTCTGCGTTGTCTTCACTGGCTCCGGTAGGCTCTGCTACCGTGGCGGGAGTTTCGTTAGTGGCGTTGGGCTGTGCCATTGTAGGGGTGGCTTCCTGCTGTAGCTTATCCAATGCAGCGTTGTATTTGTCTGCATCCGGCGCAAACTCTGCGGCTACAGGAATAGCGCGTCCATCAGCTCCGAAAACCAGACCCGGGGTTTTGCCGGAGTTCTCTGGGGTGTTAGTCAATTTCATTTCCTCTCGAAAATACAAAAGTGCCTGTGACTCCATAAGAGCCACAGGCACAGTATAGCATGTGAGCTATGTACTAGCTTTAGCCTCCGACGCGAGCACCGGGTCCGCCAGCGGCAGGCTGACCTGCAACCGCCGCAGCAGGGGCAGCTGCTTTCTTCTTCGGAACGATGGTAGCGATAGCGTCCTTCGCACCGGCGGTAACCTGCTCTGCGGTAGGTGCGAGCACGGTTGCCGTGACGGGGATAGGAACGAGAGCGCCCTTAGAGGTCTCACCACGGCCATTAGCCGAAAGCTGTGCGTTCGGCATGTAGTCGAACACAGTCATCTCGGAGTCCGCACGGATGAACAACAGCGAAGTGTTCACGGTACGAGGCTTGCCGCCGGACCACTGGATAAGCTCTGCTTCGGTCTCTTCCATAGTTGCGGGGTCATTACCGCCCTGAGTCAGCTGGAGAACACGCTTGTTGAAGGTGTGCAGCGTGAACTCGAACTTGGTAGTGACGTTACCAAGAATGTTACGAACAGCTGCAACCTCAGCGGTGTCGATAACGGTAGCATCGCCGCCGTCAGACGAGAAGGTCGGCAAGGTCTCCGCAGAGGTCAGACCGATAGGTGCCCAGCCTTCGGGGTAGGTGGTGCTGTCATCAGCTTTGAACTTGCTGACCGCGCCCTTCGGGGGAGGCGCGAAGGTGCCGGTCTTAGGTGCCAGCACCGTAACAAAGTCCGCAACAAGGACTTCACTCGGGTTATATTCAATGGGCTTTGCCATATTAAAGAACTCCTAGTTCACGTAGTGCCTGCGAAGGCTCTTCCATATTAGGCGCGCCGAACAGGACATCCCGTGGCGCGAATGCAGTCAGTGTTAGGGTGCTGTCTGACTGCTCTCCGGCAACCGTCGTGATGGCGGCTACCTGAAACTCTGTATTGGGTACCTGAGTAAGAGTATACCCTCTCAATACCACACCAGATACTTCCTTGCCAATCTCGGTACACTTCTGGATGTACGAATGCGCTCTCATAGCAAGACTATCAGCGGACACGTCAGCGAGCTTGCCGGTGCGAGGGGAGAATACCCGAAGACGTATGTTCATCATCAGCTTCCATAGGGTGCCCTCAGCGTTCACCGGCGTGTACGTTGCCCACATGACATGATGCTGAATCCACCATGCCGGTAGTCTCTGCGGGGGTACGTTATGGATAACATGCCCCGGCGCGAACTCGGATAGTGTACTCTGCATAATCTCGGATAAGTTCAGTGCTGTTTCCATTACTAACCTCCATGCCGGGTTCCACGCGAACCTGAGCGGTCAATCGCTGCGTTCGCCCGGAACTCATTCCAGTTGGACTTCTTGAGCGCTGGCATGGGGCGGGACAGAGCGTGCAACGATACTGCCTTAGCCGCTGCGCCAACTAGGAAGAAGTGCCCACGCTGGAAGCGGGTTACCTTCTGACTACGTCCGTTAGAGAACTGAATCTCATTCGTGGCGATACCAAGCTCGATGATGTGCGCAGCGGGGTCATCGTTGAAGACAACCCTATCCCACACAGGGATGTTCGGATACTGTTGGGGGCCCTTATAAAGGCTTCGCTTCACGCCGAAGTGGTCCACATACGAGTCTGACGTAGACTTTCGGTACGGTTCCGCTGCTGCTTTAGCGTCGTTCTTGATGGCCTCCGCGACTCGGTCAAGCGCGCGAGTCCTGGTAGATACCAACGACGCGGCGCGCTTGGAGTTCGTGCGGTACAGTTCAATCCCATCACCCATGAGGCACCCCCGATAACTCTCGCTCATTGCCGCGAGTGATAGCAACCTTATCGTGCTGGGTTCGAACACCCATTCGAAAGACGACCTCACGGGCGTTGATGGTGTAATAGTACGGCTTCGAGGACGTAGGCTGTGGTTTCATACCCGCTTGCCGGGTGTACTTTCCCGGCGTGTAAACGACAACCGAGTTCACAGGGAACTCGTCTCGGTATTCCTCTGGCAGAGACTCCCGCAGTCTATCGAACGTGCCGGGGGGAGTTGTTAGAGCGCCGGTCGTGGATAATTTCGTGCCATAGTACTCTTCCCGAACAGAGGATGTTCGAGAGAGGTTATCAGAGGCGATGGGCTGGAAGTTGCAGCGAACCACCAAGGGTTCCTGACGGTACTCGATAGCGAACATACCGTCAGGTTTGAGCACGCTGTGCGCAGGGTAAATCTCTACGACGTGCCGGGGGTTGGATACTAGCGTCATCCGCAGAACCACCCTTCATACCACCCCGCAGTGGGGGAGGATGTAAAGGTCGGGTCAGGTGACATTTTGACAGACCCGACAAAAGAACCTTGAGTCTTGCATCCAAGACCCTCTAGTTCCTTATCAGTGAACCAGATATTCGGGGACTGCGCCACACGGTCAATCTGAATCTCATACGCGGACTCTTTCTCGGAGACGTACCCAGAGCGGTCATCCTTCGAAACTCGCATGACGGCGGATACGACAACGGCACGGATACGCACTGCTGTCAGCTTGTCCGGCTCTTCCTTGCCCGCAATGATGTTTGCCAAGCGAGGGCAATACCCCGCGAGCATGGCGAGGGCTTCCTCAATCTTAGACGCAATGAATTTTTCAGAGCGGTCTACGACATCACCGTCTAGTGCGGTGTACACATCTTCAACAGTGATTTCCATACTCACGGGGTATATTCCTTACTTGCTTCCAGCGCGCGAACGGGGGTTCTTACGTGCCGGGGTTTTCTTTTCTTCTGCAGGTTCCTCTACGAAGAGGCCGGTAACCTCATGGTTATCAACCTGGGAGAGAACATGGTCGCTAAGCTCACTCCCTTCGGGTAGGAACTGGACTTCGCCAGACTCATTATGAATATACGTGGATGCCTTAGTGAACATGTTCGTCTCCTATTCGTCGTGTGGGTTACAGAACCTTTACCTTGAACGCAGCGTCCGGGCTGTACAGGGCGGGCATAGCCACCGAGTCCACAACCACGTCACGCAGAGATGCAACGTTAGGACGCTGAACGATATTGGCAACGATACCCTGGCCGTTTACGCCAGTCCAGCCGAGGTTTACCGCAGTCACAGTACGAGAGAACACAGTCTCGCCGAGGATACGGTTACCGGCGGGCGGAAGCAGGAAGATGCTGTCGCTGTCCAGAACATCCACAGGCCCATCGTAGGTGTTCACCTGACGGTCATAGATGGTAATCTGCGGCAAGCGCTGGCCTGCCAGGATACCGTTCACGTCTTCCAGAGTAGCCGGACGGTAGCCATCACCAATCTTAGTAGCGAACTGAGTGCTGGTCTGAATAGCCATGAACACGCGGGTGGACATAACCATCGCGCCGGGGTAGAAGCCGTTGAGCTTGTGGTATGCCTGGCGGTACTTAACAAGCTCATTCAGGATGTTAGTACCTGCTGCGTCGAACTTCGCAGCTGCGGTAACGTCAGCCTCAGCCGAGCGTCCCCACACATCCTCAGTCACGCCACCGGTCTCAGTCTCAACTAGGAACTTAGCCTTGTTGAGTGTCTGACCGCGCTGGTACTCAAGACGGTCAGCAATAGACTCAACGCCCTGCATAACCTTGTTCTCGATAGACTGGCGGATAATGTCGTTGGACTGGATGCGCGCACGCAGCTGGTCCTTCTCGCCGATGGTGTACTTCTGGGTAAGAGGGATGTTCTCGAAGCGAACAATCTTGACGGGAGGATTAGTACCACGGCTAGGCTCTGCGTCCCACGCGCGGTTGAACGCCATGACGGGGCGGGTGACCTTCAGGTCACGGGTGTTCAGGTCAATGCCTTCGACGTAGCGGTCGGGGAAGTACTGCTGGAGAGAGTTCTGCGCAATCTCCTGCTCTTGTAGGTTCTTGTAGAACTCGGTTGCGAATCCGGTCAGGTACTCCGGGGTGTGAATCTGGTCTAAATCATAAGTAGTCATTAGTTAGCGCCCTCCATGTAGATAAAGTGGTTGCTATCTGCGGGCTTCGCCAGTGCAGAGCCGGATGCCAGCTTGGGCAGACGCTTGAGAATAATAATACCCTTGACAACAACTGCCACCTGCTCGATGCCGGAGGTGTTGCTGTGGTCGAACAGAAGGAAGCCCGAGGGGTCTGCGGTTGCAGGTTTTACCTTGTTGGCTTCGACTGTGAGGGGGTACCCGGTGGGTACTCCGTTATATTTCTTGATGACTTCCGCAAAGTCCGCAGCGTCGAGGGTGAGCGACTGAGCCTCAATCGAAGCGGTCTCACCAGACAACCAATTGGGGAGGTTGCGGTTAATAGAAGTGCTGTGAAGATTAGGCACTGTGAACCTCTCTATTTCTTATTGAACCTAGCTCGCACTGCGGCGGCACCGGAGGCGAAGCTATTGTTTGAAGCATCTCCTGAGTTCGATGCTCCTGACAGGGATGGAATACTAGAAGCCTTTGGTTTCATCTGCTCCCGGAACGTCTCCAGAATCCCGTCGAACTTGCTCTGGTCGAAGTTACCTTCCGAATCTAAGAACGACGCGGCACCCAAACTATCGAACGCACTTTGCAAATTCGATAGCCCGTTCGCACTCAGGCCGGCTTGAATCTTCGACTCCGCAATCTTGACGGCTGCTGTGGTTTTGTACTCGCTGAACTCCGACTGCAACGCTTCGAGACGTTGCAGAACGGAATCGTCCGCACCTTCTGAACCATCGGACTTGTGGCTCTTGGCGCGGTTCTCCCAGGTACGAGAGTGAGACTTCCACTGTTCAACCTGCGCTTGCAGTTCTTCAACCTTAGCTTGCAGGTCCTCTTGGCTTGCCGGGGTAGATGTTGAATCCTGCACAGCCGTTTCGGCTACTAGGTTCTCGCCGTCTGGAGTCTCTCCTTCGGAGACGTTCGCAGACAAAGTTTCCTGTGGCATACCCGTATTCCTTTCTTCCCCATTCCGGGGGTTTAGCGCGAACCACCGGCGTATACCTTCGTGCCGGGGTTCTGCATCTGGTGAGCCGTCCAGTCGCGCGTGAAGCTCTTCTTCCGAAGCGTCATCAAGCGTGATAACTGAGTCGGCCTTTATATATTCCGCAAAACCCTTTCGGTCTGCGGGGTCTGGTAACGTTCGGCAAACCCAAACGTCCTTGGGAGAACCCTTCAGGTGCAAGCTCTCTTCCAGAGCTGCACGCAACGTATCGTCCCCATCCAGTAAATCCATGTCTATAATAGCATCCCCCGGCAGGGAATGTTCTCGAACATATGTACTTTTCCCGCTTGCCGGGGGACCTGTAATCAGCCTAATCATGCGGAATACTTCCTTGCTTGACGTTCCCAGTACGCGATGCGGTCTTCTAGAACAGATGTTCGAATGCGCCGGGGCTTAGAACGCTTGCGCCGCAGGGCGGCTAACTCGTCTTGTGCATCTATCAGCTCTTCACGTGGAGAGTGCACGTAGGAAGCCCGCTCTGCGTCTTCCCCAGACAGAGAGTACTTCTCGTCGTTCGGTGTAAGCCCGCTCTTGGACTTCTCAACACGCCGTGCCAGGGTAGGCCCGCGCTCTCCAGAGACGTACTCGGAAATGCGGGTGTTTGATAGCTTGCTGGCGGTATTCCCACCTGCAACGCTGTAGATGTAATCTAGGTCGTCCCGGTTCAGCTTCAGGCCGGGGTCAGACGTGTTTGTCACCGGCAAGGTCTCGCACTTGCAGTTATCGTGCAGCGGATACAGTTCCTTTGTAGAGTACAGACGGTCGGCCGCTACTAAACACAAGCCGCAGGTACCTGTGCGTGACAACTCAGGGTGAATAATCCTCCGGTACCCGATAACCCCTTGCGGGGATGCTGCTTCGTACACCCGTGCCGCTCGCTCACGGTTAGCCATGCGAACATCAGCATCAGCTAACTGGCGCACGCGAGCTAGAGTCTTGAGCATAGCTTCCTGGTGTGAGTCTCCGTTGTTTCGTGCATTCCTGTACTCACTGACCGGGCGCTCCCACACATCCTCAGGGAGAATGTTCTTGCGCGGGTACGAGCCATCCCGTGCCGGGGATACGTCCTTGGGGAATCTCTTCCCCTCCGCCTCCAAGGCTTCTTTCAAGAACGCATCCGCATCAACACGGGTCTCGTCCATTGTCTCTAGAACCTTCTCCACAGTATCGTCCACAAGCCGGGGTATGGACGCAGTTGTCAGTGGGTCGGAGCGCCAACGCGCGAAGAGCCACTGCACCAAGACCTCAATCAGAGACTTGTTACGCTTCGACTGCGCGTCTGACAGCCTCCCATAGAATCCCGAGGTAGCCACTAGATAGCACCACCGTTACGCTGGTTCGACAGGTTAGCTTCAGGTGAGGTGTTGTTCAATACCTGACGGTTACGTGGGTCGGGTTCCGTGTTACCTTGTTCGGTATCCTCCGTGCCGGAGGTCTGCTGTTGCTCTGCTTGCTGGTTGAGGTTCTGCTGTGCAGTAGCGTTAGCCACTACCAAATCGCGTAGAGCCTGGTTACCTTGAACGCGCTCAACCTCTGCAATATCCAGCGCAGAGAACCCGCCGAACTTACGCAGTGCCACTGTCAGAGGTACACCTGCAGAGGTAGCCAGCTGGACGGCGGACATGCGCTCAACGTCCGAAGGGCGCTTCGGGTTCACCCAATCTATGTTTATCTTCGTAGCGTCCGCACGCTCGGAGTCTCCCCGTGCCAGCATCGCGTCGGCGAACAGGCGGCGAAGCGTAGAGGTTATGCGCATCTCCAAGGACTCAATGTCGAATATCAGAGGCTCATTCTGCATGGATGCGCCCTCCGCCGAAGACGTGGACGACTCCGGGGAGAGGATGTAGAGGGGCGTTTTCGACTCTGCGGCAAGAATCTTGATGTTATCCAGCACGACGTTGCGGATAGGGTTCAAGTCCGTGGCGGAGGACTCCCAAATATCCACGCCGTCGGGCAGCATCAACAGCGCATCCGGTGCGGTCTCGAACATATCTGCTGAGTACCGAATCTCGTTCCCCGCGTTGTCGTACTTCGGAAGGTTCGACAGAACAGTCTTACGGAATGCCTGTGTAGCGGCTAGAATGCCCAGCTGTAGGATGGTGTGGTTGATGCGTGCCAGCGTTGGCAGGTGACGGTAGATGATACCGTCACCGTCAGAGAGTTCGTAAATCGTGACGGACTCACCTTCAACCGTGACGGGTTCCTCCCACTGCCACTCTCCAAGCAACGGCGAGAACTCCGCTAAGTCCGGGCACACCCACTCGCCGGTGGCCTGCAACGGAACGTTCAGCTCTGCCTTTGCCAGACGGTAATACCCTGGGCGGGCGAAGAGCATGATGCGGTGCTTGCGGTCAGAGGATACGTACATGGCTATTGCCGCTACGGTGTTACCCGCCGCATCCCGGTCGCAGAACGTATGAGACGGCGAGAGATGCATCAGACCTTCCTCAGTAAGAGCAAGGTACCCCTTGCCGGAGGTGAGGGTATCACGCAGAGCGTCAGTCAGCTTGAGCTTGAAGTCCGACTCCTGGATGAATGCCTCTATCTCGTCGTCTCCATCTGCAGAGGCATCGACTGCCGACTGTACACTATGTACGCCAATGCGAGGCAAGCGCGAGTCCACCAGAAGACATGCCGCGTTCACGCGAGCTTTCTTCTGGAGGTTATGCCATGCCCTCTGTACATCTGCGCTAGAACCAGAGTTATCCGGCAGGGGAATCGGGGCGCGCCCCGAGTACCAACTGTTCATGTCTTTGATGTGCTTACGTCGGCGGCTCAACTGCCCGTACAGGTAGTTGATGTACGCTTCGTCTTCTTCAAACGGCTGAATTTCCAAATCATTACCTCAATCGCATAGGTGCGGCGGACTCCCGTGCCGGGGCTATCGTATGCCCCTTCGCGCTTACTCGTAGCTTGGCTTGATACGCCAACATGAGCGCATAGGCTGCGTCGATTTTTCGAGCAGAGGAGGGGCTTTCCTTATACATAATCTTACCCGCACGTGTTTCTCGGTACATGGCATTGGTAAGGTGACGCATCAACACCCCGGGGCCAGTGAGCTTCACCTCTCGCTCGTACAGCGCCACACGCAGCGAGCGCGTAGCCTCTGCAACCTTGTTCAACTGGTTTCCTCGCCAGAGCATAGACCCAAAGCCGTACTTCGTGCCGCGCTTGGATGATGCTCGCTTCGCGTGAATCAACGACTCCCACTCAGCTGCTAAGGACTCCCACCCGGCGGGGTCGAACAGCCCATCTACCACGTTGAAGTCCTGAATGAACCGACGCATCACGTCGTCAATCTCAGCACGGGGTGGCTCCCACCCTCGGCCTGACTCGTCGTCCGGTTGCTCCCAAACTCGCACCGCCCACGCCAGGCCGTCGGATACTCGCATGGCAACAATCGCCGTAGCGTCAGTAACGCCGCGCGAGCGTCCCCATGAACCATCGAAGCCCACCACAATCATGTCTTGCCGGGTGATGGGGTCAATCCCTGAGGATTCCAGGTTCTCGTGCGTCGTAGCTTGCAGGATGTCATAGGGTACGAACGCATCTGCTGAGGCGTGAGGCTTGTTGCCAAAGTACCGAGCCGCGTCCGAAAGCGTCGTGGCGGGGTCGAACACGTCATCCAGAACACCGTTGATGTTCACCCATCCCGATGGGTACGGCGACCCATCAGTGCCACAAGGCGGGGTGTGTATCTTGCATCCCGTATGTGACTTGAGCGAATCCCCGTAAGCGTGCTCTAGACCGTCGATGATGCTTGACGGGTCTGAGAGGTCGGGGTCTCCCCAGTCACGTGTGTCGTACAGGATGTTGTTCCTGAAAGACTCGCCTGCCATACCCTTCTGCCACGCATCCCAGGTCTGCTCTGCGAACGAGCCCAGTCCGGGTACGAATGCGTTCGGCGCTTCGAGTAGAGTACCGTCCACCTTCGAGAGGTTACGTTTCGCTACCGCTCCGAGGCGGTCTCCTCCGTTAGATGGTACCCACGTCTCCGTCTGGTCGGCGATGGTGAACAGCTGCGGCTTACCTTCAAGCGAGCGCGCCGAGGATGTGCGCGGGGCGATAAGCCCGTTGAAGGGTAATAGAATGCGTGTCTCCATGACCTCCACGCCGGGGTACTCCCACAGCAGATGCTCTGAAGACATCATATCCTTCATAGGCTCGAAGGCGTTACGGGTCTGCTCCTCTGAGACAGCCAGCAAGGTAATCTCTACCTTTCGCTCTGCGTTCCAGGGCTGGCCGACAGGGCGGCCTTCGGCATCCCATCCGGCGAACCTGCACGGGCCGAGGGCTTCAAATGCCGCGATTGATGCGAGGAATGGCGATTTCCCCCATCCCTTTGGACGCTGTATAACACCGCGCCGGTATATCCGCTCTCCCGTGACGGGGTCAATTCGGTACCACTTGAGGATGAACTCTGCCTGCTCGCGGGTAGGGCGAAACGGCTCGTCCCATGTGACAGTGGGGCGGGATAGATAAGTCTCCATCCACTCAAGAGCGATGTACCCAAGCGTAGGTACCTCCCCCTTGTATCGCGGCTTGAAGCCAGCGCGCACCGGCGCGTTAGCGAATGCATCAATCATTGTTGGTTACGCCTCTAGTCGAAGTTCCTCATAGGTAGCATTCCCCTGTACTTGCCGGGGGGTGGGGGCTTGCCGGGAGCTCTCGGTCAATCGGCGCTGCAGCTCTTCGGCTGTTAGAAGCTCAATCTTAGCCCCTGCGATAGACTTCGGGGTCAGGATGTACTCGCGAGCGCTGGACACAGCCACCTCAACAGAACGGAGTGTGGAGACTCCGCTCTCGAATTTACGGGCCGCCTCTTCGATAGGCATCATGACGGTGAGGATGAAGAAGTTCCATTGGGTCTTCGTTAGGTTCTGCAGGGTCGGATGTTCCTTGAGAGAGTCCCAGAACTCTAGGGTGAAGGCGTGCCACTCGAAATAGTCCGGCAGCTCAGGCTGTGAAATCGGGTGGTACTCCATAGGCGTGGCCTGGACTACCTCATATTGTCCGCGCTTACTGCGGGCGCTCTTGTTATTCCCCTTGCCGGGCATAGATATTCTCCTTTGTGTTCAGTGACTCCCAGTCAGCGACCTCTTTCGTATACCGCTTCAGGCGCATACGTTGGATAGGCTTTAGCTCTTCTGGGGGTATAGCTTTCAGTTTCCGTAGGGTGCGCCGGATATGCTGCTTGTGTCGGCGGTGAGCCAACCCGCACGACTTCGAGCAATACCTTCGAGGCGCGGGGACTGCGCTATACTCAAGAACAGGTTTGTGGCATCGAAGACATTTTCGATAACCATCAACTGCTTCGAGTTTATGTTCCATAGGCTCTCCTGGTATTAAATTTATTTAAGACCCAATATGCCTTAAGTTGCGGCGCTTCTCCCCCAGTATACAGGGTCACTCACGGAGGGCTGTAGTCACGGCGCGCGGCGTTGCGTGCCGGGGTATGGTGTCGTGCCGAGGGCGAAAAAATTATTTTGTATGATTTTCCTCACACGTGTACAGGTGAATACTTATGACCGCGTGTGCGCTCGCAATGTTCGAACGCATTTTCGAAGTCCGTACTTTTCGAGATGGTTCACGGCCCGAGCGACAGAACCCGGCGGAGGGGGTAAATCGGACGGGGGTACCACCCCTCCCCCTGGTTAGAACACATGTTCGGTAGGGGTGGTGTGGAGATGCATAGACATGCAAGCGCATGCATACGTATGCATACACATACACGCGCAAACAACGATGATGACTTGACTCGCATCATGCAATGATGTACACACGCACACACGCCTGTACCTATGTACATACACGTACCCTCATACACGTACCCACATACACGTACCCACATATGATGTGACTCAACTCATACCGTTTACGTTTGACAAATTATCAAACATTAGTGCATTATGGATATATCAACAAAACGAAATAGTGATGAGAGTCAGGTAGCCTAAGGGTTACCAAGAGCTCCTAGAGGCTCTAGGGAGAGTAGCCAATACCGCTAAAGTGTGAGGTGAAAAGCACGGTAAAACGTGGATGACTAGACCAGAAAGAAGATTTGTCAAATCATCACAAAGAATGTAGAGTTGATACCAACAACAAAACGAATTGCTCTTTGATAATCAAATAGAGGACTGTGAACAATGACAACTGATTACGTCATGACGTGGGTAGCATATATGACTTCATGGGCAACATATGCGCATGAAAGCCCTATCGCATGGGTAACTAACTTGCTAAACCCACTCATGAAAATTGCAGGTATGTAGACCTGCCGCGTACAAAGGGTTAGCCTTCTAGCCGGGTGCAATTCCCGGGGTACGCACGGGATTACCCGGTATCGGGGAACCTCAAACCACACCATGAAACGGAAAGGTCATGAGAACAATGGCTAAATCAGCAAAAGAAACCATCATCGAAGCATCGAATAACGGCACTCTAGCCGGGCTTCTCGAAAAGCACCGCATCAAGAACCTAAGCATCTTCTGGCTCTCGGAAAACCCGTACTCAGGCCTTCGCCGCTGGGCTATCCTAGATATGCAGTATGACCGGCTAAACGCGGTCTATGAAGACCTCGGATTAGACGAGCTCAAAGAATACATGCGTAATTACCGGCATTCAGACCGGAAAGGCACCCACAACTTCAGCACCGGCGGCGGATACAGCATTTTTGACGCTGACTTGTTAGGCGGGGATGCGGACGGGCGTGTACTTGAGGCGTTCAAGAACGCCGGGCTTGTTATCGACTAGCCTTCAACCGGGATTCACTCAACAGATAATCACCGCACATCATCACCGATAAGCGGTAGCCCGTTATGGTACTAGCCGGGGTTCGACTCCCTGGGCGGGCACTAGATAACCGGAAACCACCGAAAGGAACCGATATGAAACACTTGAAAACCCTCGCAACTATCGCCGGGCTTTGGACTGCTGTTCTGGCAACCGGATTCGCGTTCGCGTATCAGTACACGTTGTTAGCCGAAACCCTGGCATGGGGTATCGGGGCATGTCTAGCTGGGGCTCTAATGTTCCTACCCCTCATGCAGGTAGCGACAGAGCCTAAAGATAACCGGGCTTCCATGCCGGGTAAAGACATTGCGAAGGCTCTGGAAGCAGACACAACCGACATTCTCGCTCGCAACCGCCAGGCATTGGCATAACCAGAAAGGAACTTAGGCAAATGGAAACCACTCAATACATTCTTAATGCAGTAGACGGCTTTGAGAACCTTTACGGTGAGGAACTGACCGAACAGCAACGGCGGAACCTTGTAGAAGCCTTTAAGTTTGGGGAAATCTCCTTAGGTGTTGATGCAGACTTCGCTAAAGACGCGCTTACGGCATGGGGTGATTACACCGGGGTTATGGATAGGGCGCTAGATAACGCGGAAGACCTAAAAACCCTTTTGACTAATTTCGTAGGTGAGGTATACGACCTCGACGAATACCTAGCTGATAAGTACCTAGAAGAGATTGGTATAACAGATGAAGCTCTAGGGTCATATGTGGCTCTGTTTACCTCCTTCGAGAAATACAAGAGGCATCTCGAATATGAAGGCTGGGTATTCGCACCTTTACTAGATGGCACTACATTCTTCATATTCAGCGCATAAGAAAGGAAGGGTTATAGGCATGTCTTTTGAAGGTACCCTGCTAGACGACGACATAACCGCAGACAATCTAGCCGGGTGGTTGGATGACGCGAGCGCGCTAAACAGTTCTAGGGTGGACGAAATCTTAGGTGAACTGGATTCTTTCTCAGTACCCTACGAAGACGACGACGAGATTATACCCGAGGTCGTGCAAGACTACATCGACGACATACACGCGGGAATACAAAAACTGTTGGATACCATTCAGCTAATAATACCGCGCCTGGGGGACCGTGCCGAAAGTTTCCGTAGCGATGCTGTGGAAGCGCAGGACGCGCTAATTATATTCCGTGAAGAAGTAGAAAAAGATTACTTAGAGCGTGCATGCCTTGAACCCCTGTATGAGCAGATACGCGACATGCGGGATGGATACCACGACGGCGACATGCCGGGGGCTATCGACAAACTTTACAACCAAGTAACAAACATGATGGAAGGAAACTACCCGTGAAGAAACTAATCGCGCCTGCCGCCGCTGTTGCGGTAGCGTTCTCAACACTGGCTCCTATCGTACCGGCGGATGCCGCGCCTAGACAGCCCCTCACTAATACTCAGTGCACACGCTTGCGGGGGGTAGACCCGTGGGTTCCTTATTGGCTGAACCAAAAGCATTGTCGGGGTATCGCCGCCGCATGGTGCTGGTTCGGAAAACCCTACTGCGAGTAACCACTACTAACTAATCCCCCCGGTGTGGCATGTACACCGCGCCGGGACACCACAGAAAGGATTAATCATGACCTCCATAAAGAGGGCGCTAGACCTCTTTGCAAACGGCTACGAAGAGGTAACCGGCAGCATGCTACACAAAGACCTTAGGGCGAACGTCAAGCGGGCGCTACTAGCCGGGGTTCTGGGTTTTGAATATGACCCGGAAACTATGGCGCGTGCACTACTCGCTTATGGAGACCGTACCGGGTTCCTGGGGGGTCTGGTGCGCAGCACACGTATCATGCTCACAACATTCAACGAATATCTGGGGTGGTTTGAGACTGAAACGCAATGCCTGGAACCTATCCACCGTGCACGGTACCCCCGTAGCACTAAAGCCCCTACAGAGGAAGACCTCAAGTTTCTACGTAACAACCTGGAATCCGCTCTGTGGCGCTTCTGCCCGGATGTGTACGGCAACGGCGTTTACGTGTTCGCCATGTAAGAAAGGAAACACAATGACTAAGAAACTTCGTGCATTCACTACCGCCGGTGCTCTGGTACTAGCCGGGGCTTTCGGTACCGCCGTGGTACTCACTGGCGGCTCTGGTAATGGGGCTACTCTAGGGCTGCTCCTAGCTGGGGGTTACGCCGCTTATCAGCTCATGCGAGGTAGCAGTGAGTAAAGATATTTGGAAAGCCCTTGAAGCCCTCTTGATACGTCTTGAGGGCGCGGGGAAAGACCTGGAACACCACCTTTATCGGCAGGAACGGTTAGAGAAGTACTGCGAGCGCCTACAAGTGGACTCAGATAGCGCGTTCGAGTTGTTCGAGCCGCTGATACAACAGTGCTCTGTTATCAGGACATCACTACCAACTGCCGCGCTGGCAGACCAGCGCATGATATTCATCTTCTAAGGAGAGTTTCACAATGGATGCAGAACTACGATTCGCACAAGAAAAAGGAAACGCTAAGCAAAAGTCGTTGTACACAGAATACAAGAAATATGTTAAGTCGCTAAAAGTTACACCTCTGTTGCTACCGTATGATGTGCAACATGAGGTCTGCAAAGAGCTTGATAAAGCACTTAATTTCAAACCAGACGTATGGGATGTGTACCTACAGATGTACACAGAGCGAGTACCGTTGAAAGGTATTAAGTCTAAGTTTGAAGTGTTCGGGCTTGATGAAAAAGGTAACCGGTACCCTGTGTACCAATCTGATTACTTCGATATGACACCCGGCTTCTCACACCCGGAACTACAAAACACTTGGTATAGCTTCAAGTGGTACCCACACGGCGTACGCGCCGGGGGTATTGTGAAGATGGATAAATTGTTTATCGAAACCAACCCTGGAAGTACGTGGAGCCATCGCGACGTATTGCGCGAAGGCGGCTATCACATCTTCGTACCGAACGTGCCAGAAAGCGAGCAAGCATCATGACCGCACACATCATCAACGCGCTACTTCTAGCCGGGGCGGCGTTCCTGCTCACCCTTACCGGGGTTTTAGCCTTATACGCTAAGCACTCGGCTAGCCGGGATAAGGCGCGGTGCAACTACCGTGGGGGTGTATACCACGAGGTATTACCGTCCACCGGACACGAAGACCTGTACCGCATGTACATGCAACTGCAACAGCGCATCACCGTACTAGAAGAGGACTACTACAACCGTTTGGCACAGCAGAGGCGGGCGCGAGAAGAGATGATGCACCGCCGTCCTGCACCCGTGCCGGGGGTACGCAAAGAAAATCTAGATAACCGGGCTGGCACGCGCTAGTCACCTAAGAAGAAAGGTAACCGTCGATGGTAAACCTAGAAAACATACTGCAACCACCTAAAGAACCAAAGCACCGCGCCCACTACAGCGTGAACTTCGAGCATTACGCCGTGGGAGACCGTGGCGGCATCCTGACCTGTCTCATTAGAGATAACCGGGCTGGCCGGTTCATAGGGGGTTCTTCCGTCAAGTATGAACAGAGTGCCCCTCATGGTGATGTGAAACGGCGCGACGCGCTGAGCTTCGTTATCGCAGACAGTATAGGCACAAACGTTCGTGACGGGGGCGTTCCCCTCTTCAAGAGCTGGGAGCAGGTACGCCAAAGCGTGCACGCGCTCGCTGTATCGGACGCTCGCAGTAACGGACATCACCTGGTACTTGTGGAAGGCGGTGATATGTAGTGAAGCGACTGGAATTTAGTGTTTTGCAAGGTGATACCTTAGGTGGTTTCACTACCTTGCCGGGGGTCATACGGGCGGTACCACACCCGAGGTCGAATATCGTCATGCGGGTGCGGCGGGGAGCCTTTGTTAAACCCGCCTTCTACGTGCCGGGGGGATACGAAGGAAAAGCAACACCCGTATGGCGACTAGCAGATGTTGATGAATGGGTGCAGAACAACCCATACCGTGCACCCGGACGAAAAAAGTAATGGGGGATGATATGGACAACTTTACACAGGGCATAAGCAACCTCACGGGACCCGACCCTAGCCGAATATTCAACGGAGCGAAGGGTGTGGCTCCTAAGAAGGACAAGAAGGACAAGAAGGACAAGAAGGACAAGAAGGACAAGAAGGACAAGAAGGGCAAGAAGGACAAGAAGGGCAAGAAGGACAAGAAACAAAAGGTAGGCATCTGCCCATCAAAGGAAGAAACCGTAGCCTTCTCAAACGACGTTCTGAAATTCATTCAGAAACGACTCAAGCCGGGGGCTGGTGTTGTTATCGTGGCGGGGATATCCCCAGGTGGCATACCCATTATCAAGCTGGGTATTGGTAGGGCGGACAACATGTCCGTAGGATATGAGTTTGAGTCTGCCAACTCACTTATAGACATGGAAGCCCGCTTAAACCTAGCCCGTGTCGTCCTAGATATTAGTAAAGATTGATATGAGGAGCGTAAAACCATGAGCAAACGTACCGGATGGAAACGTAAGAGCGGGCTAACCTACCGTCAGTCGCCGCGCTGGAAGAAGATACGCCTAGCCGTGCTCAAGCGTGACGGATTCAGGTGCACCGCCCTTGACGGGAACACCAACGAGCGGTGCACGAGCCGGGCTACTGATGTAGACCACGTGAAAGGGCACAGTGACGACTTAGATAACCTAGCTTCATTGTGCGCCCACCACCACCGCATGAAGACGAGCGCCGAGACTTACGAGAAAGCCAAAGCGCAACGCGACGCGGCTATGCTACGCGCCGGGGAGGCGGTGCGCTCCCTAGCCGGGGGGATAGTTCCCCGCGAGAAAGGAAGCATCAGCGCCGGTATCGACTGGAAAGTTTTCCGGTCGCTGTCAGAAAAGATAACCGGGCTTTCGGACAAGTAAGTTTGCGAGATAAGGTGTACTGAAAGGATGTGTTAATAATGGGTGAAGAGCTTATACCGGATGGGCTTCGCAAGTTGACCGAAAAGGTGTACGACGCGCTCGTGCCGGGGGTTGCTAAGAACGAAACCTACGTGTTCACCGTATCCGGTGGCTTGCGCGG
>ERZ773024.332-NODE-332-length-17701-cov-4.313045_pt1 | contig 17701 bp, 1 predicted proteins | sample MGYA00511667_ERZ773024 | MGnify/ENA primary metagenome ERZ773024 (study PRJEB29015, sample SAMEA2738117) | human oral metagenome | biome: human oral; feature: human-associated habitat; material: saliva | place: China | collected 2258 ... | reverse complement strand
TTCTTAGTAATTGCAGATAATTCATACTCTGGCACACCAAAGCGTTTCAATACATCTCGTAGAGCTTGCTTGGCTCCAAAGGTTGAAAAAGTAACAATTTGAGCAGCATGTTTACTGCCATATTTATTGCCAACATACCTGATAAAATCTGGACGATAAATATCAGGAATATCAATATCAATATCAGGCATAGTATAGCGTTCACGATTGAGGAAACGTTCAAAAATCAGATTTTTCTCTACTGGGTCAATCCCTGTGATATCCAAGGCATAGGAAACCAAGCTACCAACTGCAGAACCCCGTCCCATTCCCATATAGTAGCCATTCGAACGTCCAAAACGCAATAAATCCCAAACAACCAAGAAATAATCATCAAAGCCCATATCATGAATAACAGCCAATTCTTGGTCTAGACGGTCTTGATATTCTTTACCAGTTAACCCCTTCTGAGCAAGCCCCAATTCAGCACGTTCTCTTAATTCTTCTACTGCTGGTCTAGCAGGATTAAAGCGAGGCAGTTTCAGACTAGTATCCAAGTCATAAGAAATACCTGAAATAAGCTTTTCTAAGTTTTCCAAGGCTTGAGGAAAACGCTCTTGGAATAGTTTCTCTAAAGAACTTGCTGACATAAAAACATCTTGTTTCGAAAGCAAAGGAACTTCTCTGAGCGGTAGATTTTCTTTAATCGCTGTTAATACTTGAAGAACCTCTCTATCCTTACTTTCAAATGTATTGACCCGATAAAGTGGCAAAATTGGATGATGAAATTCTCTGGCCAGTGTCTCTGGGTAAACCCCTATATAGTAATCACAGCCTATATTGAGCGACTCCAGTCCATCAAAATAAGGCACAATTACCGCAATATCCTCTAGATACTGAGATAAAACTGTCCAATCTTTCTCCCCCTGCATCTTGGATGTTGATAGTTTCATCAACTGCTGATAGCCCACACTAGATAAAGCTAAAAAGCGCAGATTCACATCCTTATCATCTACAATCACATTCATTTCAAGCCCTAACAAAGGATGAATGCCGTATTTTTTTGTAACCTCTAGAAAGTCGAAAGCCCCATAAAGATTGTCAATATCCATCATAGCCAGATGAGTGTAGCCATAGTCTTTTGCTACTCTCACATACTTGTCGATTGAAATGACACTCTCCATAAAACTATAGACTGTTTTTGTATCTAGTTGTGCGATCAATTTACACTTCTCCTCTATCGTTCTCACTATATTATACCATTTTCAAAAAGAGAAAGAAAAGAACCTGAGATAGCAAATCTCAAGTTCTTTCTTTATCTGATTGCAAGTCAGCATCTAATGAGAATCAAAATGATTATTCTTCATCTTCTCTTTTCTTACGAGCAATCAATCCAAATCCACTTAGGGCTCCTAGAAGTCCAAGTGCTGCAAGGCTAGCATGATCTTCTGTACCTGTATTTGGAAGTTCACGTTGACCTTCCATGTATTGAGGTGTAGAAGGCACTGCTGGTTGTTCTGGTGTCACTGGCGCTACTGGTTGTTCAGGAGTCTCAGGTGTCACTGGAACAGGATTTGGTGCAGGACTAGGTTCTGGTTGTGGAGTTGGAGTTGGTTGTGGAGTTGGTGTATTACCACCTCCGCCTCCATTGTTGCCACCACCATTATTTGGTGTAGGAACAGGGATGTACTTGATTGGCGTATCTTTCGTTGGATCTGCCGGTACGTCTGGTACTTCATATCCTTTAGTTGGATCGTTCGGATCAACTGGTTTCAATGGAGTTCCATTTGGATCTACAGGGATAAATCCTGGTACATAAGGTACTTTAGGTTTATCTGTTCCTGGTTTTGTTGGATCTGTAGGATCGTTTGGATATGGAGTTGGTGGAACTTGATCTTGTCCCTCCGGTAATTTTGGAATCCATGATCCAAGTTTGTCATAAACGACTGTTTCAGTGATGTTTACACCTGGTTTTGCTTCGATATCTCTTTGAGATGATTCGATATCTCCACCACGAGCGATGTATCCATCTACTTTCGGTAACTTGTTACCATCTAAGATAGTATTGTTACCTTCAACTGTCCAGTCACCGTAGATGATTTCTCCAGTTACTAGGTTCACTTTAGCAGTACGTTTGAACTTGATTGTTTCAGTGTGAGTAGCTGCTACTTCTTTTCCATTGCGATCCACATAAGTGATAGTACGAGTTGCAGTTGTTTCTGTAACTAGATCTTTCACTGATTCAGGCCATACTGGGCTATTTGGATCTTCAGGGAATACTGGTTTACCTGGTTCTGGTGTAGATGGTGTTACTGGTTTCAGTGGGTTATTTGGACCTACTGGTTTCGTTGGATCTGTTGGCACCTGTGGTTTATCAGGGCTGTTTGGATCTGTAGGCACAATCAGTGGAGTAACTTTAACGTTAAAGATTTGATCTTTATCTTTATCGTTGTCAAATACTCTATCTGTATCTGTTGAAGGGTAATCGTTGCTTGTAACAACGTAACCTTTCTTAACAAGCTCTTTAATCTTGCTTTCTACTTCACCAGACTTAGTGAATTTAGATCCTGAATCTCCTTGATCTACTACTGGATCAGATACTACTTTACCATTGTTATCTACGAAGTTAGTGATAGCTTTTTGTCCATCTTTAACGTAGTTAACTGGTGTATTTGCAGTTGGATCTGTTGGTACTGGTGGCACTTCATATCCTTTAGATGGATCTTTCGGATCGATTGGTTTCAACGGTACAAGTGGGTTGTTTGGTCCTACTGGTTTCGTTGGGTCTTGTGGAACTTTTGGTGTTGTTCCTGGGATATGTGGAATCACTGGTACTTTCGGACTGTTTGGATCCTGTGGATCTTGTGGTTTAGTTGGACTTGGTGGTACAACTTTACCTGGTTCACCTGGTACGTTTTCGTATGGTGTATCCGTTACAGGAGTCGGTGGTGTTACACCTGGTGGTACTGTAATTGTAACTTTACCTACTGGTACGTAAACTACTTTGATTATTTCATCTTTAGAGTGTTCAGTTAATCCTGTAGTTTCAGCTACTTCTTTTTGAGCTGGATCTTTCAGAACGTATCCTGGAACTACTGGTGATGTTACTTTATCAAATGTAGTATCGTTATTTACTGGAGTCCATTTACCATATTCGATAGTGCCTGTAACAACGTTAATCTTAGCTTCACGAGTAAATGTTACTTTGTCAGTTGCTTTGTCTGCTACTTCTTTATCTGTACCATCTTCTACATAAGTGATTTTACGAGTAACGTGTTTAGTAGTTTCAAGTTTGTTAATTAACTCTTCAGTCCATTTTGGTCCATCAGGATTATTTGGATCGATTGGTTGTCCTGGTTTTGGAGTATTTGGATCGTCTGGATTTGTTGGGTCAAATGGTTTAATTGGCTCAACGTGTGGTATTAACACTACAGTGTATTCTTGATCTTTTCCAGAATCTTTGTCAAAGTTTCCGTTATTATCTTTACCATAGTTGTTGCTTACTAGATCATATCCTTTAGCAATTAACTTAGCAATTTCTGTAGTTACTTCTGTTGCTTTCGTTAATGGCTCACCTGATTTACCAGTTTCTTCGATGTTCGTTACACCTGGAATTGGGTTCCCACTTGGATCTACGAATTTCGTTACTGCTTTTTGAGTATCTTTTTCGTAATTGATTTCAGTGTTCTCTGTAGGTGTTGTAGGTGTTGGTGGTACATATCCTTTTGTTGGATCTTCTGGATCTACTGGTTTCAGTGGGTTTCCATTTGGATCTTTTGGTGTTGTTCCTGGGATATGTGGAATCACTGGTACACTTGGTTTGTTTGGATCGTTTGGATTTATTGGATCGTTTGGATCTACAACTTTTCCTGGATCTTTTGGATCATTTGGATATGGAATTGGATTAATTGGTGTTTCACCTTCTGGTACTTTCGGTGTCCATGTTCCAACTGGTACGTACTCTACTTTGATAGTTTCATTATCAGATTTAGGAGTTAAGCCTGTTGTTTCTGCTACTTCTTTTTGAGCTGTATTTTTCAGAACATATCCTTTAACTACTGGTGATGTTACTTTATCAAATGTAGTGTCGTTGTTAACAGCTGTCCATCCACTGTCAGTGTCAGTTGCTGGTACATCTGCTTTACCGTCACCATTTGTGTCGTATCCTACTAGAGAACCATCTTTTGGATTTACAATTGCTGTACGTTTGAAGTTTACTTTGTCAGTTACTTTTGGTGCTTCAGTTGATGATACTTCTTCATCAGTACCAGCTTTAACGTAAGTAATTGTACGAGTTACTGTCTTAATGTTGTTTAGTTTATTAAGAGCATCTTCAGTCCATTTTGGTCCATCTGGTTTGTTTGGATCGATTGGATCTCCTGGTTTAGGATTCTTCGGATCTTCTTTAGGATTTTGTGGATTTGTCGGTGTTACTGGAATTGGTTTAGCTACTGTCACGTAGTAAACTTGTGAAACTCCGTTTTCACCTTTATCATCAACGCTATCGAATTCTCCGTCTTTTCCTGGGTATTCAGCTTGACCTGCTTTATTTGGAACTACACTGTATCCAGATTTTTCTAATTCTGTAACAATCTTAGCGACTTCACCTGCTTTAGTGAATTTAGATCCTGCATCTCCTGCTTCTGCGAATGAAGTATGAACAGCATTTCCGTCTTCATCTACGAAGTGAACGATTGCTACTTGTGAACCATCTTTCGCATAAACAATGTTAGTGTTTTGTGTTGGATCTGTTGGTACTGGTGGTACTTTATATCCGTCTTCTGGTTTACCTGGTGTTACTGGCTCTAATGGCTTACCAGTAGATGGGTCTAATGGTGTTACTCCAGGGATATGAGGAATCACTGTTGTTGGTGTTCCTGGTCTTGTTGGATCCGTTGGATCTTTCGGATATACCTTAGCTGTTGTATCAGTTCCTGGTGGTACTGTTACTCCAGGTGGTACTACTGGTACATATGAACCAAGTTTCTTGTACACTACTACTTCTGTAATATCACCTGAGGTCTCTGTTACTTCTTTAGCTGGTACAGTTGCTCTGTCCAAAATATAACCGTCGATTTCTGGTGATGTTACTTCTTCGAATGATTGTTTAGCTGGAGTCCAGTTTCCAAACGTAATCTTACCTGTTACAGGATTGATTGTTGCTGAACGTTTGAATGTTAACGTCTTCTCTTTCTTATCAGCTACTGAAGTTAGGTTGCTATCTTCAACTGCTGTTCCGTCTGAGTAGATGTACTTGATTGTACGTTTAACGTCTTCTGTACGTCCTTCTTCTAACTCTTTGATTAACTCTGGAGTCCATTTTGGTCCATTTGGATTATTTGGATCGATTGGAGTATCTGGAGTTGGAGTTACATCGTCTGGTGTAACTGGAATTTCTTTAACAGTTACTAGTACTTTGTACTCTTGGTTAGTAGTTACATCTGAATCAAATGTTCCGTTTTCTGGGTATCCATTTTCTACTACTGTGTATCCTTTAGCTTTCAAAGCGTTGATTGTGTCTGTTACAGATTGTCCTTTTGTGAAGGCCTTTCCTGTATCTCCTGTATCAACGATTGATGTTGCTACTGCACCTTTTTCTGTTTTATCAGTTGCACTGTTAACTTCAATGAAGTGTGTTACCGCAACTTGTGATCCATCTTTAACGTACGTGATTGTAGTGTTTTGAGTTGGATCTGTTGGTACTGGTGGCAAGTCATATCCACCATTTGGATTTTTCTTCAATGGTGTTCCATCTGGTCCTACTGGAGTTGTTCCAGGGATTTCAGGAATTGTTGTAGTTGGTGTAGTTGGAGTTCCTGGTCTTGTTGGATCTTCTGGAGTCGCATTTGGATATGGTTTTGGTGTCTTATCGAAGTTCGCTGGAGGTGTTACACCTGCTGGAACTACTGGCACATATGAACCAAGTTTGCGGTAGATAATTGTTTCTTCTGTATCTTTATCTGTCGCTCCTACATTAGCGTTTGCTGTAGATGTTTTCTCTGAAGCAATGTATCCATCTTTCGCAGGTGTGTCTACTGCAGCGAATGCTTTCGTATCTGGTGTCCAGTTACCGTATTCAAGGATTGATCCTGTTACTGCATCAATCTTAGCCGTACGTGTAAATGTCACTGTTTGTACGTTGTCTGCAATACCTGCATCTGATCCGTCTTCAAGTTTGTAGTGAACTGTGTGAGTTACTTCTTCGATCAATCCTAATTCTTTCAATGTACGTTTCTTAGGATCGTTTTCTACTACTTTATTTGGATCTGGATTTTCACCTGGATTTACTGGATTTGGATCAACGTTTGTAGTTGAAGGGTTGTACACTACTGTTTCAACGATATCTTCATCTGTTGCATTAACACCTGTCTTAGCTTCTACTACAGCTTTAGTTGGTGTGTAGTTAGCTAATTCTGGTTTTTCAGTTCCAGTTGGAGATGTTACTGGTTTAAATTCAGTACCATTCGTCGCTGTCCATGGAGCTGCTTCTTTAGTTGTTGCATTTCCATTAGCGTCTAAGTAAGTTACTTCTCCAGTTACAGCATTGATTTTCGCTTTACGTGTGAATGTTAATGTTTCTTTCACTGGATCTGCAGCTTTAGAACCGTCATTCTTCACGTAGTTGATTGTACGTGTAACTTGTTCAACTAATCCTAATTCTCCATAAGTACGTCCTTTTGGATCGTTTGGTACTTTATCCTCAGGTTTTGGCGTTACTGGTGTTTCAGGGTCACGCGGAGTCGTTGGATTTTCTGGAGTTGGATTTGTTGGATCCACTGGTTTGTTGTTTGGATCTACTGGTTTAGTTGGATCTACTGGAAGTTCTTTAGCTTTGAACGTTACAGTAAATTCTTGATCCGTAGATGCATCTTTATCAAACACTTTATCTGCTGCTTCTGTAGGATATTCTTTTTCAGTCGCATTTACGTTAGCTACTTTTTCATATCCACGAGCTAGGATAGCGTTGATTGTTGCTGTTACATCTGCATCTTTCGTGAAGTTTGTACCTTCATCTCCTGAGTCTACTACAGATGCTGCTAATCCATTTCCATTAACATCTACGAATTTCGTAACTGCTAATTGTGAACCATTCTTAACATACACGATAGGTGTGTCTTGAGTTGGATCTGTTGGAAGATCTGGAACTTTATATCCGCCATTTGGATCTTTTTCTAATGGTTTACCGTTTGGTCCATATGGTGTGTATCCTGGTACTTCAGGAATCACTGGCGTTATTGGTCCATTAGGTTGAGTTGGATCCGTTGGTTTTGTTGGATCTGGTTTTAATACTCCACTTGGATCTTGCGGATTATTTGGATACGGTGTATCAGTTGCTGGTGTTAATGGTGTAACTCCTGCAGGGATTTGCGGTTTAATGCTTCCTGCTTTCTTATAAACAACTTTATGAGCGATGTCATTATCAGTTGCTACTACTGTTTCACCTGTAATTGTTTTTTGATTTGAATCTAACAATACGTAAGTATCAATTACTGGAGAGTTCACAGTATTGAATGTATCTGTTGTTGCTGGAGTCCATGGTGCTAATTCTTTCGTAGTAGCATTTCCATTAGCGTCTAAGTAAGTCACTTCTCCAGTTACAGCATTAATTTTCGCATTACGTGTGAATGTTAAAGTCTTAGTTCTTTCATCTTTTGCAGTTCCAAGTTTGTCTTCTTCAACTTTTGTTCCATTATCGTATACGTAATCAATTGTACGAGTAACTTGTTCAACTAATCCTAATTCTCCATAAGTACGTCCTTTAGGATCATTTGGTACTGGATCTGTTGGTTTTGGTGTTACCGTAGTTTGTGGATCACGTGGTTTGTTTGGATTTGTTGGATCTGTTGGATCTACTGGTTCATTATTTTTATTTACTGGTTTCGTTGGTACTACTGGAAGTTCTTTCGCTTTAACAATGACATAATATTGTTGGCTAGGTACTTTCTCACCAGCTGCTCCTGTAGCTTTATCTCTTACAGCGTCAAATGTACGATCTGCTTCTTTGTAGAATCCTTCTTTATCTGCTGTGTATACTGTTGCATCTGTTGGAGCGATTATTTCGTAATCTTTAGCTAACGCAGCTTTAACCGCATCTACTTTAGTTGTGCTAATAGTTCCACCTGTATCTCCAGTTTCAACTACTGATTCGTTTACTGAGTTACCTTTTTCATCGATGAAGTGAACTACCGCTACTTGTGATCCGTCTTTAACGTAGATAATTGATGTATCTTTCGTTGGATCTGTTGGTGTTGGTGGTACGTATCCTTTACTTAGATCACTTGAATCAACTGGTTTCAATGGTTTTCCATCTGGCCCTACTGGTGTAGTTCCTGGGACTTGTGGAACGATTGGTGTTGTTGTTCCTGGTACCACTGGGTTCGTTGGATCTGGATCTTTTACTTTCGAACCATCTTGTGGATCGTTTGTATAAGGTTTTGGATCTACGTTTGTATTTGCAGGCGGTGTGATTCCATCTGGAATTACTGGTACATATTTACCTACAGCTTTGTAGACTACATTTTCAGTAATGTCGTTATCAGTTGCTGTAACGTTTTCTACATCTTTCTTAGATGAATCTACATCTCCTGTTGCAACGTATCCTGTTACCACTGGAAGAACTGCTTTACCTGCTAATGTAGTTCCGTTTGTAGCTTCCCAATCTCCATAAGTAAATTCTTTCGTAACTGGATCGATTGTCACTGGACGTTTGAATGTTACAGTGTTTGTAACTGTGTCAGCTGCTTTTTGACCTGCTTTAGCAGCGTCTTCAGCTTTTAGTTCGCTTGTTACGTCAGAGTATTTATATGTAATTGTACGTGTTACTGTTTCTTCACGAGCATCTTTTAACTTATCAATCAAGTCTTTAGTCCATTTTGGTCCATCTGGATTATTTGGATCAATTGGTTTACCTGGTTGAATTGGGTTATCAGCTGGTGTATTTGGATCTTCTGGATTTGGAACATCAGTATTTGGGGTAATTGTTACTGGTTTAACAGTTACTAGTACTTTGTACTCTTGGTTAGTAGTTGCATCTGCATCAAATGTTCCATCTGTTGGATATCCATTATCTACAACTGTGTATCCTTTAGCTTTCAACGCGTTGATTGTGTCTGTTACAGATTGTCCTTTTGTGAATGCTTTTCCTGTATCTCCTGTATCAACGATTGATGTTGCTACTGCACCTTTTTCAGTCTTATCAGTTGCGCTGTTTACTTCGATGAAGTGTGTTACCGCAATCTGAGTACCGTCTTTAACGTAGGTAATTGTTGTATCACCAGTTGGTGTTGTTGGAGTTGGAGGTAAGTAACCTTGTGTTTTATCTCCATTCTTCGGTGTCAACGGTTGTCCATTTGGTCCTACTGGTGTAGTTCCTGGTACATATGGAATCGTTGTTCTTGTTGTTGGATCACCTGGTTTTGTAGGATCAGTATCATTATTTGGATATTGTGGATTTTCAATTGTTGGTGGTGTAAATCCTTCTGGTACTACTGGTACGTATTTACCTAGAGCTTCGTACACTACTTTTTCCGTAATATCTTTATCTTCTGCTTTAACTGATGTTACATCTGTCTTAGATGAAACTACATCTCCTGTTGCCACATATCCTGGGATAACTGGAACAGCTATGTTTCCTTCTAATGTATCGTCAGGGGCAGTTGCACCAGCTGGTGTTGTTGGTTTCCAATCTTCATAAGTGATTTCATTGGTTACTGGGTTTACTTTAGCAACACGAGTAAAGTTAACTTTTGTTACAAATGGAGTTACTTCAGTATTGTCTTTAACAACGTTAGCACCCGCTTTGTTTCCATCTTTTTCAGCTTGGTTTAATTTGTTTGTATCATTTGAATAAACATATGAAACCGTACGTGTTACTTCTTCTTTGTTCTTAAGTTTCGCTAGTAGCTCATCAGTCCATTTTGGTGAATTTGGATCTGTTGGATCGATTGGTTGATCTTTCTTAGGTTCTGTGTAATTTGGTGAATTTGGATCCACTGTAATTACTTTTGTTTTGTACACTACAACTTCTTCGAAGTCTTTGTCTGTAGCTGATACAGTCTTAGCTGGTACATTCGCTGTTGTTGGAGTTACTCCTGCAACTGATGCTGTATAGTTTTCGATAGTTGGCGAAGTTACTGCATCGAACGTTTGATCTGCTGACCAATCTCCGTAAGTAATTTCTCCTGTAACTACATTAATCTTACCTGGACGAGTGAATTTAAGTGTCTTCACTTTCTTATCAGCTACATCTGTAAGTTTTTCAGCTGGTACTTCTGTTCCATCTTCGTAAACATACTTAATAGTACGTGTTACTTCTTCTTGAACTTTTACAGCTTTGATTAAGTCTTCCGTCCATTTTGGTCCAGTAGGATTATTTGGATCGATTGGTGTTACACCTGGAGTAGGTTTTGGATTATCGTTACTTACTGGTTTAGTTGGATCAAATGATGGAATATCCACTACTTTAGCTTTAACTTTAACAACAAATTCTTGATCTTTCTTAGGATCATTATCAAATGTTGTATTGCTTACACCAGTTCCTGGATTTTCGAATCCATCAGATACTAATGTATAACCTTTATCTTCTAGTTTCTTAATAGCTGCTTTTACTGCCGCTGTGTTAAGGGTTGCGAAGTTATCACCTGTTTTACCAATTTCCACTAAGTCTTCAGCTACACCTGGTGTAATTACAGTATCAGGATTATTAGCGTCTACTTCTACAAACTTAACTATTGCACGTTGTTCACCTTGTTCATAGAATACATCTACTTCGTAATCATCCGCTAATGGGTCAATTGCATCAGTTTTATCAATCGCTACTTTATCTGCTAAGTAACCAGTGATAGTTGGTGATGTTACATGGTTGAACGCATTATCAGATTGTTTTTCAGCTTCAGATAATTGTTCGTTTGTTGGTAAGTTCGTTGCTGAACTTCCTAGAGCTTTCCATTCTCCAAAGCTCACAGCTGCTACCTTATTCTTGTCTGGAGTTTCTTTCTTAGATTCCTCTTTAACTTTAGCAATTACTGCATCATAATATGCTTGACGAGCTGCTTCCTTAGCTGCTTGAGTAGTGTTAGCACGATCTTGAATTGCTTGATTCTTAACTGCTTCTGCTACTTTCGCATCATTTAATGCTTCTTTTTCATCTTTAGCATCTGTAAATGCTTTTTGCGCTGCTGTTGCATTTACTGCTGCTGTTTTTGCTAGTGCTATTGCATCTGTAAACTTAGTTAACGCTGCATTCTTATCAGCATCAGAAGCATTGTTATCTTTCACTTTGGCTTCATATTCTGCTTTAGCTGCTGCTACTTTCGCATTTTCTGCTTCTAGAGCTTTTTGCGTAGTGATTACTGCTTTAGCTAAATCTGAGTTAGCTGCTGCTAGGTAGTTTGTTCTAGCTGTATTACGAGCTGCTAATGCATTATCGTAAGCTGTTTGCGCTGCTTGTAAAGCTGCTTCTACTACCGCTTTAGCATCTTTCTGAGCTTGTGTAGATTCACTTGTAATAACTAATGAATTGTTTGCTTTCTTAGCATCTGCTAATGCTTTTTCAGTTGTTGTAACATCCTTATCTGCTGTTGCTAATGCTTGCGCTGTAGTAGAATCTTCTTTAACTTTTTCTGCTGCTGCATTGTATTGTTTTTCTACCTCAGCATACTTAGCTTGCGCTGCTTGTTTTTCTTCAGGAGTAGCTTTAGTATTTTCTGCATTGAATGTAGCTGTATCTTCTGGGAAGGCAGCTGCTGCTAACGCCATATCGATAGTGATGTTACGTGTGAAGTTCAATGTTTCTGTTACAGATTCTGCTGCTTTTGAACCATCTTTTTTGTATTTATAGTTAATTGTACGTGTTACATCAGCTCTTTCAGTCTTAGCTCCTGTATCACGTTTGTGTCCTAAGAATACATAGAATGTTTGGTTTTGTGCTTTTTCACCTGCATTTACTGAATCTGCTACTGACTCTTCGTCGAATTTACGTCCACCGACGATACGATTTCCATCATCATCATTTGTGAATCCATCACGTTTTAATTCGTATCCCATAGCTTCATATTTCGCAATAGTTGCTGCTGTTGAGTACTTGATACGAGTTGCTGAATCACCGTAAAGTGTTTCATCTTTTGTGATTGTATCTGTCGCTGATTTATTAGCTTCTAATGTTGAACCTGTATGTGTTTCTAATACACCTTGGTCTGCATTATTGGCAGCATCCATATCGATATATACAACACGAGCTACTTGTTTATCAGCTTTATAGTATACATAAACATCAAAATCATCTTTGTTGTCTGCACGTACTGCTGACACCATTGGTTCATAAGCACCTACGTCTTGCGAATTTACCTTACCATCTTTAATAGTTGGTGTGTAGACCCCTACTGGAGTTTGATTTGATGAACGTACATGTGATTGTACTCCGTCTTTCTCACTCTTGGTATATTCGTTTTCTGGTAATTGAACTTCTGCAGTATAACCTTTTAATATTGGAGAAATGATATTTGTGAAGTGATCATTTTCTGGGTTGATAGATTTCCATGCACCAACGATAACTGTACCTGCTGGTAATTCAGTTCCAGCTTTAACAACGTCACCAGGTTTCAACACTGTAACCTTAGTTGGCTCTTTTACTACTTCTCCAGTAGATTTACGCACATAACGATCAACTGTAATAGGTCTTTCTAATGTCATCTCAGTTGCTACTGTGATGTCTTTTTCAGTTTGACCATCTTGAGACATAACAACGTAGTCACGATTATATGTTAATGTTTGCTCGTTTGTAACTGGTTTACCGTCGATCGTTAAGATTGGTGTTTTATCTTTGGCAGCTGTAGATGTATCACCTTCATAAACATAGTGAATCTTACGAGTGATTGTTGCTGTTAAGTTCGGAGTTACGGTTGGTGTATAGGTTGCATAACCATAGTCAGTTCCATAACGTCTTCTTACACTATCATTTTTATCTGGATTATCGTAGTCAATATCAGGTTGTTTGATTGTTACACCTGTACCTACACCTACGAAGCTTGGGTGTGGAGTGAAGACAACTGTTGCATCCTCGTAAACTGTTTCACCTTTTTCATTTGTAGTTGTCTTAGGAACTAATGTGTATTTCCCTTCATTTTCAATGACGATTTCAGTATCTGTAACCTTAGAATATCTGCGTTCTACAGTTGTTACTTCTCCTGTTTGCGGATTTACATGTGTCGCTTTCGGAAGAGTTAACGTTACTAAGTCTATTGTTTTCCCTGCCGTTTTAGTTCCTTTAGGGATAACATCATTGTTATTAACATACTCTTTACCACCAAGGATTAAAGATTCACCTTTAGTGTTAATTAGCTGGTCTACACTTGTCTCTGAAACTAATCTTGGTGTGATATTAGCACTAGCTTTAGGAATAACATCTCCTTTTTGGAAAGTGATTTTCCATGTAGTTGTTTGATCACCACCTAGAACTTGTAATGGAGTTACTAATTGGTCGCCTTTTTCAATATATCCACCAGCATTCACTATTACTTCTGCACCATTTCTTAGTACAGTTACAGGAGCTCCCGCTTTAGGTCTTGATCCTTCTAGTATTGCTCCTGCTGGTACTGCATTAGTGCTAAGCGTACCTTTAGCAATACGAACATTACTTACCGTTACATTTCCAGTTCCTGTAATAGTTAAATCTTGTGTTGCTGCGATATTTGTATTTCCAGGTATTTTATCTACTGGTTTGAACGTTTCTGTTCCACCATCTTCATATGTTAATTCTGTTTCTTCAGTTACTTTAGTATCTTCTGCATAAATTTTTCCAGGAATATTTTTCTCGTGAGCAAATGTAACTGGTTCTTTTTTATTAATCAACACATGTTCTTTAGGAATTGATGCTTCTGCAATTTTTGTTTCCGTAATTGATTCTACTGTTCCGTATTCTGGAATTTTCGGAGTAGCAGATTGAGTTTTTCCTTGGGAATCTATTGTCGTTTCATCTTTACCTACTGGCTTGATGTCGATTACTGTCGGAATATATGTTGAATCCATAGAAGTTGTGTTGTTAACATTTTTGTTAACAGAATCTAAAATTTTATCTTTATCTGCTAATGTAAGACTTTCTCTAGATTCTTTAATTGTTTGGTCATCTGCATCCCATCCTGTTGAGATTCTATTTTCATCCCAAGCACGGATTGCAACACCTTTAGCAGTACCTACATATCCTAATTCTGGAGTAAAGTCAATAGTAGTCTTAGATACACCTGTTTGACTCTTAATATAGTCTCCATTGTTAGCTTTATTAAGTTCATATACCCCGACTTTGTTTCCAGCATTATCATACTCAGTATATTTACTTAGATAATACTCCGTTTGCTTATTCAATGGGTTTGTAACTTTCACACCAGTTCCAAGCTCATTTCCGCGAGCATCATATAATGTAACTTCTTCACCTAGATATACTGTGTTCCCTTTAGGGTCAGTAACATGTGTTCGGTTACCTGTAGCAGTTTCACGAGCAACCATTGAACTAGTTAAAACAAACTTAGGAGCAATTGTCTTTTCAATTTGATTCCAGTTACCATAGTCCGAAACTTCTGTTTTACCATTTGCCTTGAAAAAATCAGTAGTAGTTACTTCTATCTTTTGAGGTTTCCCTTGTAAACCACTTGATACATTTCTCGTACCTCTAGGTGGGTGAATTACGTGAGTTTGGAAGTCTTCTACTTCCCCAGAACCTGCAACTCCTGTTGGCAGTGCTAAATCACCTTTATCAAGAGCAACACGTAAACGAACACCTACATTATCAACTGATGTATTTAGCAATTGTGGTATGTTATTAAATACAAAGTCATATGTACCATCTTCATTTACAGTGATGATTTCTGAAGCTTCATATTGATCAAACTTACCATTACTATTGAAATCAACCCATCCACGTGCATAGGCAACATCATTATTTAATCCACGATTAATTCTTACACCTTTAAATACGTATTGCGTATCTGAAGCTGTTTTTAATGTATATCTAGTCGCTACTGTAGGATCTAGTAATTGATTTTCTCCTTCATCAGGTAGATTTCCAATACCTACTCCACCTGTAGCAATATTATATATACCTGAAACAGGTAATCCATCACCATCAGCTGTTGTATTTAATGTTTTTAGAATTTCTCCTGCTTTAATAGCAACCTGACTACCATCCGCTAAACGAATAACTGGATTTCTTCCATCTAGGTAGTACGTACCTGTTTGTCCTTTTTGGTTTGTTACTTGAGTCGTTCCACTTGTTAATGAAATTTCTTTATAAGTTTCAGAATATACAACATCATCTAACACCCAAGCAGCAGATTTTTCTTTCTCAACTGTTCTAAAGTCAGAATCCGCTGGCGTATCACCTAGATAAGGTTGAGTCGCTGTAACTTGTTGACCATTTTTTTCTTTATTGAAGTTCCCGATAACGTGTTGAGCAGAACCATATGAAGCAGGAGCATCCCCACCATCATATACTACGAAACCAATACTTGCACTTTGGTTACCACTTGAATTTATATATACGCCAAGATTTTTCACATCTTGAGTCAACCCTATAGGTAAATCATATTTAGAGTTCACACCAGATACAAAAGGTCCAAACAATTGACTTCCATATCCGTTTTCTGTCTTATTATTCCATTCAGAGAAATCATAGCCGAGAAGCTCGAACTTTCCTGTTACTCTATTCTTAGCATCTTTAAAATTCCCGTCAATATTTTTATTTGGTTTTAACCCTTGAGAATTCGCCTTATTTTTATTCACTCGCATGAATTCTTGCCATGGTGTACCGTCAGTTTCAAACTGTGTAAATTCTGCGGCAGATAAATCTTCTGCATCGGCAGCAATGGCATTTACAGCAACGGGACGACCATTATATGTCGCAGATACTTGGAATTTAACCCCAACGTTACCTCCATCATATGCTGATGCAAATGCCGTTAGTCCTTCACGGACTCTACCTGTAGAATCTGTGTATTGAGTAGGGAATCCTGCTAAACGAAGATGACTATACCCTGTATCTTGTCTAGTAAGAATCACATCTTCTCGTACAACCTGATCATCAACTTTAGAACGGTTAATGTTTGCAGGTTCTCCATCCGCATTATTTAGCTTAGCAACTTCATTTTGTACTTTTTTACGAGATAAAGAAGAAACAGTCGCTGTCAGTACGTAACCTTTTACTTTAGTAGGCACTTCAAATCGCATACCTTCTTGGAGTGCTTCGTAAACCTCATTACTATTTTTCCCCTGTGAAGTATTTTGTTTTACTTCGCTTTCTACCATACCTTGGTCTTTCCATAGAGTATATTTCCCTATGCCAGACGCTAAGAATTCAGCAGAATTTGTCTTCTTACCAACTAATTCTGGATGTGCAGCAGATTCTAAAACAGTACGCACCATTGTGAAACGTCCTCTTTCTTTACGTCCCTTAGAACTTGTAAAGTTAACCATTGGAGCATTATCAACATATTCGATTTCACCAACTTTTGTTCCATCTGCATAAGTAATTTTCGCTCTAGCGAAATCGAACCAGTTAATTCCTTCTCTTAATTGGTCATAGTTTTTCTCACCAGCTGTACCGAAAGCGACATCACCTATAAGAAAACCGTGCTCTTTATTACCTGCTTGATCCACACGGCCGTTGGCGAGAATTACTTTTGCAACTGTTCTATTTACTGCTCCTTCAGCAGTAACTTCAATTTTATCTTCTGGTTTCAAATCTGGATTGGCTGTACGAATTTCTTTTTCGATAGCTCTTACTTCTTCGTCCGTTAATGATCCAAGATTGTTAACTGTTACTTTATTGATTGGAGTATTGATGTTAACTGCTGTTGCTGTTTCGCCTGGCAACACTGCCTCAACTTTACCGATATGACCTGCGCGTTTCATCTCAGTATAAACTGCTTCGATAGCCGATGAGATACGTTGGAGTTGAAGATTCAATTGCTCAGCGGTAACATCTTTTTCGTTTAGAACTTTCTTAGATGCAGTAATTTCTACTTTCGCCGCTGCTACTGCAGCAGCAATAGCTTCTTTAGAAGACTTATCTTCAACTTTTTTCTCAGCATAGTTTGCTGCAGTTGTATTAAGAACTTCAGCTTCAGAAGTCAATTGTTCAAGGATTTTCTTTGTAGCAGTAATTGGATTTTCTGCTTTCTTTTCATCCTTTTTATCAGCTTTTTCATCAACTGTTTTATCAACTTTTTTGTCTGTTGAAGGAGCAGTTAGTGTTGCTTTTTCTTTGTCAGATACTTCTCTTTTTTCAGCTGTAGCTGTTTCAGATGCTTTTTCATCCTTTTTAGATACTTCAGCAGCTAACTTCGCGATTTCTTCTTCGCTCAACTCTTTTTTATCTAGAACAGGAGCACCTGTTGTAGCTTCAGTAGCTGGCAAGGTCACATTAGCCGGAGTAGCTGCCGCCTCAGCATCTTTTGAAGTAGGGGTTACGGCTTCTGTTTTATTTTCAGTAGTTGCTTCTTCTGCCTTGGCAGTCGTTTGGGCAGCACCCAAAATCAAGGCTGTCCCCAACAACACACTCGCAGCACCAAAATGGTACTTACGAATAGAGAAACGTTGGCTTAAGCCATACCAATCAAAAGATTTATTTTTTTGTCTTTTTGATTTATACATAATGTTAACTTTCCTTTTTTAATTATGCAACTGCAAGTTACAGTTATATAGTATATATTTTATCACAAAAACACTATCAGTT
>ERZ773024.321-NODE-321-length-18083-cov-3.137065_pt1 | contig 18083 bp, 21 predicted proteins | sample MGYA00511667_ERZ773024 | MGnify/ENA primary metagenome ERZ773024 (study PRJEB29015, sample SAMEA2738117) | human oral metagenome | biome: human oral; feature: human-associated habitat; material: saliva | place: China | collected 2258 ... | reverse complement strand
TATGACCTATAAGCATGAGTTCAGCTCTGATGACTGGTTTTGGCTTGATGAGCTGGGAGAGTCGGATCCGAGTTTTATTGAGGCGATCCAGCAGCTGCGTGCAGCTTCAAACCATTATCACGTCCCTGAACGAGCACGGGTGAGATGTAGTGGTTCAGATATTCGGTGAATAACGCACCAAAAGGCGTATTACATACCTTCTAGGGGCGGGTAATACTCCTAATGATGCGTTATTCGGGTCTTTCCCTTGGTGCGAGAACGGTCTGCAACGAAACAGAATATTGAACAAAAACAACCTTTAAAGGTTAATTTTCAGCTTTTTATCAGCCGTGTTCCCCCGGTGAAGGCATAGCTCTAGCGGGCAGCCAAACAATCTGCCCCCTCCACCAAAATACTCTTGGGTTTACTGCCCTATAGGTGTTCTACGACGGTAAACTTTACTTCACCAGCTGCGGTGTCAAAAGACCCTTCATGGGTGGTTGCATCTTGCGGCGGCTCAGGAACAAGATGCTCCCACTCAGCATCAACAAACACCTCACAGCAGGAGAGAGTCTCCCCGGAGTCGCTATCATAGGCGGCACCCGCAAGATCGCGGTAATACAACAAGGCGGTACCCGCATTCATGAGTGCATCCACCGAAGAAAAATTGGTGTTCGCCCTCTCGTCATGCGGCGTATACTCACGCAGGAGGATGTCACGAAGATTCTCGGGCGAGGCGGGGTCTTTGACAAGCAGCACCTGGCCGTCCTTCTCAGCAATACCGCTTTCTTCAAAGAAGGCACTTACCGCACCGGCACCACCAGCTGGCACATTAAATTCGATCAGCCCAATGAAGGCACGTTCAGCAAGAAACCCCATAGGTCCTGTTGCGACGCCGTGGACCCACACCACTTTTCCCGAAATCCGCGCAGCCGTTTCCTCAAATTCTGCTTCACGGTCTGCACTGAAAAACAGGTAGGCGCGCACGTCAGCATGTTTAACGGCGTTCGCCAGGATATGCGTGAGCGTGTGGGTGATTGCAGAGCTGCTGTGATAGTACAGGTGATTTATGTACATGCGGGTTCCTCCTCGGGGTCCTAAAACTCCTGGAAGTTTCAGCCTAACAGAGGGCAGCCGTTACATCTTTTCAGGACATGCGGCTGGATTCTCTGAAGGCGCCGGTTGCTTTTTGATCCACACGTCTGAGGCGGCGCGGCGGCAGAAGAAAAATCCGCCAACACATACGTGATGCAAAACACTTGTTAAATACGTGAGGATTTGCGTACCCATGGCGTCTTCATATCAGCGCCGCAAGTTTTGAGAGACGACGGCAGGCGGTGACAGCCCTGTCGGATCACACAATATGTGGCGGTAACGGCAACTGAAACCCCGGCTGCCACTGAACTTTCAGATAGAAACTCACCGATCTGCGCGCTAAGACCCCATACCAACATCCGCTCAGGCGCGCCCGCGCCATGGCGGATACTCGCAAAGGAAGAACATCATGCTTGGACTCATCGGAATGATTATTGCTGGCGCTATTATTGGCGCTTTGGCCCGCCTCATTATGCGAGGCCACCAGAACATCTCGGTGCTGTGGACCATCATCCTGGGTGCTGTTGGCGCATTCGTAGGAGGAGGAATCGCCAGTTTCTTCGGTGTCGCAGATACCGCCGGCATTGACTGGATTCGCTGGATCCTATCCGTTATTGCCGCCATTATCGCAATCTCCGTATACCTAAGCGTGACCGGCAGGAAGAACCAGTAGCCCATATTCTTGCGTCGCTTCAGCATCGCAGAAACAAAACTAAGCGGGTTATGCAGAAACTCGGAATTTCTGTATAACCCGCTTAGTTCCATATGAGGACTACTCGCGCGATAGGCAGCTGAGCCGAGCAAACATGGGCAACAGCCGTGTTTGTACACGCTCATCAAAACAAAGTGATATATGCCACCATTTTGATTCGTGAGGAATTCGGTACCTCAAGCGTCTTCATAGTAGCGTCACCATCGACTGCAAGAACGGATGAAGGGCGTGGGTAGCGCCCGAACTCCCCAGCCGTCGATGCGTGCCGCAAATATCAAACATCATAATCCGCGCAGCGGAAAACACATGAAATGAGGCTCTCATGAGCGATAACTCCATTCCCCAAACCGGTCAGCAGCGCGAGCGCGAAAACAACAAGGAAACCCAGCAGGACAAGACTCCTCGTGGTCCCCTACAGACTTCGCACGGTGTAACCACCATTGAAGAGAACGTTGTTGCCAAAATCGCTGGCATGGCAACCCGCGAAGTTCCCGGTGTGTACGATATGGGCAATGCTGTACGCCGCGCCTTCAGCGCCGTGACCGACCGCATCCCCAACGCCCAGACCAATGTTGCTGGCGGTATTAGCGTCCAGAAGGGCGAGACCCAGGCAGCCGTAGATGTTACCGTCGTGGTCGAATATGGAGTCTCCATTGTGGAAGTAGCCAATGCTATCCGCCGCAACATTATCGAGCAGATTGAGGGGACCACGGGGCTGGAGGTAGTAGAGGTCAATATCGACGTTACCGACGTTCACCTGCCCGACGATGACTCCAATTCTGCTGACTCCGCCGACCTCAAGTAACCAGCCACGATCTGAGGATCTTTTATGAAGACAACACACCTGGCCCTCTTGGTGGGCCTATTCCTGGGAACAATTCTTGCTTTCGGTTCCTTCACCGACTTCATCCTGGTGGCACTGTGCGGCCTGGTTGGCACGGTGGTGGGTCTTTACCTGGAGGGCCGGGTCGATGTCCAAAGCATCCTTAATCGATGGAGGAAGTAATGACGGAGACCAGCACACAGCCCGCTGCTGCCGGTGCAGAGAGCTCCCGGCAGGAGCAGCGTGGCGTCACCGTCATTCCCGCCCAGGTTGTTGCGCAAATCGCGGCCCAAGCCGCCTACGAGAGCGCAAATGTGGGCTCGAACGCCGGAGGGCTGCTCGGGATCGGGGCACGTCGAAATTTCCATTCACGCCCCGAGGCAAAGTGTGATCTCTACGGTCAGGTTGCTGTCCTTCACTTAGATCTCGGCCTTACCTTCCCTACAGCACTGGTTTCAACCCTGCAACAGGTGCGTGAGCATGTGAGCCAGCGCGTCGAGCACCTCACCGGGCTGAGGGTTGAGAAGATCAACATTGAGATCTCCTGGCTCAATCCGAGCAGCCAGGCAAGGAGGGCTCTGCGATGAAAACCCCCGTACAAAATCTCATCCGGCGCCCGTCGCGGAGCGCACCTGTCATTGTCCTGGCGTTACTACTCCTCATCCTAGGAGGGCTGGGCGTCTGGGCGTTGGGAAACCGGCTCCTGAACGGAGCATGGCCGAATGGAATATCCTCAGCAGTCAGCGGGCTCGGCTCCACGATCATCGGGTCGCCAGCGGTACTAGCAACGGCCTGTTTTGTGGCCGTATGTGGTCTGTTCATGATTCTTCTTGCCCTGTGGCCGGGGGCTTTTGAACGCACTGAGGTTCTTGCAGATAACGTACCCGGTCAGACAGCCATTTCACGTCGTGACCTAGCAAGGCTGGTACAAACCCATGTCGAGCGGGTCGATGGTGTTCACAGCACCAGGGTTCGAGTCCGTCGAACGCGCGTGAATGTGACAGTGTTCAGCGTTCTGGATGACCTCGAACCTGTGCGTCAGGCCGCACAGAAGGCAGCTGAGCAGGCTATACAGACCTTGAAACCCGTCGGAACCGCACACAGCCGAGTGCGTATCCAGCACACGAGCTGAAAGAGAGAAAACCATGCGTTCGGTATCTGGAATTCTCAATAGGATAGTCCTTGCGGTAAGCGGTTTGCTGATCACCGCGGCAGCCCTCTGGGTTGTGGCTTCCGGCATAAGTTTGGATCAATCATGGCCCACGCTTAGCTCAGTTCTCGCCAAAGCTGACACCCGGGTCGGTACCTGGACCGGGCCCCATGCGCACTGGCTGTTGCCAGCCGCCGCCCTCGGGTCGGTTCTTCTCATCGCGTTGGGCTTGGTTCTTCTCATTAAGCAGGTGCCCCGTAAAGCAGCCGCGTCCCCCTTGCGTCTGACAGGCTCCGACGGCACACTTCTGGCCACACTCAGCCCCGATGTCATAGCCCAAGCGCTGTCTGAGCGGGCCGAAGACGTCCCAGGGGTTCAGCGGTGCTCAGTATGGGTCACCGGTTCACCCAGCAACCTGTGGGTGCAGGCAACCGTCACCGTAGCAGAGAACAGCGAGGTTGCATGGACCGTGAGCGAGCTCAGGAACCGACTTGACCACGACGTTAGTTCCTCTCTGGGAAAGCACGCTCGTCAGATCGACGTACTGCTGCGCCTAGAACAAGCCACCAAACCCCAGAGTGCAGCCCACACTGTGGCTGGTAAACACTCATTAGAAAGCGGCGGTTCTGATAATCATGACCGATGAAAAGCGCAGCAATGCAGGGCAGTCCACCGGTCCGCCCACCGAGCATGTGCCTCATCCGAACACTGCGTCCCAGGGCAAAGACAGGTACCTGGTGCTGCGAGCCCAGGACGGCGACATTGACGCCTTCGGAAAGCTCGTCGAACGTTATCAGGGACGCCTGTTTCGCACCGCCTACATGATCGTGCGCAACCGCCACGACAGTGAGGACATCGTCCAAGAGACCCTCGTTCAGGCGTGGCGGAGCCTTCATCTGCTTCGGGATCCTGATGCCTTCCGAGGTTGGCTCATGCGCATCTGTACGAATAAGGCCACCAGCAGCATTCGTCAGCGCCAGCGCCGGGCCACTGACCCTTACGATTCAGAGGGTCTTGAGAGCGCGAGCATCCTACCTGACACAACGTCGACAGCGGCCGGTGATCCGGCGCAGTCCAGTGAAGTCAACGCCCAGATGGAAGCATTAGCCAAACTGTTGGCATCCGCTCCCGAAGAGCTGCGTATCGTCTGGGTGCTTCGAGAGGTTGATGACATGTCCTACGAGGAGATATCCCAAACCCTGAACCTAACCGAATCCACAGTCCGGGGGAGGCTGGCACGCGCCCGTTCCCTCGTGATGCGCCACATGAAGGAGTGGGAATGAGTTCCACCACCCGCATCCCACACGCAGAACCGCAGCCCACACAGTCGGCTCAGTCTTATGAGCTTGACGAAGCCTCCACACGGGAGTACCAGCGTCTAATCGCTTCACTCCACAAGACCTGGGACACACTGGAATCACAGTCGAGCGCATCGGTGATGCCTCAGCGTCATATGATGGATGCGGTAATCGCCGAAACGCGCCACGGTGCCCAGGTAGAGATGCCGCCGACCGACTTAGGGCCTTATAGCATGTCCGAGTTCTCCCTACGCGCCCTAGTGCGACGCAGCGTAGACTCCGTACCCGGCGCTCGCGCGTTGCGGTCTTCTTTCAAACATGCCCCAGCCCCTGAAGGTCATCGGGGGCTGGGAATGCCGGATGCGATCTTCTGCCGTATCTCTGCACATGTTACAACCAGTAGCCTCCCCCAACTTGCTCAACAGGTTCGTGATGCGGTGCGCCAGGCGTGTTATGAGAACCTAGAATTGTCCCCAACCGTCAATATCCACATTGAGGATCTGCACGATGACGATTAACCTCTCAGCAGCCGAATTGACTCATGTAGTCACGGCCGTTCCTGGAGTGCGCGGCATTGAACCGGGGATCGGCTCCACGCTGAAAGCTATCGGCAGCCGTATGAGCGGCGACCCTGCGACCGCCCGATTCGGAATCATCATCGAGTCGGGCGCGCAGAAGATCATGATCGAGATTGGAATCGACGGCTCCCGTGCGGTCAAAGAAATTGTCCGCGATGTTCAAGAGGCGGTTCTGCGCTCACTGTCGCAAGCAAGTCGAGAGGGCGGCGCTTCGGAATCAGGCTCCAAGCCCCAGCCTCAGGTGAGGGTGCGGGTACAGTCCCTTATCTAACGATGCACATCGCAGAACCATCTCCGTTTCAGGAGCACACATACCGCTAAGGGTATAGTCCGTTCGCCATAGATGCCGTGGGGTCACCAATCAATGCCTCAACGCGATGCGTAAGCTAGAAGACCGTGAAAACACGTGTCCTCAACGCCTGAATTCTGCGTAAACCCCGGAAAATTACGCTTTAATCCACACGTCCGAGGCGGCGCGGCGGCCAAAGATGAACGCCCGCACGCCCTGGTACCACAGAATGTATGCCGCCCAGAGCCCCAGGTACCCCACCGTGGCGCTCAGCAGGCCACCGGAAACCGCCCAGTAGATCCCGAAAATGACGGGCGCATAAACAACCAGCATCACAAATGAGCCAATTGCCAGGTATTTCACGTCCTGAGCACCCATGAGGATACCATCAAGAACGAATACATATGCGGCTATCGGCTGCCCCACGCCAATCACGAGGGTAGCCCACGCGAAGAGGGTGGCGACGGGCGCATCCTGCGTGAAAATCCAGTTCCCAAAGAAACCGATCACGGGTGCAACAACGCCGGTAACAACCCCGTACACCAGGCTCATACGCACCAGGCGATTCTTAAGCTCACGCACTTTCGCACGCCCGGATTCAGCCGTCAGATCGCGTTCCCCAAGTTCCTTACCCAGCAGCGCCTGCGCCGCTATTGCAAGGGAATCCAGAGCGAAGAGCAGCAGGTTGAACACGCTCATGCCCAGCTGATATGCCGCCGTCTGCTCGTCGCCCAGGCGAGCCACCACAAATACGGTAGACAGCAGTGCCAGGCGCATCGAGAGGGTGCGCAGCATCAGCCAGGAACCGAGGGATAGCACGCCGCGCATCCCCGCAATATCGGGTCGCCAATTCACACCCTGCGGGCGCATCTTAAGATGAATAAATATACCGAGTACAAGTGCCATGCCCCACTGCGTGAGCGATGTGCCCGTCGCCGAACCGGCCACGCCCCAGCCGACCGGGTATATCAGCACCCAGTTCAGCGCCACATTCACCACGGTGCCCACACCCGCAACTTTGAGCGGGGTCACGGTGTCTTGCAGCCCGCGCAGGGTGCCCATGAGCGCCAGAATCATCATCATGGGCGGAATGCCCCACAGCGAATGGTGCAGGTAGTCGCGCGCATAACCGATGGTTGCGTCGTTCGCGCCCATGCCGCGCAGCGCAGGATCGGCAAAGAGATAACCCACACCCATAATGAGCAGGCCGAGTCCAAGCGCAACCCACACGCCGTCCACACCGATGCGGTAGGCGTGCGCCAGCCGATGCGCCCCGAACGCGCGCGCAACCGCCGGGGTCACCGAGTACGCGAGGAAGTTCATGAGCCCCACCACGGTTGTGATGAGGGTTGCCGCAATGCTCATGCCCGCCAGGGTTTCGGTGCCCAGCTGCCCCACGAGTGCGGAATCGGCGAGCACGAACAGCGGCTCGGCAATCAGTGCGCCGAAGGCGGGCACGGCGAGCGCCAGAATACGCCTGTTGAGCGATTTTTCGGGTTGAGTTTTCCCAGAGTCCGCGTCGCCTTCCCCTAGGTGAAGGGGTATGCTGCCGGTGCGCGGGGTCGCATCCAGCAGGTTTTGGGGTTCGTGCGTGTTGGCGGTGCCGTCGGATGTCTTCGCGGCGCCTGATGTGTTGGGTTCTGAGGCCTTGTTGCTCATAGGTACAGCCTACTCCCGCAAAGATGGCACGTCAGCGATGCGTTTATCTGTCTCACGCTATGACCGCTTCTTAGTCCGCGAGCAGGTGGTTTTGGTTCGAGCAGGTAGGAAAAACTCACCTGTTCGGCCAAATCCTACCTGCTCGCGGGTCTTAACGACGATCGCGGGGTGAGAGAAGCGGAACTGGGTTAGCCTTTTCGCCCCCGCAGCTCGTCTAGGGCACGGCGTTCTTTCTTGGTGGGTCGCCCGGTGCCGCGTTCGCGTTTGGCGACCGGCGGCATCGACAGGTGCGCGGGGCGCGGCCCCGAAAGGTCTTCGTAACAGGTGACGGCGATCGGCGCGCCCACCCGTTTGGTGATGAGTTTTTCGACCTTAAACACGCGTTCCCAGCCGGGGTAGCGCACCCGCACGATGTCGCCTCGTTTGAGTTTTTGCGAGGGTTTTGCGGATGCGTCGTTCACGCGCACGTGCCCACCTTTGCATTCGTCGGCTGCGAGCGCGCGGGTTTTGAAGATGCGCACCGACCACAGCCAGACGTCGATGCGGGCGCTGGTGATCTCTTCGCTCATACTTCCCATTCTAGGAACCTCCCCCATGCGGCGCGAGCAGATAGTATTTTCAAAATACTATCTGCTCGCAGGAGGGCGGAAGTCGCTATACGTTTGCCGCTTTCCAGGGAATCTCCACGTTATCCGGCACATCCGCATTCTGCTCGGTCTTCGTCTCGGTTTTCGCACCGACGCTCGCGGTATCATCCTCTGCGCTCATGCGAGTTGCCCGACGTTCCTTCCACGCCCAGCCGATTGCCCCGGCGAGAAGGCCAAACCCTGCCCAGCCCAACAGCACAGCCCATTGCAGGGAGTTTGAGGCATCCGGGAAGTAGGCGATATTCCGCAGCAGCGTGTTGGATGCGCCCGGCACCATCAGCTGCCCGAGGGCTCCCCAGGGTGCGGGGATAAACTGCCACGGTATGCTTGCCCCGGAGAGCGGGTTACCCACGAACATGGAGAGCACGGCGCCAAGGCCGATACCGACGGCGTCGGCAAACAACGCGGACATTCCGATCATGAAGGAGGCCGTCGCGAAAACGGTCATGCCGAAGGTCGCCCAAAGTGCCCCGAAATCGCCGGGAACGAACCCGAACCAGGTGCCCAGAATAAGGGTCATGAAGAGTCCACCGATAACTCCGTAAAGCCCAGCGGTCACGAAGCGGCGCACGGTTCCTTTGATGAGAGAGATACTGAGAACCCCGCCGAGCATTCCGCCCATAACGAGGGGGAATGCGGCAACCGCCAGACCCATACCGTTGGGGTCACCGTCGCCGAGCGGCACGACTGCGGTGGTTTTAACCTGCGCCTGCTGCAGTTTTTCCTGTTCGGTTTTGAGCTGTTCAAGCTGTTTCTGGGCCATGGCGCCCTGTTCACCGCCTGCCTGTGCGGCCTGCTGCAGCGCCTGAGTTTTGGCTGCGGTGGCTTGCTGCTGCACCTGCGCGTTCATCTGCTGGGCTACGCCGGTGAGCATTTGGTTTGCGGATGCGTTTGCAGCAGGGGCGGTCATGACTTCGGGTGCTGCGCCTTCGGTGAAGACGATCGCGCCATAGGTTTCGCGTTCTTTGATCTGCCGTTCGGCGTCTTCACGGGAGGATGCCTGTTTGAACTCGAAGGTTTCGATTCCTCGATCTTTGAGTCCTTGTTCGAATTGGCTGACGGCTGCTTCCGGTCCCGCGATGGAGACGGGCAGGTTTTTCGCCTCCATGGCTTTAGTGGGCCAGGTGAAGGCAAGAATCACGATGCTGACAATGACGGATGCCAGCGTGGCGATGGTGATAACTTTGCGCCAGGATGAGGGGGTAATCGCCTCAGGTGCGTGTGCCATGAAACTCTCCAAACAAAATATGTGTTTTGTTTATCAACACATAAGACTCTACTCTGCGCAAAGACCAGGCGCAAACACAACGGGTGTTTTGTTTGAAAAGTCACAAAAAGATTTATCATTCCGCTTGTAAATAGACAGCCCTCACCGCACGGTATACCCTAGAGGCATGCCACGTCTGACCGAAGCCACTAAACAGGCACGTCGACGCCAAATTATCGACGCCGCCTTCACGTGTTTTACCGCCAAGGGGTACACCCATACCTCCATGACGGACATCATCAGAGAATCCGGACTTTCCTCGGGTTCCATTTACTCGCACTTCAGCGGCAAAGGCGACATTCTTTACGCCACTGTTCAACAGCGTATCGATATGATCGCCGCAGCCTACCAGGAACTCGACGACCCATCCCCGCGCGATATTATGCGCATGATCTTCGCCACCTCAACCGTCGAAGCGAATTTCACCTCGATGCTGCGCATCCGTTTGGAATCGTTTACCGTTCCCGAGGTGCAAGAATCCACCAACACGCTTTTTGCCACCCTGCACGATATTGTTGCCCAGTCGCTCACCCCTTGGGGTCAGCGGTATCTCAAGGCGAAAAATAAACGCAAACCTTCTGCCGACGAACTGCATTCTTTCGTCAGTGACACAGCAGATGCGCTCATCCTCACTTTCCAGGGGTTCATGGTGCGCTCAGCCCTGTCGCCCTCGACCGACCGTGAGCACCTTTTCGACATTGCACTGAACCTGCTGCCTGAATAGAAAAAGCAATCTATAGCGATTGTTTACAGGGGTTTTAGGTTCGGTGGTTAACAGTATGCGTCCGGGCAGGAAATCCACCTGCCCGGGCACGGTATTCGCTGTGCCTCAGCCACTATAGGCGTATCACACCAGCTCTCTAGGGCACTTCAAATGCCCACACATTATGAACATAAGGGCGGCGACCGAAATCACCATTCCAGTCCACCCGCATCCCGTTTCGCTCTAAAACAGGCACCACTTTATCGCGCATCATAGCGACAGACAGACGCTCATATGTTTCGTCTTTTTCTTCCTCACTCATTGCTTCGAACTGTTCTTTCGTGCAATAAGCGGGCCAAAATATGCCATACCCCAGGAAAACACCCCGCCCCTGTGGGATGGCTTCGGCGTCTTGCTGGTGGTAGAACACATACCCGTACCAGGTGCGGGAACTATCGCGCTCATCAATAATTTCGTAGTTGCCGCAGGTGCCGCAGCAGGTGAAGTTGCTGCGCCCCAGAATTCCTTCTTCCGCCAGCTGCGCAAAGGCACGCTCGAGGTTGCCGTCTTCACGGGTAATGCCGAGCTCTTGAGCCAGGCTGCGGTGCCGTTCAATCACTTGGCGCGCATAAGCATTAATGGCTTCTTCGGTGGGGCAAGACGACTCTTCAGTATCCTGATCGTCACCAGACAGATAGTCGATACTATCTAGAATCACCTCCGCGTACAGCTCAGGGTCGTCTACTCCCCTGGCGAGGTGGGTGCGAATATCGCCCTCAATTACCTCACGTGTTTCTTGATCGACACCCCATTCGGCGGGCACGGGTGGGTCGAGGGTAAGACAATGGTTATACCAAGTGGTAGCGGTTTCTTCAGTAATTTCTTGGCTCATGCCCCCAGTGTACAAGCTCTGCTGTGTGCTGGCTCGTGGTTTCGTCATACCAGCAGCTGTCCCAATTCCACGCACAACAGCCCTATGAATTGCGGGAAGTATTGCGCAAAAATATTGTGCCGAGCATGCGAATGCGGGGTGCCGCCTACACCTTAGGCGACACCCCGCATCCTTCATATCCCTAAGAAGCAACCGTTATCAACTGCTTTTTGCTGTTTCACGTGAAACATTCACCGAATTAGCGCAGCATGATGATGCCCGGCCGTCAGACGTTACGCCCACGATTCGCGCGCAACCATTCTGGTCAGCGCCAACGGACCACCATTGCTGTTACCGTGGTACCGGCCGAAGTGCACATAAGGGCCGCGGTGCGCAGTATCATTCAGCCGCGGCGAGTACTGGCCATTAATCACGTAGTAGAAGAAATCCTTCTTAACAATAATCTTCCCGTCAATATTGCGGTTGGCCGCCAGAGGCTTCTCCAGCTTCATCGTATGCAGCACCACCGGCTCCTTACCGCGTTTGGCCGGGTCATAACGGAGCACCTGTGCAATATCGCCGCTGAGGTACTTGCCGTTTTCATCGCGCACGCGGCCGCCGGGGCGCAACGTCAGCACATAGCACCCGTCGGTGGCCTCACCCCGGAATTTTGAGGCGATGCCGAACGGCCCGTCGTGTTCGCGGCCGAATACCAGGTAGCCATACTGCCAGGTGGTGGCGGGCAGCCTGTTTTCCCAACGCATCGAAAAGTCTAGGGTGTAGTTCTGGCGCGTGGTCATACTCGTCAGCGGGCCCAGCAGCACCGACTCGTCATGGGGCTGACTGTGCACGAGGGCCCCGCGGGAATAGTCGGGCATATCGCGCGGGTTCGTGACTTCAGCCGGAATCATCCCGTGCAGGCGGCGTCCCTCCCCCAGTTTTAGGTTGGGGTCGAGGTTACCGCCGGTAATCCAGTACGGGTCTGGGCACATAAACCCGCGCACACCCAGGGCACGGAAACGTTGGTGCACACTGCGGCGGTGAATCTCCCACACAATTACGGGCTTGCCGTAACCTACCACCTTACGCACATTCTCCACAGACATGGTGCCGGATGCGGTACCGCGCGTGTTCTCGTAGAAGGGCACCCCAATAGCGTCCACAGTGGCGGAGGCGGCCATGCGCTGGATTCCAGGCTGGCTGTCATTAGCGTCGAAGTAGCACCAGGTCTGGCATCCTGCTGCCTTGGCCTGGGTGAGGAAGCGGGAGTTGGGGTCGTATTTGCCGTTGCCGTCACGGTAGACTTTTACGACGGTGCGGGCGGCAAGATTGCGGCGCTTAATCGTCTCAAGCAGCAGGCGCTGGCCTTGGCCGTCTTTCGCTTCAATGAACAGAATGGTGTTGCGGTTAATGGCATCAATGGAATCCAGTGCCTCATCCAGGGTAGGAATCAGCTCCAGCGGGGCGCCTTCACCGAGGGTTTCACGCATGTTCACATATACGCTGCGCAGCCGCACGTAGGTATTGTGGCGCACTACCATATTTGACCCCGTAGTGCGCTGCAGGGTTTCGTCGTGCATGCACACGAGCCTGCCGTCGGAGGTAGTGCGCACTGAGATTTCGACGGCTTCCGCACCGCGCCGCACGGATTCTGCGTAAGCGTAGGCGGTGTGTTCGGGGTTAACGTCTCCTGCGCCGCGGTGGGCGATGAAGAATTCCTGACGGCGGATAAAGTTGTGTGCAGCAGTTGATACGGCAGCTGGGAGTGTCCCCTGCGCCTGCGGGGAGGCGTTTTGCCTCGCTTCTGCGGCAGATGCACTGCTTGCCGTCCCAAAGACGCTTGCGGCTGCTCCTAGTGTTCCGGCGCCAATAAAGGCACGACGGTTCAAGTTAAAGTTGAATGTTGTCATCGGGTAGTCTCCCTCGTTCATTCGTTGTTAATTCAGTTTTACGTGTGTTATGTGTGTGCATTAAGCCCTACTCGTAGTGAACTTATGCTTTAAGTAGCATATCTATTTTTAAGCTGTCTGTCTCTGTTTTCTAAAGATTTATGCGTGTTTTTTGCATCAGAAAATAAAGCCCCTAGTCAGGGGCATAAAATGGTTTCGGGTAGCAGCCGTTCTATCCGGAGCATTACGCGGCTAACGGGGCCTTCAATACCCCATAAATACGCAAAGTACGCATAAAAATAGCCCGCCGGGCGGGTATCGGAGGGTCTCGATACACGCGACGGCGGGTTGTCAGTAAATGCGGAAAAGTGGAAGTTGCTACTTCTTGGTGGCTTCAGCAACGCGGTCGCCAGCTTGAACGGTGCGGCGAGCGTCAGATTCCTTAGAAATATTGAACTTCGCGGTATTAGTAATCATCACCATGGTTTCTTTTGAGGGGATGCGCCCTTCAATTGCGGCCCAGTCCACCTTCACAATGGGGTCGCCTGCATCAACCTTATCGGCGACTTTAGCCAGACCCTCAAACCCTTCACCACCAAGGTCTACGGTGTCAATGCCGATGTGCACCAGCACCTCACCGCCGTTAGGGGTGCGAATCATAAATGCGTGCAGGGTATCCTGAATGAGCGCAATCTCGCCGCTAACGGGGGCGCAGATAACACCATCGGTGGGGTCCACAGCGTAGCCATCACCCATCACACCCTGCGAAAAAACAGGGTCTGAAACCTCGGCGAGAGGCAGGTATTCACCGCTGACAGGTGCTACATAAATTTCGGCGGCAGGCTGTTCTGCAGCTTCTTTTTTCTTGCCGAATCCAAACATATAATCTCCTTCAGTGGGGGTGGGGTGATCATGAAACCGATGCGATCCCCTGCGGCGATCTGGAACACGTTTCTGCATCAAGGATACCGTATTCAGCGGGTGAGGGGTGTGGCCAAAGCCCCATGGACGCATTGTGGAAGATGTACCGCACCACTCGTTTTACAGGTTTCCCGGCCTGGGGGTTAGGGCAGTTAAGCCGTGCGCGCATCCTTGCGGTATCCCCCTGTCAGCACGGATGCAACGCGAGTAAACTTAGGAGCAAGTTCAGGCACATGATGGTGCACCAATCAACAATGGCGGAGTGGGTATGAGCGAAGAGCAGCCAACAGGCACTATTCTTGAGGTCTTCATCCCGGGCCCGGGAGAGAACCCCAGCGACCCGGGCGATGTGGAACGCAGCGCCTTTTTAGGCGCGGCGCAGCAGGCTTTGGATGACGGGGTTGATATTGAGGTGTTTGCCACCGACACCTACCCCTCAGCGTTTGAGGAATGCGAACCGGTGGCGGAGCAGATTGCTATGAGCGGCCTTGAGGTTCTGCCTATTATGTTGGTAAATGGCGAAGTAAAAGTATCATTCATGTACCCCACCGCTGAGCAGCTGAAACGTTTTGCAAAGGCGCACACGGTCAAAAGTCCGAAGGTTAATGCGGCTGCGGCAGCCTGTGGGCCAACCGGGGGCGCAGGCAGCCCGGTGCCTGACTTATCGCCGGGCGGGTTACGTGAACCCGCCGGGTTCGCGGCCACTCTTGCCGGGAAGAAGCCTCAGGTTGTGGGTGGTCCCGATATTGGTAACCGAGTGAATCTCATGGGCGGGGATACCGGTGACGGCATTCCCACAGAGGGTTCTGTTGCTACCAAGTCCGGCGGCTGCGGATGCGGTGGCTGCGGGTGTGGCAGCAAGTAGCCCGCCATCAACCAGCAGCTAAATATTTAACACCAAAACATGGGCCTCACCCTTCACGGGTGAGGCCCACACTGCTATTGGTAGTAATACGGTGGTCGCTGCTCGTACCCTATTTGGGTGTATTGCGGCACCACCCCGCCCCCATACGCAGGGTAGGCTGCAGCTGCTTGCTGCATGGCTAGCCGCTGATGTTCACGCTGCCTCTTAATGTCCTGCATATGCCGTGCACAGTCTACCGAGTAGAGAATACAGACCGTCATCCCTAACAAAGACATAAGACCACCACTAATTAATTTCATTTCTCTGCCCTCAATCCCCCAAAAGAAAAGGAAGAAAGCGGCGATTCCCGCAAGTACCGCACCGTAAATATTTATACCCATGGCCAGGCCAAAAAGTTTTCCGAGCTGATACATAATAGCGCTAATAATCTGCAGGATAATATACAAAATATAGGGGATGCCTAAGATCAAAAGCGTGGTACCGATGACCATGCCCAAACCTTTTTCATAGTCGGTCGACTCTGAAATAAGAGTTGCTACTATAAAAATCCAGAAACCAATGTGTACCACATGCACAATAAAACGCAACCAGTAAAATACAATATATATAGTATTGGGTTTCTGCGCACTTGGCCCATACGGCGCTACGGTGATCGGGGGCACTTGAGGGGGCACTCCCATGTAAGGGTTTTGCGGGAATCCTGGGGTACTCATGTGATACATCCTTAAATTTTAAAAACTGTAGCTATCTACCGTCGGCCACCTTAATGGTGTTACCTATTGGGGGCGCTCCTGATTGGGGCGCACGTCCGGGGCAGCGGGTGGGTGCGGATAGGGAGCCTGCACCGCCTGTTGAGCTGGCGGGATGGGGGCATCGGACGGATAAGCAAACTGCTGCGGTACCACGCCGTTATTGGGGTACGTCGGCTGCGAGGCAAACATACGTGCCGCCTCTTCCTGCCGCCGATGGCTTGCTATTTCTAACATGTAAAAGATTCCCATAGCAATGTCAAACACCAAGAACGGTAAAATAAACGGGTTTATCGCAAAAGCTACAACCATAGGTAACCCACAGGCCACGAATCCATAAATATTAATGGCCCGTACTACACCTAACAACTTTCCTTTACTATAAAAATAAGCACAGAAAGCCTGCAATATGATGTTCACCATATATGTTATATTGGGTACAACAAACAGGATGGTTACAATAAAGTAATATTCTTCTGCACCGCGAAGAAAGTTAAAATATATACACCATAAGCCCAGAAGCATAATAACCATTGGTACATAAGCACGCACCCAGTATAAGGCAACATATTTAAGCGGTGAGACCTCTACAACAGGCGGCGACATAGCCCCCTGCGGCGGCAGCGGCGCAGCAGGAAAAGCTGGTGGAGCATAGGCGGGAGGCGGCATCTCGGCCCCCTGTGATACAAACTGATACTGAGTCTGCTGATTGACTGGCCCATAAGGGTGCACCGTATGCGATGATTGCACCGGCGCCTGAGGCTGTTCGTATAACAGCGAGTAGGGGAGGTGATCTACATCGTACACAGACTCTTCAGTGTGTCGTTGCTGAAATATGTTATCGGCGCTCATGTAGGCATCCTAAACACCCAACCTGAAGGTAAGCTGGCAATCTGGCACGGAATTATTAAAAAACATCAAATATCAACCCAAAATATCAAATAGTGAGAAATTCGCGTCTTCTCCGAACCCGTTGCTCCCCCGCTAGATTACTAAAACGCGGGCGGTATGATGTGTCGTTTTCCCAAGGCTTTACAACGGGCCGGTGCCAGCCAGTGCTCACCCGCACAATGCGATATGCAGGCGTTTAGTGATCGTGAGTCTTGTGTTGTTTGGAACCTGGGCGGGATTGCGGCGACAATTGAGAACTTTGGGCTTGCTGCACCAGATGCTCAGATACAACCGGGATACCGGGGAGAAGGCTGTTATGTTCGCCCGAGTCGCCCTGGGCGGGTTCTTTATCGTGGGTTTCCGGAATCTCTGTCTCAGGCTTATCGCTCTGGGTGACGGCTGGTGCTGTCGGCCCTGTGGGCGCATCGGTACTGGTCGGTTCTGTGCTTTCAGGCGCAGTAGTACTGGAGGATTTGGTGCCTTCTTCAGGGTTTTCGGCAGGTTTTTCTGGGGTATCCGGGTGTGTAGGGGGCGTTATATTGCTTAACGACGTTTCACGGGGTAAGTCCTCGGCAGTTACGTATTTCTCATAGAGATGCCGACCACCCTCCCCCAACTGGATATAACCTTTGGAGATTTTGGATGCCTGCGCCAAGCTGTATACAGCGCAAAATAGCTCGAAGGCGCACAGCATAATACCCGGAGTCATAAATATTTTGTAGAGCGACATGGTGATTCCCCACAAAAAGGGCAGGCTCAGTAACGTTAAGATATTAGCCGCGACGTTTACGGCAACACGTCCTTTATCAAGTTGGCCTAAGCTCAGTAAAAGCAGAATCGGGTACGCGAAGATTATAGGTGCAGGAAACACCACCCCAGATACCGTAGCAACCAATAGTGCAAGAAGCGGGAGCAGGATAAAAAAGAACCGAACTCCAATAAAGACGACTTTAAAGGTGCGTTCGGTCTTGGCGAGCGTGTACGCCTCAGCCTTAGTCTTGGGAGGAACGATAGAGGTTTCTGACGCTCCTCCAGTGGATGCAACACCAGCAGACACGCGGTTTGTCTGCTTAGCATCCTCACCAGCAGGTGCGGGTTTTTCGGAGGTTTCATCCGGTTCCCCGTGTGTGCTTTGCTCCGCATGATCGTTGCGGCGCGTATCTTCATCCGCCGATTGAGGCGCCTGATCGTTTTTGTCCGTGTCTTCTGAATGGACGCCCTTCCCTGTTTGCTGTACGGTTCGGTCTTCTTCTTTGTCCTGCGTTTGCTTCCGTGCTTCTTCCTCGGCGGCTTTGTTCTCAAGCTGCTCAGCCAGCTCAAGCAGTGAAGGTACAGCGTGTAATTCCTCATTATGTTTTGACATGTGTACTCCTTGCCCGTCTGTTGCCCTTGCGATGAGCCCGATATTTTCAGGGTATTCTGCACATCTGAAGGATGACTTAAAAACAGGCGCGCTTTGAAGGCTTCAGTCTTTGTATTTGCTGACAGTTCTCCGGGCAAAGGCGCAAAAAGCGGAAAGCAGCATCAAGAAGGCCCGTTGTAGCTAAAATACGTATGCCCCGAACCGTCCATAGTTCGGGGCACTCATGTATTTTCACGCTTGTGAGTATCGGCTACATCAGGGGCTGCTCAGGCGGGTTCTGAGGCTGTACAGGCTGAGATTGTGCGGTTTGCGCCTGTGCTCCCTGCACCCAAAC
>ERZ773024.320-NODE-320-length-18088-cov-2.995286_pt1 | contig 18088 bp, 14 predicted proteins | sample MGYA00511667_ERZ773024 | MGnify/ENA primary metagenome ERZ773024 (study PRJEB29015, sample SAMEA2738117) | human oral metagenome | biome: human oral; feature: human-associated habitat; material: saliva | place: China | collected 2258 ... | reverse complement strand
CGACGTCCAATTCTTAATATCGGACCTGGTGCGAACAATATTGAAATCTCCGGCCACAACGGTTCCTAAGACGTCCGTAGAACCTGCTTCGGCCTCGGACAGGAGCTCCCCCATGCGCTGACCAATGCGCGGAAGGTGAGCCATCTTCGCGTCCTGCTTGGGGGTGTCTTTTTCGCCCGAGTGGAAGTACGCCGAAACAACGCGGACGCGCCCCGCCTTGGTTTCAACCACTGCTTCTAGCCAGCGTCCCGAATCAACATCGGTTTCCTGATCATCAAGGCAAAGGCGCGGTTCTCCACTGATATGAGCGCTATCCTTGCGCACTGCAACTGCGACGCCAGCGCGTCCCTTGATTCGGCAGGGAAGAATGATGCTCTCCCACGAATCGCCCAGCAGTTCAGTGGCGATTTCTTCATCCGCACGGACTTCTTGGAGAAGAAGAACATCACAGGGGTTGGCATCGAGCCACTCCATCATGCCCTTGCGGTGTGCGGCGCGGATTCCGTTGACATTAGCGCTGGTAACAGTGAAAGCCATGGGCTTCAGTGTACTTGCTTACGATTCAGCGGGCTGAGAGAGGATTCTTTGCCTTCAGTGAAATAGCGCTCTATCAACTGCAGTCCCAGGCGTTGACGAACTAGTTTTATGGAAATAGACCTTCTATGCAAGGAGTGCCATGCGCGCTGTAGTCATGCACGAACCCGGCAATGTCACCGTCCAAGAGATGCCGATGCCATCCATCCTCGAACCCACGGATGCCATCATCAAGCTGGCGGCTACGTGCATTTGCGGCTCGGACCTGTGGCCCTACCGCGGCGCTCAACCCGTCCACGAGCAGCGCATGGGCCACGAGTATGTCGGTGCGGTCTTCGACCTAGTCCTGCCGCTTGAGCAAGCTGCCGAAGGCTATCCCGCAATGGACGAGCGCCGCGCAACAAAGGAGATGTTGACACTCTAATCACCAGCATCGTCAACTTTCAGTGCCCTGTCTTTAGCGAAGACAGGGCACTATGCTTGCTCTATGCGTTCTTCACTCACTCCTTCTCCCAGAGATGAACATGTGACGGCTCCGTGTCTGCCCGGCGTAAAGGAAGATCCCTGTGCAGAGTCACTGAACGCCGTTGAAGAAAGCACAGAATCCGCAACGCATTCGCATGGTCACGATCATTCGCACGGACATGCTGCCTCTCGTAAAAGGCTTGCGATTGCACTAGCAATCACAGCAACGATTTTCCTCACAGAACTTGTTGCAGCTTTCTTCACGTCTTCTTTGTCTCTTGCAGCCGATGCCGGGCATATGGCGGTCGATTCTGCGGGACTAGTCATCGCTTTTATCGCGGCAACGCTTGCTTTGCGTCCCCGCGATAACCGACGGACATGGGGATGGGCACGATCGGAAGTTCTTGCCGCAGCCTTCCAAGCTGGCATGTTGGTCATCATCAGTCTTTTGGTTGCGGTTGAAGGCATTCAGCGCTTACTCTCCCCCGTCGAGGTCCATGCAACACCCATGCTGTGGGTTGGAATTTTAGGTTTGGTGGCGAACGCGCTCTCGCTGATGGTGTTGATCGGTGGACGCCACGCTTCGCTCAATATGCGCGCTGCCGTTCTTGAAGTGGCCAATGATGCCTTGGGATCCTTGGCTGTCATCATTGCTGCAATCGTTGAATTGATCGGTGGGTGGAATCGCGCAGATGCCGTGGCCTCGATCTTCATTGCACTGCTTATGGCTCCGCGAGCCTGCATGCTACTACTTCGCACTCTGCGAATTTTGATGGAGGAAGTGCCCGAGGAAATCGATCTTGCACAGGTCCGCCAGCACATGCTCTCGATTCCCCTGGTCGAGGAGGTCCACGACCTTCACGTGAGCTCAGTGGCTTCGAACCTCGTCACCGTCACCGCGCATATTGAGGTTGCCGAGGCCGTCACCGCCAGCCAACGAGACCAGATCATTCACTCACTGAACGAATGCGCGATGCACCATTTCCCCGTTGAAATCGCGCACTCAACCTTCCAGGTCGAATCAATCTCTCACGCACAACACGAGCACCTTCAACACTAAAACCGCTTCTCGGCTCTACGCCCTCCACTTCTCCCAAGCTGCACAGGGATAGGCACCCACACAGTACTGTGCGTATAAGCGGGGGCCGCAGCCACTGCCTCGGCAATGACCACGGCCCCCAGACGCGAACTTAGTTCAATATCAGCGGTTCGCGCGATAGAACTCGATGAGCGAACGAGTTGAGGAATCCTGCTGGTCCAAGACCGCCTGATCGCCCTCGATTGCAGGAAGAATCTGCTTGGCCAAAACCTTGCCCAGCTCAACGCCCCACTGATCGAAGGAATCCAGTCCCCAGACCGCACCCTCAACGAAGGTGATGTGCTCATAGAGCGCAATGAGCTGTCCCAAAACCGAAGGGGTCAGCGCGGGCGCCATGATCGAGGTCGTGGGACGGTTGCCGGTGAAGACGCGGGCAGAAACCAGTTCTTCTGCAGTACCTTCAGCGCGAACCTCTTCTGCGGTCTTACCGAAAGCCAAAGCCTTGGTCTGAGCAAAGAAGTTCGACAAGAACAGCTCGTGCATATCCGCATCAGCGTCGCGAATCGGCCACGAAGGCTGAGCGAAGGCAATGAAGTCTGCGGGGACCATGCGGGTTCCTTGATGAATCAGCTGGTAGAAGGCGTGCTGACCATTCGTTCCGGGCTCACCCCAGAAGACCTCGCCGGTGTCATAGAAGACCGGGCTTCCATCGCGACGCACGGACTTGCCATTCGACTCCATGGTGAGCTGCTGCAGGTATGCGGGGAAACGGTGCAGGTACTGCGAGTACGGGAGCACTGCATGGGTGTCCGCACCCAAGAAGTTTGAATACCAAACGTTGAGCAAGCCCATGATGAGCGGGACATTATCCTTGGGTGCTGCCGAAGCGAAATGCTGATCGATCGTGCGCATGCCTCCAAGGAATTCCTCGAAGTGCTCAGGACCGATCGCGATCGCCAGTGAGGTTCCAATTGCGGAATCTACCGAGTAACGGCCGCCAACCCAATTCCAGAAACCGAAGGCATTTGCCGGATCGATACCGAATTCTGCGACCTTGTCCAGCGCGGTCGAGACAGCAACGAAATGCTTGGAAATTGCTTCCTTTTCTTGTTCGGGATCATCGCCGATGATTCCCTTTTCACGCAGCGACTTCAAGAACCAATCGCGAACCGCATGGGCGTTAGTGATGGTCTCCAAAGTCGTGAAGGTCTTCGAAGCGACGATCACCAGAGTGGTTTCGGGGTCCAGATCCTTGGTGGTTTCTCCCACGTCGGTCGGGTCAATATTGGAAATGAAGCGGCATTCCAAACCTTCTTGGACGTAAGGCTTCAAGGCTTCATATGCCATGACGGGGCCAAGATCTGAGCCGCCAATACCCACGTTGACAACGGTTGCGACGCGCTTACCGGTAACGCCTAGCCATTCTCCGCTGCGCACACGATTGGCGAAGGAATAGACACGATCGAGAACCTCGCGGACATCTGCAACGACGTTGCGTCCGTCGACGATCAGTTCCTCACCGGGGGCGCGACGCAGCGCGGTGTGGAGGACCGAACGGTTCTCAGTGACATTGATGCGGTCACCACGAAGCATGGCATCACGAAGGGGAAAGACCTCGGTCTGATCTGCCAGTTCAAGAAGCTGATTGAGAGTTTCTTCGTTAATCAGATTCTTGGACAGATCGATGTACAGGTCCCCGACTTTCTTCGTCCACTTCTGGGCGCGCTCTGGGTCTTGCTGGAACCAGCTACGCAGATCAGGGTTGAACACTTCTGCATGCTCATCCAGTGCTGCCCAAGCGGGGGTTGTCGTCGGGTCAATTGCGCTCATCGTGCTTTCTCCTGATGATCGACGGTCACGGGAATTTCCCGCTTAGTGATTAAAGCTTTCTGCTTGCATGATAGTCACCGGCTCGAGCTCTCGCGGCTGGGACTGCATGGACACTGCGGTAAGAATCGGGCGAAGATCAAGCCACCATTGATCGAAGGGACGACGATTCGCCATGTCCAAATCGTCAAACATTCGATCTACCGGACGGACCTGGATTGTATTCCCCACGTCACCGATGTAGACAGCCTGCGAACGTCCCTGCGAGAACTGGCTGTCCAATTCACCCAGAGCGGCAAAGACTAAGCGAGTCGCAAGCAGACGGTCATAAGGACTGGGAGCACCGCCCTGCTGGAGGTGTCCAAGCGCAGAGGAACGGACGTCGTAGAGCCCGTCACTTTCGGCCTCGAAAACATTCGCAAGGAACTCGCGGTTGTAATGCGCGTCCGCTTCCTCGTTTACAACAACAAGGAACAGACGGCGACCGGCCTCGAAAGTTTCACGCAGGCGGTGCGCATCCTCATCAATCTCTGCCAGGGTCGTGTTTTCCTCATTCAAATAGGCGTATTCGGCGCCCGAGGCGATTCCTGACATGAGCGTGAGGTAGCCGCAGCGTCGTCCCATGAGTTCTGCGACGAAGCAGCGCTTGGAGGCAGCCGCACTTTCCTTAATACGATCCAAAGCCCACACAGCATTATTCAGTGCGGTATCGGTGCCAATCGCCAGTTCCGCGCCAGGAAGGTTATTGTCGATCGAGGCCGGAACCAGAACGATGGGAATGCGGAAAGCCGGGTAGCGGTCGAGCTCCGAGGTCATTTCCTTGACGGCTAGGTATGCATTAAGACCACCGACCACCAAGAGGGCATCGATTTCGTTGCGTTCGATTGCGCGTCCCAAGGCATAGTACTCGTTCACTGAGGGAACGGGGCGGCGCGTTCCAAGTTCAGCACCGCCGTGGAATGCCCATCCTTCAACGTCATCCCACGTCAGCTCGCGAACCTGATTATCAGCAAGACCTGCCCAGGAACCGTCAATGCCAAGCATGGTCCAGCCCTTAGCGATACCGAGCCTGACGGCAGCACGCGCGGCAGTATTCATTCCGGGAGCAAGACCACCCGCGTGGATGATGGCCACGCGCTTAGCGGATCCACTGGGAGGATTCTCTGCCAGTGTCGGAGGCGTCGACAGAAGCTGGTTAATTCCAACCATCACGGTGAAGGAGCGTCCACGCGCTGCCTGCGCGGCCGCAAAGTCTCCAGCTTTGATGAGGTCCTTGACGCCTCGAGTCTGATGGACTGCTTCCATGAGCGGAATTCGAGTGACCCGATTGTGGCGGACACCCAAAATTGTGGCCACATCAGGATCAGCTGGGTTCAAGATCTCTTGGACTGCGGCAAAGCCCAAGAGTGTGGACATCCAACGGTCATACGCGGAAGGAACGCCGCCTCGTTGAACGTGACCGAGGATGGTGATTCGCGCATCCTCTCCGGTACGTTCTTTGAAGGCATCGGCAATGTCTTGAGAAGAAATTGGGTTGCCAGCGCGGTCGGTAGCGCCTTCGGCAACGATGATGATGGATTCACGTCGTCCTGCAGCACGCCCTTCTTTCAGACGCTCAACCATTTCATCTTCCCAGCCATCACGTGCCGGATCCTCGGGAGTGAAGACATAGTCAGCACCGCCGGCTACCGCTGACATGAGCGGTAGATACCCGCAGTGGCGTCCCATGACTTCGACAACAAAGGTGCGCTGATGCGAGGCAGCAGTCGAAGAAATCTGGTCGATGGCATCAACGATGCGATGGAGCGCGCTATCTGCCCCAATCGTCATATCGGTACCGACCATGTCGTTATCGATAGAGCCAACCAATCCGACGATATAGAGGCGCTGATGCAGCTGCGCTTGCTGCGCAGAGATAGCCCCTTCATCGACCAGTTCGCTGAGGTGTTGGGCCCACTCAGTGCGGAACTCTTCCGTACCGGACAGCGAGCCGTCGCCGCCGATGACGACCAGGCGATCGATTCCCTTTTCAATCAGGTGCAAGGCTGCCGCGTGACGGCCTTCGTATTCACGAAATTCGGGGCAGCGAGCAGTCCCAATGACGGTCCCACCCTCTGCAAGGATTCCCGAGGCGTCCGACCAGCTCATTTGGCGGATGGAAGCTCCGCCTTTAACTGCTCCCGCCCAACCATCGAGGATTGCGTAGGGCTGAGCGCCACGTGCCAGCGCGGTGCGGACAACCGCACGAACCGCAGCGTTCATTCCTTGGGCATCACCACCAGAGGTGAGGACACCAATCTTTACGGGCTCGGACGCGCTTGCGACACTCACTTGCTCCACGAGTCGTGCTCCATTTCCACAGTGATCATCGGTGAACAACTGCTTTAAGTCTATTGCTTAACGCACGCAGTTGCATCCACCCTTGATCCCGGGTGAAAAAACGTTCAGGAACGCGGGCTTTCGGTGATTGTTACGCCGTTCAATGCCGCAGATTCTGCAAGTTCTTCCTGGGTCACAACGCCCTCGACCGAGACCTTGTGCAGGTAGGCCATGCCGTCAAATGCCAGCTCACGCGTGTGTTCAGAATCGCCCTCAGGACCCAGCTTGCCGCCGGTCAGACGGTCCATGATGATCGCGATCGCGCCATCACCCGTCACGTTCGTTGCGGTACCGAAGGAGTCAAGAGCAATGTAGGTGGCAATCATCAGGGCAACCGCAGAATCATCGAAGCCCAGCATCGACTGCAAGATACCGGTAGCGGCCATAATTGCGCCGCCGGGGACGCCCGGAGCCGCCACCATGGTGATGCCGAGCATGAAGATAAATCCGACCCACTGCGTGGTGGTGACCGTCATTCCCTGGGTGTAGACGATGGCAAAGGCGAAAGCGAAAATCTTCGAGGTTGAACCGGCCAGGTGAATCGTTGCACACAGAGGAATCGTGAACGAAGAAACAGCATCGGACACGCCATTCTTTCGGGTCTGGCGCAAGGTGACAGGAATCGTTGCTGCCGAGGAGGAGGTTCCCAAGGCGGTCAAGTACGCCGGGAGCATGGTGAAGATGGCCTTGAAGGGGTTGACGCGGCCAACCGCACCGGCAACAAAGTACTGCGTGAGCAGAATGACTACTTCCAGAATCAGAACAATGACAACTACGCGAATCAGGGTTCGCATGATGTGAACCGCTTCGCCGGTGTAGGTGAGGTTCAAGAAGATGCCGAAGATGTGCAGGGGCAGAAGAGGAACGATGATGTTCTCGATCAAGCGAGTGATGATCGCGCGGAACTCAATAAAGCCCTTGCGCAGAACGCCCCGGGGCACCAAAGACAGTCCAATTCCAATGACGAAGGACAGCAAGAGCGCGGTCATCACGCCAACGACCGGAGGCATTTCGATGGTGAAGTAGGTCTTGAGGACTTCCTTCGGAGTTTCGACCTGAGTGAGCTGCCCAACAAGAACCTTCGGGAAGAAGTAGGCGCAGACTCCGTAGGTCAGGAAGCCTGCAAACATTGTCGAGGCGTAGGCGAGAGCCGCAGTCAGACCCAGCCAGTGGCCTGCACCCTTACCCAGGTCAGCGATTGCCGGGGTCACCAGGCCGATGATGATGAGCGGAATTGAGAAGGACAGGAACTGTCCGAAAATAGTAGAGAAAGTTACGAAAACATCGCCCAGTGCCGACGGCATAATGTGGGAATCACCAATAGTGACAGATCCCAGAACCAATGCCAGAACGATCGCTACCAGCACCCAGATCAGGATGCCGCTCTGTTCAAGAAACTTTCTCATTGCTCAAACCTCGTATAAAGAAGTACGGACTTGGCAAGAGTGACAGCTTTCGCCTAAGAAGTCACCATCGACCACATTATGGACGCTTTGTCTACCGCGTCACATTCACCCGAGCCCCAGCGTTGCAGTGTAGGGCGAGAAGTACCAAATCACGGCTCCAAGCAGGACATACAATCCAACATCCGCCCACCGGCGCCTTGAAGCGAACCAAGGACGCCCAGGCCACACCGCACGCATCACCGCCATGATGAACATCGTCACAACCAGGACCAGGACAGCTTTGTGCGGGTGATTAAAAACAGCAAGAAGGGTAATCAGCACGCATGCAAGGACAACGAAGGCAACGCTCACTAAGGTAGCGACTCCACCTGTCGATCCTGAGTACTGATCTTCCATACCTTCAGGGTATCGCGAAAGCAGACATAAGCGCGACGCACTCAAATGAGCGGACTACGATAGACCCGTCGGCTCACTTGATTGTTAACCAATCCAGCCAAAAATACATACCGATATAAAGGAGTAGACGTGAGCACCCGTTTTATCGTCATTGCCGCCCAGGCAGAAGCCGCCTCACAGGTCAGTGACGACTTCGCAGCGCTTGTCCCCGCTTCAACGCTGGCACGGGTGAGCGCCGCCGGCACCTCCACTTCCGAGGCCATCACCTCCGACCCCGAGCAAGCCCTCCCCCGCGTCGTGGAAGATATCCGCAGCCATGCAGAAGATGTTGTCCTGATCGATGCACTCCCCGAAGGCTCCGTTTCGACTTTCGACACCTTGGGATGGAACCTCGACGTGGCAGCATCGACCAACGCTCGCGTCATCGCAGCTTTCGATACCGAAGGCGCCTCCCCCGAACTTATTGAACGCGAGATCGAGGTTCTTGATCGCCGCGCGCGTCAGCACGCAACTCGCGTCGCAGCGGTTGCTCTTCCCTCAGCAGTCGCCTCGCACGTTAAGACTCAACTTCCCATCCTTGAACTGCCTTTCGACGCGCAAACTCTGGATGCGGCCTCGGCACTGGAAGCTCCCCAGGTTGTTACCCCCCTTTCCTTCCAGGCGGATCTTATTGATCGTGCACGTTCCAACCGCAAGCGCATTGTCTTGCCCGAACCGGAGGACGATCGCGTCCTGCGCGCAGCAGCCATTGTTCTTGAACGCGGAATTGCCGATCTGATACTGCTCGGCGATGCGCAGGCAATCAACGCACGCGCTGCGGAGCTTGGCTTGGATGTTTCGGCAGCTACCGTCGTTTCCGTCGACGACCCCGCATATGCAGAGCGCTACGCGGAGGAATTCGCACGCCTGCGCGCCAAGAAGGGCGTGACCATCGAACAGGCTCGCGATAAGGTTCGCGACGTCTCTTACTTCGGCACGATGATGGTCCACATGGGCGATGCCGACGGCATGGTGTCTGGCGCAATCCACACCACCGCTCACACCATCGTTCCTTCCTTCCAGATCATTAAGACCGCTCCCGGTGTCTCGATCGTTTCTTCAGTCTTCCTCATGCTGCTGAAGGATCGCGTGTGGGCATTCGGCGACTGCGCCGTCAACCCCAACCCGACCCCCGAGCAGCTGGCAGATATCGCGATTTCCTCGGCTGCAACCGCGCGCCAGTTCGGCCTCGATCCGAAGGTCGCAATGCTCTCCTACTCGACCGGAACCTCCGGTTCGGGCGTGGACGTGGACGCGGTTGTCGAGGCCACCCGCCTTGCCCGCGAAAAGGCCCCCGAGCTGGCGCTTGAGGGACCGATCCAGTTTGACGCTTCCGTTGACGAGGCCGTCGCCTCGGTCAAGCTGCCCGACTCCCCCGTTGCCGGCCATGCGAACGTCTTCATCTTCCCCTCGCTCAACGCTGGAAATATTGGCTACAAGGCCGTTCAGCGTTCCTCCGGTGCGGTTGCAATCGGTCCGGTTCTGCAGGGACTCAACAAGCCCGTGAACGACCTCTCACGCGGCGCTTTGGTTGAAGATATCGTCAACACCGTCGCCCTAACTGCCGTTCAGGCACAGGGCTGAGAATTCTCGGGGGTGTGGGGACAATCCCACACCCCCGAATTCCGTCTCCATCACTTCCACGCGTAAACTGCACTCATCAGACCATTCATCCATGCGTGACATTGCGCCGCACACCGCGGCCTCGCAGGTGATTCTTAGAAAGGCACGTCGTGACCGACACCGTTCTTGTTATTAACTCTGGTTCTTCCTCTATCAAGTATCAGCTCATCAACCCCGACAACGGCGATGCGATCGCCAAGGGCTTGGTTGAGCGCATCGGCGAATCCGAGGGCCACATCCAGCACAAGTACGGCGAGAAGGTCGTCGATGTGAACGAGCCCATTGCCGATCATGAAGTTGGCATGCGCGAAGTTCTGCGCCTCTTCGATGAGGTCGGTCCCTCTCTTGCCGAGGCCAACATCGTGGCCGTTGGTCACCGCATCGTTCAGGGCGGTAAGTACTTCGACGGTCCGGCTCTGATCACCGACGAAGTCCGCGACCTCATCGATGAGCTGTGCGCGCTGGCTCCCCTGCACAACCCCGCGCACCTCAAGGGAATCGATGTTGCCCGCGAGCTCATGCCCGACACTCCTCACGTCGCGGTTTTCGACACCGCATTCTTCCAGCGTCTGCCTGAGGACACCGCAACCTACGCACTGAAGCAGGAAGTTGCCGAGAAGTACTCGGTCCGTCGTTACGGCGCTCACGGAACTTCTCACCAGTACGTTTCCGAAAAGGTCGCCTCGCTGCTGGGCGATAACGCCCTGCGTCAGATCGTTCTGCACCTGGGTAATGGCGCATCCGTCTCCGCCGTTAAGGCTGGCCGCCCCATCGATACCTCCATGGGCTTGACCCCTCTCGAGGGCTTGGTGATGGGAACCCGCACCGGCGACATTGATCCCGCCGTTGTTTTCCACTTGCAGCGTCAGACCGGTTGGAGCGCCGACGAGGTCGATGACCTCTTCAACAAGCAGTCGGGCTTGAAGGGCTTGACCGGAGAGAACGATATGCGCGCCGTTCGCCACATGGTCGATTCTGAGGACCCCGAGGTTGCGCGCCGCGCACGCCTGGCCCTGGACATCTACGTCACCCGCATCATCAAGTACATCGGCTCCTACACTGCTGAGCTCGGCGGCTTGGATGTCATTACCTTCACCGCTGGCATTGGCGAAAACGACGCTGATCTGCGCCGCGAGGTTTGCGAGCGTCTGCTCCCCTTCGGTGTGCGCATCGATGACGAGATCAACAACCAGCGTTTCTCTGCTCCCACAACCATTTCGACCAATGATTCCTCGATCACCGTCATGGTTGTTCCCACCAACGAGGAGCTGGCAATTGCACGTCAGGCTCTCACGCTGATCTGAGTTTAGACGCGACTTTTCATCGCAATACGAGGCCGGGCTGCCATGCGCACCCCGGCCTCGGCGTATTCTTAAACGGTTCCATCGTCTAAGGAGCCACTATGGCCAGTGATATCTCAACCCTTGCGAATTGGATTCGTACCTCTCCTTCGACGGTATTTTTCGGCGGCGCGGGAGTCTCGACAGAGTCAGGTATTCCCGACTTCCGCGGCGCGAACGGCTTCTACTTCCAAGAGCGCACAATCCCCTTGGAACAGGTTCTCAGTATCGATTTCTTTTCAATCCATCCCGAGGCCTATTGGGAGTGGTTCCGCGAGGTGCACAAGCCGGTCGAACCCAATAGTGCCCACCGCGCGCTTGCCACGCTCGAGTCAGATGGGCTTCTCGAATGCGTCATTACCCAAAATATCGATGGTCTTCACCAGCGTGCGGGGTCACGCACAGTTTGGGAGCTTCACGGGAATTGGGAGCACCTTCTGTGCACGGCTTGTGGGGCCGGCTATCCCCTTTCCTCTATTCCCGAGGCCTTTGAGGAGTTGGTCCCGACCTGTTCTCGCTGCCACGGACAGCTCCGTCCCGACATCGTCATGTATGGAGAGGCTCTCAGCGAGGAGGTCATTAGCGGTGCCGTTCAGGCAATTGCTCAGGCCGATCTATTGATCGTTGCTGGAACATCTTTGGTCGTTTATCCCGCTGCCGGACTACTCAACTATTTCTCGGGTTCACACCTGGTCTTGATGAACGCGACGCCAACGAACGCCGACGCTGACGCAGACCTCATCATCCGCGACCCCATTGCCCAGTCTTTTGAAGCTGTCATGAAGGAACTGAGCTAGACACACCTACCCGGCTACGGCCTCGGGAAGGCACAAGGCGCCCAAGTAGGCGACAATAGCCCTAGCGACTCAGGAGGAAAGCCATGAACTTCCATTCCCTTTACGACCAGGGCTTCGCACGCGTGGCGGCAGTGACGCTCCCCGTTCATCCCGCACAGCCACTGGCCAATGCCGAAGAAATCATTGCAGCCGCACGAAGCTGCGATGAACGCGGCGTCTCGATCGCGCTCTTCCCTGAGTTGTGCGTTTCGGGGTATGCGATCGATGATCTTCTCCTTCAAGATGTTCTTCTTGATGAGGTCGAACACGCGCTCACCGCCATCATTGCTGCCAGTGCGGATCTTCTTCCCCTGATCGTTGTGGGCGCACCGCTGCGCAAGGGAGCAGCCCTCTACAATTGCGCGGTTGCTATTCACCGAGGCCGCGCACTTGCAGTCATCCCGAAGTCCTATCTTCCGAACTACCGCGAGTTCTACGAAAAGCGTCATTTCGTGACTCCTCCGAGCTTTGATAACGATCTTCTTCAGGCTCCGTGGGCCCCAACAGAGCCCTACACGGGGGACGCTCCCCTATTGCCTTTTGGCTCCGTGACAATCGATGTCACTGACATCCCCGGGCTGTGCGTGGGAATTGAGGTCTGCGAAGACATGTGGGTTCCCGTCACCCCCGCTTCACTCCTTGCCCTCGCAGGCGCGACCGTGCTGCTCAACCTGAGCGCCTCCCCCATCACCGTCGGACGAGGCGATGAACGCAAGCTCTTGGCGCAGTCGACCTCCGCACGCTGTGCTTGCGCCTACGTCTACACTGCCGCCGGCCCGGGTGAGTCAACGACCGACCTTGCGTGGGATGGGCAGACCCTGATCTACGAGGCCGGCCAGCTTCTTGCCGCCGGGCAACGTTTCGCCTCGGGAACCCAGATCACCATTGCTGACGTTGATGTTGAGCATCTGCGCACCGAGCGCACGCGCCAGAATTCTTTCACCGACAACGCTCAAAAGATGCTCGACGGCCTCTCAATTCCACGCCCCTACAGCATTGCCATTGAGATGAACCCGCCGCGAACGGATCTGGGTTTGGAACGCGAGGTCGATCGCTTCCCCTTCGTCCCCGACGACCCGAGCCAGCTGGAACAGGACTGCTACGAGGCCTACAACATCCAGGTTGCGGGGCTCGCGAAGCGCCTGAGCGCTATTGGCCAACCCAAGGTTGTTATTGGCGTTTCTGGCGGCTTGGATTCAACGCACGCACTGATCGTTGCGGCTCGTGCGATGGACCTCTTGGGTCGTCCGCGCACAGATATCCTGGGCTATACGCTTCCCGGCTTTGCGACTTCTGCGCGCACCAAGACCAATGCGATTGCACTGTGCGAAAGCTTGGGAGTCTCCTTCAAGGAAATCGATATCACCCCTGCCGCCCGACAGATGCTGGCCGATATCGATCACCCCTACGCCGATGGCCACGACGACTATGACGTGACCTTTGAGAACGTTCAGGCAGGACTGCGCACGGACTATCTTTTCCGCCTCGCAAATCACCTGGGCGGTATCGTCTTGGGTACTGGCGACCTGTCAGAGCTCGCGCTGGGTTGGTGCACTTACGGTGTGGGCGACCAGATGAGTCACTACGCCGTCAATACTGGCGTCCCCAAGACGATGATCCAGCACCTGATTCGCTGGGTGGTCTCTTCTGGCCAGTTCTCCCCCGAAGTTGGCGAGATCTTGCTGTCGATTCTGGGAACCGAAATTTCTCCGGAGCTCGTTCCCGCAAAGCCCGGACAGAAGATGCAGTCCACGCAGGACAAGATCGGCCCCTACAACCTTCAAGACTTCAACCTGTACTACGTGCTTCGACGTGGAGCTCGCCCGTCAAAGATTGCTTTCTTGGCGGAGCACGCCTGGTCGGACGCATCTCGAGGGGACTGGCCAGCTGGCTACCCCGAAGAGGACAAGGTTTCGTATTCCTTGGACGAGATCGTGAAGTGGGAGCGTCTGTTTATCCGTCGTTATTTCACTCAGCAGTTCAAACGCAGCGCGCTTCCCAATGGCCCCAAGGTCATGGCTGGCGGGTCGCTTTCACCGCGCGGAGACTGGCGTATGCCTTCGGATGTATCCGCCGAGGCCTGGCTGCGCGAATTGGACACTGCAGTGAAGGGACTGGTTGAGTAGCGCGATCTGACGGAATGCCCGTCAAAACAGTGAGATGATCCGCAATAGTTGCTGCAAGTTTCTGCGCTCACCTATTTTTGTTTAGGTAAGCCTTTCTTAATTAACGAGGCCTGCAAGCCCGCTATTTTCGTATTCTGCTGGAGAAAAAACATGTCGCGTAAGCTCCTGTCTCTAACCGCTCTTGGTGCAGCATCATTGATGGCACTGACCGCCTGCTCAGGGGGCACGGCCTCGTCAAGTCAATCCTCAACAAGCGCTGCAGCAAGCTCAAGCAGCTCCGCACCCAGCTCTATCACTATCGAATCCGACCAGGGAAACGTTGAAATCAAGCTGCCCGTTCAGCGCGTCGCTTCCCTTGATAACCGCACATTCGAGGTCCTCGAACAGTGGAACGTGCCCTTGGTCGCCGCTCCGAAGAAGCTCATTCCCTCGACCGTCAAGGCCTACAACACCGACTCCGTCGCCGATATCGGCATGCACCGCGACCCGAACCTTGAAGCACTTGCGGCATCAAACCCCGATCTGATTATCTCCGGTCAGCGTTTCACTCGATTTGATTCGCAGATTGCGGAAATGAACCCCGGAGTCCCGCTGATCAACCTCGAACCGCGTGACGGCAAGCCTCTCAACGAAGAACTTATTCGTCAGGTCACCGACCTCGGTGAGATTTTCGGACATCAAGAGGACGCAAAGAAGCTGGTCGATGACTTCAACAATGCACTGAACCGCGCAAAGAAGGCATACGACGGTAAGTCCACCGTTATGGCCGTGGACGTTTCCGGCGGCAACATCGGCTACGTAGCTCCTTCCAAGGGCCGCACATGGGGACCGATCTTCGATCTTCTGGGCCTCAAGCCCGCGCTTGAAGTTCAGGGCAGCACCGACTCTCACACCGGTGACGACATTTCCGTCGAGGCCATTGCTCAGGCAAACCCCGACTGGATCTTCGTTCTTGACCGCGACGCCGCGATTTCCAAGGAAGGCAGCTACACCCCTGCACAATCCGTGATTGATGGAAATGCCGCGCTGAAGAATGTCACTGCCCTGACGAAGGGGCAGACGGTTTACGCACCGAATGACACTTACACGAACGAATCCATCATCACCTACACGGAGATTTTGAACTCGATTGCTGATTCCTTCGAAAAGGCTTCAGCAAATAAGTAAGTTCCCAGTCCTTAGTCTGAGAACTCATTCTTAACACAGGGGTGTGTTGGTCCTTCCGAGGGCCAACACACCCACAACACTTATGGCTCAAACTTCTGTGACAAACCAGCATTCACCCCAGGTCCTTAAACGACGCGTCGCCCTGATTGTCTCTGCGTTCGTTGTCCTTGGACTTCTCATTCTTTCGTTGTGCACCGGGGAATATTCGATTCTGTCCCACGATGACGGATGGGATATGTTCATCGCGGTTCGCATCCCGCGTACCGTCGCACTCATACTTTCAGGTGCGGCGATGTCGATGTGTGGTTTGGTTATGCAGATCATTACTCAGAACCGCTTCGCAGAACCCACAACAACGGGAACCACCGAATGGGCAAGCTTGGGATTGCTAGCGATTATGATCGTTTATCCCAGTGCATCGGTCCTTCTTCGTATGACGGTCGCAGTTGCCTTTGCATTCTTGGGGACCATGGTGTTTTTTGCTTTGCTTCGAAGGGTCTCTCTGCGTTCTTCGCTTCTGGTTCCCATCATGGGAATGATGCTGGGAGCGGTTGTTTCGGCAGTTTCAACCTTCCTTGCCCTTGAAACAAACACTCTTCAAAACCTCAGCATCTGGTTCCAGGGATCTTTCACGAGCGTCTATACCGGCCAGTACGAAATTCTGTGGATCGTCACGCTTGCTGTTCTTGGTGTCGTCGTCCTCGCCGATCGCCTAACAGCAGTCGGCCTGGGTGAAGATATCGCAACGACCTTAGGCGTGAACTATCACCGAGTGATCCTCATTGCTACGGGTTTGATCGCCCTGGCCACAGGCGTCGTTACCGTTGTCGTTGGTTCCCTACCTTTCCTTGGCCTTGTCGTTCCCAACCTGATCTCTATGGCTTTCGGAGATCATCTTCGCCAGAACCTTCCTTGGGTCTGTCTTTCCGGTATCGCTCTTGTTACGATCGCTGATCTTCTGGCGCGAACGATCATTTCCCCCTTCGAGATGCCCGTCTCTGTCATCTTGGGGATCGTCGGCGCCTTCGTCTTTATCGCACTCATCCTGCGTCAAAGCCGCAAAGGAGGATTGCAATGAAGCGTTCGTCATCTTCGTCTTCCTTCGTAAATTCTTCTGCTCAGCGACGCTGGTGGCTGCTCTTTTCCGCGACACTGATCGTTGCGGCCATTTGCTGTGTTGGTCTGTTGCTGTGGAAGAATCCGGTTCCTGTCACCAGTCCAAAGTTTTGGCCGATCGCTAGAAGACGCGCTTTTTCCATCCTTGCAATCGCGGTTGTCGCCATATGTCAGGGCCTTGCAACCGTTGCCTTCCAAACCGTTGCGGGCAATCGGATTATCACTCCCTCGATCCTCGGTTTTGAATCCCTGTACCGCGTGATCAACACATCCGTTATTTTCTTTGCCGGTGTTGCAGGGTTTAACGCTGCGCAGAACCTACCGATGTTCATCTTCCAGCTGGCCATCATGGTTCTCTTCACTCTGATTCTCTATTCATGGCTTTTGACCAGCCAACATGCGTCAATGCACGCGATGCTCTTGATTGGAGTGATGTTGGGGGCGGGCCTTGGATCGGTTGCCACCTTCATGCAAAGGTTATTGACCCCCAGCGAATTCGACGTCCTGACCGCCCGATTATTTGGCTCGATTTCGAACGCTGATCGCGCCTACTACCCCGTTGCTCTCCCCATCGTTGTTTTCGCAGCTGTAGTACTTTTCCTTTTGTCGAACCGACTCAACGTCATCGCTTTAGGGCGCGAGACCGCCACTAACCTTGGTCTCAATCACAAGCAAACCAGCATCATCGTGTTGGTTTTGGTTTCTCTGCTGATCGCCACATCGACTGCACTGGTTGGCCCGATGACTTTCCTGGGCTTCTTGATTGCGACGCTTTCCTACCAGTTCTCACCAACCAGCGATCACAAATACCTATTCGCTATGTCGGTTGCCCTGGGTCTGGCAGTTCTATCCGCTTCATATTTCTTGATGAACCATGTTTTTAACGCACAGGGTGTTGTCTCAATCATTATTGAATTTGTCGGTGGCTTGGCCTTCATCGTGACAATTCTGAAGAAGGGGCGTCTATGATTCAGCTCAATACAGTTGCGAAGCACTATTCCGAGGCCGTCCACATCGGTCCCGTCAGCCTTGAGCTTCCGCGTGGTGGGATTACCGCCCTTGTCGGCCCAAACGGCGCCGGAAAGTCGACGCTTCTGACCATGATTGGCCGCCTCCTCGGTATCGACGAGGGCACAATTACAGTCGGCGGTGCGGATGTATCAACGACAAAATCGAAAGACTTGGCGAAGATCTTGTCTATTCTTCGTCAAGAGAACCACTTCGTCTCGCGCCTGACTGTTCGCCAGCTTGTCGCCTTCGGTCGTTTCCCTCACAGCCATGGGCATCTCAACGCTCAGGATGAAGACATCATTACTCGCTACATCAATTTCTTGGGACTTGATTCAATCGAAACGCGTTATCTCGACCAGCTCTCTGGCGGACAGCGCCAACGCGCCTACGTTGCGATGGTTTTATGCCAGGAAACGGACTACATCCTTCTTGATGAGCCGCTCAATAATCTGGATATTGCACGCAGTGTTGAAATGATGAAACTGCTCAGGCGGGCCGCTGAAGAATTTAAACGCACGATCGTCATTGTTCTTCACGACATTAATTTTGCGGCTCGCTACGCCACGCGCATCGTTGCGCTCAAGGATGGCACTGTCGCTTACCAGGGCACTCCCGAAGAGATCATGACTGACCAGGTGCTCACTGATGTCTTCGATACCCCGGTTCACGTGATCACAACTGAAGACGGGCCTCTTGCAAGCTATTTCTAGGTCTTAACGCGCTTTTCGCGCGCGAACAGGAGCGAAACTGTTGAGGGGGTGAAGGCCTAGGCCTTCACCCCCTC
>ERZ773024.319-NODE-319-length-18108-cov-3.858860_pt1 | contig 18108 bp, 11 predicted proteins | sample MGYA00511667_ERZ773024 | MGnify/ENA primary metagenome ERZ773024 (study PRJEB29015, sample SAMEA2738117) | human oral metagenome | biome: human oral; feature: human-associated habitat; material: saliva | place: China | collected 2258 ... | reverse complement strand
CCTGAACGCCCTTCTCACGAAGGATCGCCTTCTCATCCGCCAGCTCGGACACGAAAATGTCAGAGCTCAAAGATCCGCGTTCCATCGCCTTACCAACCTCGTCAACCACCCGGCGGTAGGGGTGGCTGCGTAGGACGGTTCGCAACCGGGCGGGCGTAACCTTTCCGGAGGATACCGGAAGCACCATAAGCCGCGGGTGCAAAGCGTTGTACGGGTACGCACCGGGGGTCACGCCAATCCGGTGGATCTGGTGAATCACCGGGAAGTTCGCAATACCCACCAGCGCGCAGAAGGCGAGCGCAGTATCCGTCGGCTGCGGGACGGTGAAACCGGTTCCGGTTCGGGAGTCCGGCTTATTATCCAGCGAGTCGTACAGGGTCTGCCCGGTAATGCCGCTGAGCATCGCGAAAGGTTCCCAGGTGGCCAGGTCCGCGCACATCAGGCGCAAACGGTGTTTAATGAACTCCTGGCCCTTGTTGCGGGTCTTCATCTCCCAGCGAGACGCGCCGTGGTCCGGGCGAGGTGCCTTGGCTTCAAAACGCCAGTAGGAAGGTTCGCCCAGGCCGGAGATCCAGAGCAGAGACAGTAGGTCGTCACGTTCCATCAGCGCATCCAGATGAGCCTGTCGGGTCTTCTGGTGAGAAGCCCAGTCGTCCGGGTACTTCTCCGCGTCGATTCCTCGAAAACGCGGTGAGAACGGGGAGAAAACAGCAGCTTCCTTACCCGCGCCGTAGGACTGATTAACGTTCACCCAGCTGTCTTCAGCAGCCAGGGAAGAAACGTAGGAGTGCACGCACTCGGCAATTTCTTCTTCTGGCACGCCTTCAGCATGCATCTGGGCGTGCGGCTGACCTTCCTGAGACCAACCGACAGTGACGGTTCCAGGGTGCTTCTGCTCAACCATCAGGGACAGCCCATAGAGGGCAAAATGGGTCAATGCCGAGGTGTAGTCACCGGCAATAGTCAGCGTTGCCATTAGTGCCCCTCCCGTGAAATCTGGGCGTCTGCTGCGCGTTCAACGGCCTCAAGGTAGGCGGTAGCGTACGGGCCGTAGGTGCGGCTCGTCTGCTCCATGAGGTTATCCCAGTAGCCGACGTTGAAGAGTCGGGTTGCCTGTTCCTTGAGCGCTTCGTAGTCCGTTCCCTCGGGCTGGTAGCCTTCCTTGAGCAGGAAGCCTGCGTCGTGGGCGAAGGAGAACCGGCCGTGACCGTGACTGCAACCAATGATGCGCAATACCAGGTCGCGATGCGCCCCAACCTTTTCAGGCGAGGCCGCAACCATGAGTGCAGACAGCTGCTCGTGACGCCAGCCCCTCGGCAGGGCGCTACGACTACGGGCGCGGTACGCCTCAGCCACGGAACGGTGACCGCTCTTTGCAAGAGCGTCCGCATCCGGGTCTGCACCTAGCATCTGCTGGAAACGCAGGTCGCGTTTACCCTCGTCGTGGTACTTTGCCGCCAGTTCCAGTGCCTCCGAGAATTCCGGTGCCAAGCCGAGGTTCTCGGCAAGCTGGCGGGTACGCTCAGCAACATCGTTCTGGTGGTCGTCCAGAAGAACGGGACCAGCCAGCACCAACTCCTGAGCAATATCGGAACCTTCAATAGACTTTTTGTCGTCGGTCACGTCGGCGTACCAGGAGATAACTTCCTGACCGTCCTCAGCCTCGGTAGAAAGCTCAGAAGCAATCTTCTTCTGGCCGCCCGAAGCTTGGCTGTCGAGCAACTCCGCTACCTCTTCGGGTGAGAGACCCAGGTAATCCCTGAAGTCTTTCTCACGGTCCGCGCACTTTTCGTACACGTAGAGCGTGGTGCCATTGGGGAAGGGCACAGCCTTCAGCGCATCCTTCTTAGAAGGCAACTCACGCTGAGTCACGGCAATGCCCTGGTTCGTGAACGGAATACTACCCGTATCAAGAATCAGAACGTCACCGGGAGCCAACGTCTGGCTACTCTCATCACCCTGGTCTGCATCCTGCCACAGAGAAATTTCACCCTGACGGTAAAGGAATTTACGCGGCTTCACACCGTGCTCGTCCTGGTAGTCCAGAATCTCCTTAAGAATCTTCAGATTCGCAGGGAAGGTCTCCAGGTCACGCGGTGCGAAGTAGCTGGTCTTGAGAATCTCCATGGCGGCAGAAGTGTTGCTCGGCAGGTTATCGCGCACGATAACACCACCCATCGCGGTTTCTGCGTCCAGGGAGTCGTGCAGCCATAGGTCAAGGTCCGGCTCGTCGTAGGGGCGCTCGTCGGTACGCGAGAATTCCAGCAGGTCAGGCCATTCCGGGCGCTGGTAGAGCAGACGCTCCGGGGAGGACTGCACCGGCGGGTTCTTCACCATTGCGGCGGGGTTCACCGACGGGTTCTCAGTATCGTTGAGCACTTCGAGCCATGCGTATGCATTGCTCAGGTCAACCGCCTTGTAGGGAGGCGCGTCCTTCTTTACCAAGTCACCGCTCGCAGGCTCAATAACGACGACCTTAGAATCCTTACGGCAACCCAGACGGTTAACACGGCCGAAGCGCTGCGCCAAGGAGGAAGCCGGAGCCAGCTCGGTCACCAGGTCAGCAAAGTCGACATCGATACCAACTTCGAGAGTCTGGGTGGCCACAACAACCTTCACGGACTTATCGCCTTCGGTAGTGAAGAGATTGGGGTGGTCCGCCTGCAGATTCTCCAGGTCGTACGGGCGCATGCGTCCTACGAGAAGCTGAACCTCTTCCTTTGCCAGATTCTTAGCGAGTTCTTCCTTGATAGAGATAGCCGTCCGCACATGGTTGACAATACAACCAATAGTGTGGGCTTCCTCTGAGCCTCCGCTCGCCTCACGGTGAGCAAGGAACTCCATAATGGCGTCCACAGCGGCCTTCACGGTCGCAGCGTTACCGGGCTTGCCATCCCACTTATCGATGGGGCGAAGCACCAGTTCCTTATGCGAGTAGACACGGTCACGCAGCTTTTCATCATTCGGGCTATCGAGAGCCTCAATGTCAACGCCCAGGGTGGTCGATTCGCTATCCTCAGTGGAGGGGGTAGCGGTCGTCTCGACCACCTGCAGGGTGGGAACGCCCAGGTCAGCCTCGCGCTTCTGCAGCTGCGCAATGCGCTGGGTGGTATGCAGCAGCTGACGGTTCATGTGTGCCTCATCGAGCACCATGACGGTGTCCATGGTCAGCAGGGCGGTCTCACGCGGACGGGCAGCCTTGGTGCTGCCGTAGCCGCGGAAGAGCGCTCGCGAACCGTACATGTCGGGGGTTGCGGCAATGATTGCGCAGGCCGAAATATCGGTCACCGGCAGGGCGCGGTTCGAGAGTTCGCCACGGATGTGGCCAACTTCGAAGGGGGCGCGCCCCTCCTCGTCGTTGCGGGTCTGGAAGCTCTGGAGAGCTTCAGCAACCCTACGCAGAATATCGGGCTCACCGGATTCATCAGCGAGCGCATCCTTCATGTGGCCAAGAATCTTGTTGGCGCGGTCTGCCTGGCTGTCGACCAGCGCGCGGCGTCCCACGGTCACGCAGAGGCGGCGGGGAACGCGCGGCGCGGTGCCAACCGCTGCGAGCGCATTCGCGAAGAGGTGGATATCCACCACGGAGGACTTACCGGAGCCGGTCGGTGCGTTAATACGTTCCGGCCATACGCCGTGCTCGCAAATGTGGTCGAGCACTTCTTCCTGCCAGCTGAAGGGGGCGTACCCTCCGTTGAGCACGGCAAAGAAGTCACCAAACTCCTCACGAGTGATGGAGGGCAGCGTAGTAGCAGGGCTAGTCATGCTTTTCCTCCTTCTCGTGGCGGTCGTATTCTTCGGTGGGCACGTCAAACGGAACCAGCAGGCCGCCACCCATGTGGCGAGACTGGCCAATGGCTACGAGGGTCATATCCGTTGCCAGGTTGCCGAGGTCTACGACACCGCGCCACGGCTCTGCGGGCAGAGTACGGGGCAGCTTGTAGGCGTAGGCGGCGGGGTTCTGGGTTACACGGTGTGCTTCCAGGACCTTGGCCTCAGCCTTTTTAGCGATCTGGTCCCTCAAGCTGCGAATTCGTTCGCGTGAGGTTTCGGCCTCGGGCGCTTCGAAGCTGTCACGCCACACGTAAGCCATGGAAAGCAGAGCGGCGTCAGCGAACGTCCAGGCCTTCGTCTCGGTCTTCTTCGGGCGGTTGAAAACGCGCGATTCGGGAACGGCCGCGCTGAGGGTACGCCACAGACGCTTGTACCCGGTCTTGGGAGCATCCCAGAAACCCTGCGCGGGCAGGCGCTTCTGGCGAAGCTTCACGGTCAGCCGGGGGAAGTCCTGAGCGTAGAGAGTTTCTACGCTCCTGAGTGCGATACCGAGTTCTACTGCCTCATCGGTCGGGGCGTTTGCCGGGACCAGGACGAGCAGGACTCCCTTAGACTTCACCTCACGACGCAGATAGTCGGGCAGGTAGCGGGCAGGCAGGTACTGCAGCGCCAGGCTGTTGGCCGGCTTGTGACCCTTGGGGTACCTGCCGGTGATGAGGCTGGGCGCACCGAATCCTGCGGCAGCTACGAGAGCCTTGTGCATCAGGGAGCATGCCTTGACGTACTGCTCGGGCTTCAGCTCTTCACCGTCTACTTCGAGGAGCCACAAGTATTCCCAGGGGCTGGTGGAGGTTTCAGTCTCCACAGGCTGGTACTTGATAGATCCGAGGCCTGCGATAGGTACCGAGGAAGGGCGCATCGTGTCGCTCGCGGCGGTCTTGTCGCCTGCCTTGGTGGGCACCTTAGCAGGGTACGCTTCTGCATGCGCGCGCATGAGCGCGTCAACTCGGCCGGGTACGGGCACACGGACGGGCATGCCGCCTGCTTCGAAGGGGCCCGACTTGGTGTCGATGGTGTGGGTGGGTTCCACGTCTCCGGTGTAGAGGGCAGTGAAGCTGCTGGATTCTCCAAGGGAGGGTACTTCGCCGCAGAGTTGGGTGATGGTTTCCGCAATGTCGGCGGGCACCTTATCGTACTGCCAGCCAATGGTGTCAGATACAGCCCAGCCGTCAGATACGGCGCGACGTTCGGTCTGCCGCCCGTCCTTGGTGGAACGTGCTACCTCGCGGTACATAAAGCGGCTCATCTTGTTGGGTGAGCGGTACACGGGGCACATGTCGGGAAGCTGCAGCCCGGTCGGGGGGTTCTCCTCAAGCCACTTGAGGGCCTTGAGAGATTCTTCCGAGGGGGCGAGCTGCCCGTTTTCGATAATTGCGTGAGGTCCCTGCGCGGCCGCGCTGAGGAGCGCGGCCTGCAAGCGGGCAGGGTCGGGGAAGGCGTCGGGGCTTCCGTCCGCCTTGTGGCCCTGATATACGCCGAGCGGGAACCTCGCGAGAATTCCGAGGTTCGTCATATTATTCAGCGTCCTCCGCGGTGGCGTTCGCGATGATGCTGGGGTTGCCCTCGACGTTGAAAGTCTGGCCGTTCCAGTCAGCCACACCTTCCTTCTTGGCATACTTGATAGCCTCGAGGAGAAGCTGGTCGGCCTGCTTAACGGTCAGGGGTGCGAAGGTCTTCTTCTCACCGAAACGCTGGTCGAGGGTAACGACGGGTGCGGCGGATTCGATCAGGTCGCAGTTGGCACGGATGTAGAGTTCACGCTCCGCACGGGCGATGGCGTTGAGGCCGAGCGCGGCGAGGAGTGCACGGGCAGCAACGTTCTTTTTTTCGTCGGTGCCGAAGCGCAGCTGACGCAGGGTGGCGAGGCTCAGAACCCAGGAACGGATGATGCGGCGGCATGCAACGGCACCGGTTTCTTCGAGCGAGGGCGGGATGCTACCCAGGCCGAGAGTGGAAGCGGAGATGCGGGCGTCAGCCTTGGCCTTCTTAATTTCGTTGCGACGAGCTCCGACATTGCCCGGGCTCAGTTCCGCTTCCTGGTCATTGACCAAGGATTCCATATCCTTGGGAGCAAGCTTTACACTGGAGGCTACGGCGTCGACGCGGGCGCCGCCACGGCGTGCCTGTCGGTGTTCAGCGCCAGGTTCCTGGTCTGCGAGGACGCCGATGATTTCACCGACGAGGGCGCTACGCAGGCGGACCTGATTGCTCTTGCGGGTGGAGTCCCATGCGCCGAAGAGGAGCGCTGCGGGGGCGGTGTTGAGCAGTGCGCTCATATCTGCGGGGGTGCAGTTGCGCAGTGCACGGTACTGGTCGTTTTCGGTGATGGGCTTACCGTCGACGCGACCGGCACGGAAGTGGCCGTCAAAGATGCGGTGGGAAAGCTCCATGTCGCTGTATTCTACGGGGCCGTTTTCGGTCTTGTAGGTGACGACGGCGCGGGGAATCTTGACGGCTGCTTCGTCGCCGTACTGGCGGCCCTGTTCGATAGCGGCTTCTGCGCGGTTGAGTTCGGACTGCTTGCTGTCGATGAGGACGACCTTCTGAGCGTTATCTCCGATGTAACGGTTTTCGTAGGCGAATACGGACTTGGAGCCGTCGACGAACTTGGCGGGTGCCACGGATGCGTGAGGGCCTGCTGCGGGTTCGAGTTCGGTGATGGAGGTGATGACGGAGCCGCCGCCGAGCTCGAGGTTATTGAGGAGATCGGCGAGGGTGATGGCGTTCTGGGACATGATTGTCTCCTTAGGTAGTGTGTGCACATCTCGCGTCGGTGCGTGGGTTGTGCACGATTTTTCTTGTGTAGCTTTAAGCTACCTGTCTTTTTCGAATGATGCGCGCGTTTTCGTCACGCTGCTGATTCGGAGCGCCACTCCCCCCTCCCCACGCCGCACTCACCTCATTGTTCAGGTGAGATTGGCGTAGCTGGAGGAGGGGCTGGCGGGATGCCACACAAACGGTCAGTATTCGGTACGGATTGGAAATCCACTCCGCGTCGCCGATATACTGATTCAAGTCTTGTTTTGTTGCAGCAAAACTGGACTTCCGTTTATAGCGGTATCAACATACTTCAAAGCCGTCTACTGCGACTCCGTCGTGGTAGACGGCTTTTTTCTTGGGGGCGGTACTTCTACCATTAGACCTCCTAAATATCCAGGGCTCATATCACTCCAGCGGAGTTGCTGTATGGACTTCCGAGCCAATTGATGTCTCCAAGCATAACACCAAGTTCCAGATAATGCAAATACATAAATTCCTCGAGCTCCAATTTTTCTACACTACATATATAAGATTAGAGTCCTCCCCTTGAAATCACGCGAAAGAAGGGGAAGACAAAAACATTGAAAGCTCTTGGGACCAGAATTCCTGAAACCAAGAGAATCTTCCAGCAGTTTGCTCCGATGAGACTACACTACATGCCTCAATGAAGGCCCACGCTATATGAAGCGCGAGGGTTAGACAGAAGAAATGCAATTCAGGAGCACCACTAGACTTATCCATTATTCCAGCCTCTCCTCTACTGTGCAATCGATTCTTTTCTCGGCTCATGACCTCACCATAGCGCTGTTACAGATTACGCGCATCCGGTTTGGTCATTTCAGGCCCCGGTAGCAGACAAGAGACCTTCGCTATAAGGTGACGCGTCTAGTGTGCCTTCAAGTTTTAAGGAGAATAGCCCCGGTCTAGAAACCAAATTGATTTCTAGACCGAGGCTACGTAACCCGTGTGAGACTTCCCGATTCATGCTCAGAATCGCAATGAAGGTCCCCCGTCCGAAGGCGGGGAAATCGCTTGCGCGGGTCACGGTAGGGCAACGCACATGAGATGCCTCAATGAAAGTCCCCGGCCAAAAGCGGGGAAATGCCGTAAAGATATCCGCCAACATGGCCATATCCGGTGCCTCGATGAAAGTCCCCACCCGAAGGCAGAGAAATAAAGCATCCGCTGCCGCATGCGGCTTATTGCCAAAGCCTCAATGAAAGTCCCCGCCTAAAGGCAGAGAAATCTCGCAGAGACAGACAAAGCCTCCAAAGGTCATTATCCCCACCTCTACTACCAGTCCGCAATCGAACTCGTCATTCCTCCGCTCCCCTGCCGCGCGTCGCTAGCGAATGAGTAGCACGCGGCTAGAGAATGAGCGCATCCGATTCGGTCACCTCGCGCGCCCGGCCAATGTAGCTGAAGGTCGGCTCGTCTAGGCGGGCCAGCAGCCCCAGGTCGCAGAAGAGCACTGAGTCCTCGTCCGGATCGATGAGTTCCTGAACTTCGTCTTTGATGCGTCGCACCTTGGCAGGGGCCGCATCCACGATGAAGACGCTGTACTGAATACGGTCCCCATAACTCAGAATGAGCTTGGCCAGCTTGGCGCGCCGCCGGTCGCTGGGCACGTCGTAAGCGATGAGTGTTCGTCGAGCATCGTCACGCATTATCGTACGGTCACCCCCGTATAGTCGCGGGCAGTTCCGTTAATTACGCCCAGAAGCATACGCGCCTGCACCTCAATAGCGCGGCGCCAGGTCACCGAGTACCCGTAGGTGGGGTGGGTAATCTCCGTGGCCATACGCTTCTCGAAAGCGGCGATAACGGTTTTCCGCCCTTCGGGTGTGAGCCGGTAGCTTCCACCAACCGTGGTGAAGTGCGCCGCTTTAACCTGCTTCCTGTTAATAAGAGACACCACCACAGAATCCGCGATGACTGCACGGAACTCTTCCATAAGGTCAAGAGCGAGCGCCGGCTTGTTCCGTGAGCTGCTGTGCAGGAACCCGGCGTGAAGGTCAAGCCCGCAGGTGAGGATTGCTCGAATACATTCTGAGCTGAGCAACCCGTAGGCGTAGTTCAGCAGAATGTTGATGGGGTCGTTGGCGCCTCTCCCCTGCCGCCCGGTCCAGGTCCAGTCGAGTTCGGCGAGTACATCTTCTTTAAGCATGGTTGCGAAGTTGCCGAAGTAGAGCGAGGCGGCTTCACCTTCGAGGCCGAGCAGTTCCGGGATTGAGGTGACCTCCGGCGTGTGCTTCTGAATGTCTCGCATGGTGCGGCATACGTCTGAGGCGTGGCCGTTGCGGCGCAGCAGAGTGGCTTGGTTTGAGATTTTGCTGGCAATCATGGCGCTCGCTATGGGCAGGTGCCCTTGCGCTGAGAGGACATGTTGTTGCACGCGGGCCAGGCCGTTCGGTCCGGTGCCGGGTTGCGACCAGCCGTAGACTCGGCCGGTGCTGGAGCACCAGATGATGGTGCAGTTACGCCACATGAGTTCTCGTAGAAGTGCGGAGGAAACGTCGATGTTTCCGTGAACAACGAGGCTGTGCACGCGTTCAAGGGGTATGCTGCTGGTTGTTTCGCCGAGGTGCTGCACGATAAGGCGTCCTTGCTGGACGGTCGCCCTTGATCCTTGCGTGGTGAGGTGCGCTACTTGGCTGTCGGGGTTGCTGGCGACGACGCGTGTAATGTTTTCTTTTCCGCGGGATTCGTCGGGTAGGCAGACGGAGATGTGGGAGCACCAGCTGCAGCGGGGTGAGTCTTCGAGAGGTTGCGGTGCTTTCGGGCTATCGATGAGTGCGCGGGTGGTATATACGTATTCCTCTGCGGTGCGGATGTCTTCGTCTGAGATATCGACGGGCACGGTTTTGTTGTGGTTGGTGAAGTGCACCGCACATTCGCTGACTGTTTCGCCGGCTTCTTCGAGGCAGATTTTTTGGAGGGCGAGCTGCACCCTGTGGGCGGGTGTGACGGATGCATTGCGGCGTACTGGTGTCGCTTTGTATTCGATGATGCGGGTAGAACCGTCTTCTTGGGGTTCGACGGCGTCACATCGTCCGGTAAGTCCGAGACGTGCTGATGAGATGGTGACTGCACGTAGTTGTGTGCCGCGGGATGTTTTGGGGTCGTCGACTCGCCTGTGTGCAGATTGCCCTTCTTGCATCTGTGAGGTGTCGGTCTTTTCGCCGTTGGATTCAATCCATGCGCGGCGGGGGCAGTACACGGTGTGCATGACGAGCGAGATGGGAAGTTCGTCGCCTGCGCTGTAGGGGGTAGACATTGGTGTCTCCTTGTGTGAGTGAATATGCTAAGCAGTCTACTCTGCCTGCTTGATTTTGAGGTTAGCACTGCGACGGATTTTTTTGGCTTATCAGCGAGTTTATGACGTTATTCCGGCGTGTTGAGTTTTTCTACTTGGATGTATGGATGATGCAGGTAATAGCTGGTGGATGTGTATCGTAGCTGGTTTTTTAACCTCGTTATGTAGCGAAAAAGCTCCGTTCCTGGGCTGTGGCGAGCCCAGGAACGGAGCAGGGAGGTCTTAGGGAAAGTCCCCACAAAACCGTAGGGAAGGTTGAGGTGTTTCCCGCGCAAGCCGGGATGAGCCGCCCGCCTCAATGAAGGTCCCTTCGAAAAGGAAGGGAAATGCAAGGTCGACGGCGACGATGGGCAGCGAATGATGCCTCAATGAAAGCCCCTCCGAAAAGGAAGGGAAACGCCGACCCATTGACCCGGAGGCATGCCCTCCACGGTGCCTCAATAAAAGTCCCTACGAAAGAGTAGGGAATATCCAGGTTGAGGCAGACTGGACTCCCGTCATCAACCCTCAATGAAGGTCTCCGCTAGAAAGCGAAGAAATTCTCTACCGCGCTCACTGGCAAACCCACGCCGTACTTGCCTCAATGAAGGTCTCCGCTAGAAATCGAAGAAATTACGCGGGGCGAAACCGCCGGTGGGCATATCCGAACCTCAATGAAAGTCTACACCCCAAGGTGCAGAACAAACGGTCCAGCAGTCATCCTAATCCATCACAACAGCCTATCTTATTGGAAGTCCCACAAGCTGCTGAGAATAGTCTTTTCGGGTTTCGGGGCAAATGTCTTGGTGAAGCCTCAATGAAAGCCCTTCCGAAAAGGAAGGGAAATTTTTGCCGAAGCTGCCAAACACCTTGAACACCGCAGCGCCTCAATGAAAGTCCCTCCGAAAAGGAAGGGAAATAGCTACCCGAAAATAGCCCGCAACCATGCGGCAGAAACGGGTGCTTTGCGAGAACCTCGCGGAGGCTACACGCAAAATTATACACTCCAACCACATCTACCCCCGCATAACTCCCTGACAAGGGAAGAAACCATGCGAGCGACACGCCATGTTCCCGTCACGTACCAGGTTCTCGCTCACACAAAGACCCCCGCCGGGTGCTTCCTAAGCGACCCGGCGAGGGTCTTCACGTATGAGAGGGGTTGGCGCGGTTCAGGTAAACCAGACTAACCAAGCTAACCATGCAAACCGGGCGAGCTTCGAGTCTCACGGGACTAGAAAGAACAGCGCATCATAACCCGAGCCGGCCAAAGCTCGGCCCCGGCGAACAGCGGAACTAGCGCTCCGCCTCCTCACCCAGCAGGCCCTCACGAGCCAGCGCGGTCAAACGAGACACCGCGCGGAAATACTTCTTCTGATAACCACCGGCCAGCATCTCCGGGGTAAACACCTTGTCAAAAGGCACACCCGAAGACACAATCGGCAAGTCCTTGTCATACAGGCGGTCAGCCAACACCACAAAACGCAACGCCACCGACTGCTCCGTAATCGGCTGCACATCACGCCACGCAACACCCTGCAGACCGTCAATCAGCTGACGGTAACGCGAAGGGTGCACCTTCGCCAGGTGATCAACCAGGTCAGCGAAGTTATCGACGCCCACCGTCTTACCGGCGAACACCTCCTCAACCTTCGCGTCAAACTCGGCGTCAGACACCGGCTCCGGAGCATCGGGCAGGCCACGATGACGGAAGTCCTCACCATCCACGCGGTGCACCTCAAACTGCGAAGCAAGCACCTGAATCTCACGCTTAAAATCCTCAGCCGCAAAGCGGCCCTCGCCCAGGGCACCCGGCAGAGTGTTCGAGGTCGCCACAAGCTTCACGCCGGCATCGGCCAGCTCACGCATCAGGCGGGACATGAGCACCGTATCGCCCGGATCGTCCAGCTCAAACTCGTCGATGCACACCAGCTTGTAGCCGCTCAGCGCCTCAACCGTCTTGCGGAACGTCAACGCACCCACCAGGTTCGTGTACTCCACGAACGTGCCGAACGCCTTCGGGCCGTCTACGTAATGCCACAGCGAAGCCAGCAGGTGAGTCTTACCCACACCGAAACCGCCATCAAGGTACAGGCCGGCCTTCGAGGTGTCCTTCTTCTTGCCGCCAAAGAGTCGTCCGAAAAAGCCGCCGCCGGAACCACTGCCGTTAATCTTGTCGCCAAAATCCTTGAGCTTCTGCACCGCTTCAGCCTGCGAAGGCTGGTTCGGGTCGGGGATATAGGTGTCGAACGAAACCTCTCCAAAACGCTCTGACGGGCGGAAACCCGCCAGCAACTCATCAGCAGACACGCGCGGGATGCGGTCGGTCAAGTGTACGGTCGTGGTGGGCACAAAAACTCTTTTCTTCAGTGACGGCGATGTGACTTCCGCTTTAAGTGTAGTACGGTCTAACACCCCGCGTGAGCCGCATGAGTTGCCCGCCACATTACAGGCATGAGGAGGGAGTGGGGGTGCGTGGGGCCGCTCTGTTTTGTTTAGGCCGCTCAGTGCCAGTGGAGGGGCTACTCAGCACCGGTGGAGGTTCGGTCATGACCTAGCAATTTCAGTCATGACTTAGCGTCTTTGGAGGTGGTTAAAACCCCAGCCTAAAGTCACTAACCCATTACCGAAAAAACTAAGTCATTACCGACTCCCGCCCACATATCCGATGCAGACCCAAAATCGGTAATGGGTTACAGATTTATGCCATAGGTTAGTGTCTTTGGTCGTAGTTAAAAACCACGGTCGAAGACACTAAACCATGGCACAAATTCTGCAGGGGCGGGGCCTTCGTGAGTGTAGGTTTATTTGATGCATAAAGCATTGATGTGTCCGAATAATGACGTTCAGATACTATTGCACTCAAAGCAATGCAAATAGACACAAAGATGCGGTAGGGTGGTAACTGTAGTACTCAATAGCGCACCGATGCGTTTGTTGGGTGCGCTACGGGGCTGTTTTTCTTCCGGTGGTCAGTTTGACCTGCGAATAATGGCCTGACATGCACATATATCACACCGTCACCGATGATAGGAGCGCTTCTTCTATGGATTCGACCATTTTCAACCGCCGCACCCTGCTGGGCAGCGGCGCACTTGCGGGCCTGAGTGCCCTGCTTGCGGCGTGCGGCCAGCAGGCTAATAACGAGGCGGCAGCCACCGCCTCCGCCGTGCCGAGCGAGTCGGCGTCGGCTTCTGCCGCAGCATCTGATGCGGCTTCTGCATCGGCTACTCCGAGCCCGGTCATCACCCGCGGCTACTCGGGTGGCTCGAAGGCGCCCGATGGGGAGTATCGCCCTGCGGACGGCAAGGGTCCTGCTCAGAATGTGCCGAAGCCTAACGCCCCTGAAGAGGGCTATCGTGAGAAGTCTATTGAAGGTATCCGTAAGACGATGGATGCTTGGGTTAAATGGACTAATTATGGAATTCAGGTAGGCGATTTTACGGAATCCCGAAAGTACATTTCCAGTAATTTTGAAAGTGAGCTTAAGGGGTATAAGAGCTTTGAGGACTTGTATAAGCGCGGTGGTTGGATTATTGACGGCATTGACAACTATGTTGCTGATGGAAATCCGTGGTCTGAGGATGGGGAAACCTATTTTTGGAAGGCATATCGCGAGTGGAATTATATAACTCTTGTGGAGCCTACTGGCGAGTGGCACCGAAACCGCAATATCCAGAAGGATAATGACACCTGGAAGTTTGAATTTAAGTACTCCGACTCTTCATGGAAAATTATCGGTTACGAACAGGTAGAAGACTAAAATAATGAACAAAATAATAAAATGCAGTGGGATTTTTTCTCTATCTTGCATTCTAGGATTTTGCGGTACCACTAACGTTGATGCATACGTTATTACTGCGCCTTGTTCTGACACATCAGCTAAAGTTTGCCAAATCGAAGTTGAAACAACTACTTCGCGAGGCAGCCAAGATGGTTACGATGAGAAAAATACAGGTGCAGATAATGCCAATCAGGAAATTCAGCAACAATATACTTATTCCACAGTAAATCAGGGAAATGGCGTAAAAGTTACCTACGCCAACGAAAATCCCAATATTATGTCATGCACAACCAAAGACGGAAGAATAGGAACATTCAAGTTCACAAATATGTCGCTTGAATCTGGCACTCCTGTAGATCACGGAAGTCCCCGAAGCCCTTCCTCTGCTAGTTGCATCCCGAACAATGCCCGCACCCTGACCAGTGCCGACAGTCCGGGTCCTACCGGCCCGACCTACGAAGAAGTTATGACGGAAATTCGCCACGCAGCAGAGTCGCTAGAGCCCGGTAAGCCCACCCTCCACCAGTCCTACAACAACCCCGCAGGCACCGGCCGAGCAGAAGGCGACCCCAACGTCTACAAGGGCGACCAGATCAACTTCTACGTCGATGACGGAGGCCCCTACCGCCTCGAAGCAGACATGCTCGCCGGGCACGTCGAAATTGAGCTCATGCCCTCCTCCTATGTCATCGAGTACGGCAACGGCGATACAGATACCAACTACACTGCGGGCAAACCGGTCACCACCTACCCTCGTGAGCGCCCGCGTGAAACCGCAACGAGTTACGCCTACCAGCGTTCGGGTAACTTCCATGCGTACGCGACTGTGCATTACACGGCTCGTTTCCGCGTGGACGGCGGCCCGTGGCAGATGATGGAAGTGACTCCGCAGGCAACCAGTGACCCGCTGCTGATTCGTGTGTGGTGGGTTGATGTGGGACGCGTAGCCGGTGACTGCAGCTACGACGACACTCGCTGGGGCTGCAAGAACGACCCGACGATGGGTAAGAAGGATAACCCGAACCCGCGCCTACGCAAGGCCGACATCCGCACTGGTCAGCGCTGGCACCTGAATGATAACGGTGACGGAGACACAGAGTATTCGCTGCACCGCGACTGGCCCGACATGTAAACCACTTCTAACCCAACATATAAATAAACCGCAGCAGGCGGCCCCGGATGCGTGTACATCCGGGGCCGTTTTGTTTTACCGTGCCGTGCCGAAAGATTGTGCCATAGGTTAGCGGCTTTGGTCGTAGTTAAAAACCATGGCAGAAGACGCTAAACCAGGGCACAAATTCTGCAGAGGCTCCACCTCCACACAGGTGAAAATTCGGTCATGACTTAGCGTCTTTGGTAATGGTTAAAACCCCAGCCTAAAGTCACTAACTCATCACCGAAAACACTAAGTCATTACCGGGTCCCACCCGCCTACCTGGCGCATCCTGGGCCGCCTGCTTTTTAGACAGAGGTTTTCGATAGGTTAGTGTCTTCATCACGGGTTAAAAACCCACCGCGAAGACACTAACCTATCGAAAATCCATGAACCCGGTGCGCCTTCCATCTGCATCGGGTGGGGGTGCGAATATAACCCCCGCAGACCGCAGACACGCAGAAGCCACATGTGTTTCGAGAAGCCACCAAAGAAGTGGCTTTTCGAAACACATGTGGCTTCTCGGCGTTAATTAGACCGTTATTTAGGCCGTCGGCTAGATCTTAGTTGCCGAAGCCCTGCAGGGTTGCGGCCCAGGCGCGGCGCGCCTCCAGGGCTTCCTTAGCCTTGGCGATCTTCTTGGAGTCGCCGCCCTTCTCAGCTGCGGCGAGCTCTGCTTCCAGTTCGGCGAGGGAGTCCTCGATCTGTGCGAGCAGGGAGTTCGCGCGTGCCGCCTTGGCGGGGTCGTTGCGCTTCCACTTTGCCTCTTCGGCGCCGTTGATTTCGTCCTGAATGCGGCGCAGTTCGCCGTCGATACGGCGCAGGTCGTTGCGGGGCACGCGGCCTGCCGCATCCCAGCGGTCCAGGATCTTCTCGAAGGCTGCCTTCGCGCCCTCAATGTCCTCGACGGGCAGGAGTGCGCGTGCTTCTTCGAGCAGTGCTTCCTTGACCTTGAGGTTTTCGGCGTAGACTGCGTCCTGCGCTGCTTCGGCTTCGTTGCGGGCGTTGAAGAACACGTCCTGTGCCGCGCGGAAGCGTGCCCACAGCTTGTCGTCTTCGCGGCGGTGGCCGCGGGGTACCTGCTTCCAGGCGCGCATCAGCTCACCGTACGCGCGGGAGGTCTCAGACCAATCGGTCGAGGTGGACAGCTCCTCGGCGCGAGCAATCAGCTCTTCCTTCGCGCGCTTGATGCGTGCGTTGCGGTCGTCCAGCTGGGAGAAGTGTGCGCGGCGGTTGCGGTCGAAGGTGGTGCGGGCGGCGCGGAAACGCTTCCACAGCTCGTCCTCCACGCTCTTGGCCAGGTGAATCTCACGCTGAGCCTTCTTCCACGCCTCGAACAGCTCGTTCATGCGGGCATGCGAGTTCTTCCAGTGAATCTGGTCGGGGTCCTGGCCGGCAATCTGCTCGGCCTCGGCCACAATCTCTTCACGCACGGCCAGGGCACGTTCACGGTTCTCGGTGCGGGCCTGCTGCTGCTTCTCGCCAAGTTCGGCGATCTGCTCAGCGAGGGAGACGAGGCGCTTCTGCAGGCCGGAGTAGTCGCCGACCATGTTGCGCACGCCAATCTGCGAGCCGATGGAGGCGATGCCCTTCTGCAGATCCGCAGCGGGGGCGTTATTGGCCAGGCGCGACTCGAGCAGGGCGACCTGCGCCTCAACGTTTTCAAACTTACGGGCGAAGTAGCTGAGCGCTTCATCTTCGGATGCGCCGGGCAGCTGACCTACGGCGTACTCTTCGCCATCGACAATGACGAAGACGTGGCCGTCCTCGGAGACGCGACCAAACTGGCGGGCCTTCTCGAGGTTTACAGTGTCGTCGGATTTGGTAGTCACCGCTATAACTCTTTCACTCGGGGGTGCCGGATGCGGGGAGCGCCTTCGCGCCGCCTCGCCGAGGCGTGGGCCGCGGCCAGCCGCGGGGCACCCGTTGGGTTGTGCGTGTGCACCTCCTAAGCATAGCCGGTACGGGCCTCGCGTGAGTAGTGTCCGGTCGTGTTGTGTTCGTGGCGAACCGCCCGCCGCCGCACATGTGGGCTCCGGCTATTCCGTTGAGCCGCTACCTGCGTTGCCTCCGTTGCCGCGCATGCGAGCCGCCGCCGCTACGCGTGCCCGCGGGTGCTTCGGCTTGAATCGACCAACTGGCCCCTGCGGAGGGCCGCCGCCGGCATCACTCACACCGGCAATCAGCCAGGTAGTACCATCCCGGCGCATCGCTTCGGCCCCTAATCGCCGTCGTCACGTTCAGGCGCGCCGCTCGCGAGTGTTGGCACGGGGACGAGCGGTTCACTCTGTCCGCGTGCGAGCCCCCGCCGTGCGTGCGGGTGTTGGTATGATGATAGATATGCCCGGCACCGTAGAGCGCCGGGGTTTTGTTGTCGAGTTCTTTATCAAGGAGTAGAGCGCATGGCTCGCAAGGCGTCGCTGTCTGGTTTCCCCGAGTATCTTCCGGCTGAACGACTGGTTGAGAACCACGTTCTCGACACCCTGCGTGAGACTTTTGAGCTGCACGGTTTTTCCCCGATTGAGACTCGTTCGGTAGAGACCATCGAGCAGCTGCTGCGCAAGGGCGAAATCGACAAGGAAGTGTACGCCATCTCGCGCCTGCAGGAGGACGACTCCGCGAAGGCCAAGGAGAAGCTGGCGCTGCACTTTGACCTGACCGTGCCGTTTGCCCGCTACGTGGTGGAGAACGCCGGCTACCTGAACTTCCCGTTCTCGCGTTACCAGATTCAGAAGGTTTGGCGTGGCGAGCGCCCGCAGGAGGGCCGCGCCCGCGAGTTCACCCAGGCAGATATTGACGTGGTTGGCGACGGCGAGCTGCCGTTCCGTTACGACGTGACCCTCGCGCTGGTCGTTGTCGATGCGCTGTCGAAGCTGCCGATTCCCGATTTCAAGCTGCGCGTGAATAACCGCAAGCTGGCCGAGGGCTTCTACCTGGGCCTGGGCCTGACCGACACCGCGGCCGTGTTGCGCTCCATCGACAAGCTGGAGAAGATTGGTCCCGAGCGCGTGGCCGAGGAGCTTCAGTCCGAGGCCGGTGCGAGCGCGGAGGCTGCCGCGGCCGCCCTGGAGCTGGCCCAGATTCGTACCGAGGATGCATCCTTCGTGGAGCAGGTGCGTGAGCTGGCCGCCAAGTATTCGGTGGAGCACGAGCTGCTGGATCAGGGTCTTGCCGAGCTGGCCGAGGTCATTGAGGAGGCGTCCCGCCGTGCGCCGGGTAAGGTGCTGGCCGACCTGTCGATTGCCCGCGGTCTGGACTACTACACCGGCACCGTATACGAGA
>ERZ773024.318-NODE-318-length-18217-cov-2.927706_pt1 | contig 18217 bp, 10 predicted proteins | sample MGYA00511667_ERZ773024 | MGnify/ENA primary metagenome ERZ773024 (study PRJEB29015, sample SAMEA2738117) | human oral metagenome | biome: human oral; feature: human-associated habitat; material: saliva | place: China | collected 2258 ... | reverse complement strand
GTAATTGCGGTGCCAAGGTGGTCGTACTGCCCGAGCTTTGCATCACGGGCTACACCTGCGAGGACCTGTTCTGGCAGGATGCTCTCCTGGACGCGGCTGAGCGCGGCTTGGTCTCGATTGCCGCCCGCACGGCCGACGTCGACGCGTTGCTGCTGCTAGGCCTGCCTGTTCGCGTGGCCGGCAAGCTCTACAACTGCGCGGCCGTTCTCTTTAGGGGAGAGCTTTTGGGCCTGGTACCCAAGCGCTACGTGCCCATGTACAACGAGTTTTACGAGGGCCGACACTTTGTTTCTGGCCCCAAGACGGTCACCAGTGTGGACTTTGGCCTGCTGGGCGAGGTTCCGTTTGGTACCAACCAGCTGTTTGCGTGCGACACCATCCCTGAGCTGGTCGTGGGCGCGGAGATCTGCGAGGACCTCTGGGTGCCCATGCCGCCGTCAAACGCGCACGCCGTCGCCGGCGCCACGCTGATCTGCAACTTGTCCGCGTCGCCCGCGCTGGCCGGCAAGTCCGCGTACCGTCGTCAGCTGGTTGCGCAACAGAGCGCGCGTCTGATCTGCGGCTACGTTTATGCAAGCGCTGGTGAGGGCGAGTCTACGACCGATTTGGTTTTCTCGGGCCATGATCTTGTTGTCGAGAATGGCCGTGTGCTCGCCGACTCTGGCGTGTTTGGCGAGGGTATTGCCGTGTCCGAGATTGACGTGCTGTCGCTGGCGGCTGACCGCAGGCGCACGTCGACGTTTGAGGTTGCTCCGACGCCGGAGGATTACAAGCACCTGACCACGTATTTCTCGCTGGAGTTTGATGGCGAGGGTGACGTGGGCACTGTGGGCGCCGCAGGTCGCAGCCACGAGCACGACGTCGCAGGTCGCAGCCACGACGGCGAGGGCGAGGGCGTCGAACTTGCAATCCGCACGCCCCTGACCAGGTACGTTGATCCGCATCCGTTTGTGCCCGCGATGGATGACGCTCGCGCAACACGCTGCGAGGAGATTCTGTCGATTCAGGCTCATGGTTTGGCTTCAAGGTTGGCGCACACGGGCTCTGACCACGCTGTTATTGGCATTTCGGGAGGACTTGACTCTACGCTGGCCCTTCTCGTCACGGTGCGAGCGTTTGACCAGCTGGGATATGACCGCTCGGGCATTGTAGCTGTGACGATGCCGGGATTTGGCACCACGGACCGCACGTACACCAACGCTATTGAGCTGGTGCAGTCGCTTGGCGCCGACCTGCGCGAGATTTCCATTGTGGATTCCGTTCTGCAACATTTTGCCGATATCGGTCATGACCAGGACGTTCATGACGTTGTGTACGAGAACGCCCAGGCTCGTGAGCGCACGCAGATTCTGATGGATGTTGCCAACCAGGTAGGCGGCATGGTCATTGGTACGGGCGACCTTTCTGAGCTGGCGCTTGGTTGGGCAACGTATAACGGTGACCAGATGTCCATGTACGGCGTGAATGCATCGGTACCAAAGACGCTGGTCAGGTACCTTGTCGATTATTGCGCAGACGCTTATGAGGAGCAGGGCGAGGACGAAATTGCTCACGTTTTGCGCGACGTTCTGGACACACCGGTTTCTCCTGAGCTGCTGCCATCCGCGGCAGACGGTTCCATTGAGCAGAAGACGGAGGACCTGGTTGGCCCATACGAGTTGCACGATTTCTTCTTGTTCCACGTGCTTCGTCACGGAAGTGGTCCACTCAAGGTTCTACGTCTTGCCGAGTGTGCGTTTGGCACGGGCACTGAGCAGGAGATTTACGATCACGAGACTATCGTGCGCTGGCTAAAGGTGTTCTACCGTCGCTTCTTCTCGCAGCAGTTCAAGCGCTCGGCGATGCCTGATGGGCCAAAGGTTGGCTCGGTTTCGCTGTCGCCACGCGGCGACCTGCGCATGCCGTCCGACGCATCTAGCTCGCTCTGGCTCTCTGAGCTGGAGAGCTTGGACGCATAGTTTGCGGTTTGCCGGCGCAAGGCGACGTGATGACATTGATGTAAACCAATGGTGCAAATGCGCTTCTGCATCAAATGATGACGCTCAGTACCCGGCTATTCATGGAAATGAATAGCCGGGTACTTTTATGCAGGTCAATTGTTACTGCGAGTGGGGAAGAGGCGATTTTGCCCTCAAAATGGCCCTCAAGTGGTAAAAAATGCGTTTAGTTGGGGATTACAGAAATAGTGTGATTCTATGCATCAAATCTACCTGCTGTTTTATTCCGGACAAATAATCAGAAATCTGGATAGAATTTGTTACCAGGTAAAACGTTGGTGCAATTTTTCTGAATACTCCATTTCATCCCCAACTAAACGCGTTTTTTACCCAAATTGGACCCTCCCAAAGAGATGCTCATTATTCCTATGCAAAAACGCGCATATCACTAGCAGAATATGCACGCAGCGAAGATTTACGCCGAAAATTATGCTAATGGCAAGAATCTGCTGGTCGATACCACTCGGCGTTCGCATCCGCCGACCGCAAACAGCACTTACCAGCAGCTCAGCGATGCCGTTCACTTGCTCGCCGCCTGCATCCCGTCCGCATACCGTCTGCGCCCCGGCCGCACCTACCAGACAGCGCATAACCGTTGACGGCTTATACTGCACGCCTACAGAAAATCTAAGTCGGTTTTGTAAGATTTTCACAATATTTCGTATAAATTGTTTTCCCGTGTGGAATAACTAATAGCGTTGGAAAAGGGCGCTTGGCGCCAATATCGGGCTTAGCCCGAAAGGGAGGTTTTCATTATGAATTTGAAGCCACTTGGAGATCGTGTTCTGGTAAAGCCTGCTCCAAAAGAGGAGAAGACATCCTCTGGTCTCTACATTGCATCCGCAGCTCAGGAGCTCCCTCAGCGCGGTGAGGTCCTTGCAGTCGGAACTGGCAAGCTTGATCAGAATGGCAATCGCATTGCTCTTGATGTCAAAGTCGGCGACCAGGTATTTTACGGCAAGTTCGGCGGCACCGAGGTCAAGGTAGACGGCGAGGAGCTCCTGCTTCTTCGTGCTGACGACATCCTTGCAGTCCTCGAGGACTAATCGCTCGCTGCTTGTCCGCTCGCAGCTCGTTTGCCCACAGCTCGTTCGCTTGCTGTCCGATCGCAGCTTGTTCGTCCGCTTTTTACGTGTAAGTTCAGCTATTTTGGAGGAATACCATGGCTAAAGATATCGATTTTGGCACCGACGCTCGTGCCAAGCTTGCTAAGGGCGTAAATACCCTGGCAGATGCCGTAACCACCACTCTTGGACCTAAGGGTCGCTACGTTGCTCTGCAGCGTTCTTACGGCGCACCAACCATCACCAACGATGGCGTCTCCGTTGCTCGCGAGATTGAGCTCAAGGACCCAGTGGAGAACATGGGTGCTCAGCTGGTCAAAGAGGTTGCAACCAAGACTAACGACACCGTCGGCGATGGTACCACCACCGCAACCCTGCTTGCACAGGTCATCGTTAACGAGGGCCTCCGCAACGTTGCTGCTGGCGCAAACCCAATCGCAATTCGCCGCGGTATCGACAAGGCTGTTGAGGCAGTTGTCGCTCAGATGAGGGGCATCGCTAAGGAGGTCTCAACTAAGCAGCAGATTGCTTCCGTTGGTACCATTTCCGCAGGTGACCCAGTCATCGGTGGCAAGATTTCCGACGCTATGGACGTTGTCGGCAAGGACGGCGTCATCACCGTTGAGGAGTCCCAGACCTTCGGCATCGACATCGACACCGTTGAGGGTATGCAGTTTGACAAGGGCTATGTTTCCCCTTACTTCGCAACCAACAACGAGACTCTCACCGCTGAGCTGGACAATCCTTACATCCTCATGACCGACAACAAGATTTCCTCCATCCAGGACATCCTGCCTATCCTTGAGGCTGTCCAGAAGCAGGGCGCACCTCTGCTCATCATGGCTGAGGACGTCGACGGCGAGGCTCTGACCACCCTCATCCTCAACAAGCTCCGCGGCGTTCTGAACGTCTGCGCAATCAAGGCTCCTGCATACGGCGACCGTCGTAAGCGCATGCTCGAGGACATCGCTATTCTCACCGGCGGCCAGGCAGTCATCAAGGAGCTCGGCGTCAACCTCAACGAGATCAGCGCAGAGATGCTCGGTCGCGCTAAGTCCGTCAAGGTCACCAAGGAGACCACTACCATCGTTGGTGGCGCTGGTTCCAAGGAAGCAATCGACGAGCGCATCGCCCAGATCAAGGCTGAGATTGAGAACACCACCTCTGACTTTGACCGCGAGAAGCTCCAGGAGCGTCTTGCTAAGCTCGCCGGCGGCGTTGCAGTCATCAAGGTTGGCGCAGCTACCGAGGTTGAGCTCAAGGAGATCAAGCACCGCATCGAGGACGCACTTCAGGCAACTCGTGCAGCTGTCGAGGAGGGCATCGTCGCAGGTGGCGGCGTCTCCTTCCTGGCTGCTTCCTCCGTCCTTGACAGCGTTCAGACCTCTGACGCAGACGAGAAGATCGGCGTTGAGATCATCCGCAAGGCACTTGAGGCTCCAGTCCGCACCATCGCTAACAACGCTGGCTTCGAGGGCAGCGTAGTTGTCGAGAAGATCAAGGCACTCCCAACCGGCCAGGGTCTTGACTCCGCTTCCGGCCAGTATGGCGACATGATTGAGATGGGCGTTCTTGACCCAGTTAAGGTCACCCGTACCACGCTCCAGAATGCAGCTTCCGTTGCATCCCTCATCCTCATCACCGAGGCAACTGTTTCCGAGATGCCAAAGGACACCACCATCGAGGAGTCCATTTCTCGCGCAGCTGCTCAGGGCGGCCAGGGCGGCATGTACTAATCCGCACCTCCAAGGAACTTCAATCGGGTCCAGCCTCTCGCTGGGCCCGATTTTTTTGCCGCTGCGCCCACTTGGCGAGAAACCCGTCTTGTCGTGGGCGAGAAACCCGTCTTGTCACAGCCACAACGTTTTCCCTCTCAGCGTCCATTAATCGAAATCGTATGAATGTGACGTCATTTGAGCGGAATTATTGGTCGCTACAGGTTAAAATGTTTATTTGCGACTGCGGTCATGTCGTCGCTGCGCCTGCACCGCGGCCATACCGCTGCTGCGACCGCACCGTTAACCCGCCACGCGCCAAAGGAGAGGAGGCACCATGGCTCAGAACCAGAATCGTAACGAGGAGCGAGATTTTCTCGACGACCTCATTGATATCCAGGACTCCCTCCAGGTGCTCTCTAACCCGCTCGACGCGCTGATGGGAAGCCTGTCTATTGACCCAAATTCGGACAAGCCGTTTGAGCCAATGGACTACAAGGAAATCCCCTGGTCAAACGCTAATCGCTGCCTGAGGTGCGCCTCGGGAAAAGCCGAGGCATGTTCTCGCTGTCTTGACGTTTGCCCAGCTAATTGCATTGATATCCACAACCAGTCCGTGCGCATCGACGACGAGGCTTGCCTGCAGTGTGGACTCTGCGTTGCTGCGTGTCCAACCGAGACGTTTAACACGCGCCGCCACACGTCCCGCATGCTATATGACCAGGTAGCTCGCGCAGCCTCCGCGTACGAGCAGTGCTACATTACCTGCACTCGAGCTCTGGCGAGAAAACCTGAGGGCAACGAGATTTGCTTGCCTTGCGTGGGTATGCTCTCGGCCGACATTTGGTTCTCGATCCTTACGGACTTTGACAACGTAAGTGTTTACCTGCCGCTGGGCGTTTGCGACCGTTGTCGCACCACCACTGGCGAGGAGGCATATACCCAGGCCATCGCTACCGCTGAGGAGTGGACGGGTGCTACGGTTGGTCTTGAGGTCGACGGCAACAACCTCAACCACAACTTCACGCGTGCGTACATCCGTTCTCAGTTCATCTCCAACGCGATGAACGGTGCAGAACGCCTGGTATCTGCGTCGACGCCTGTTCTTGCGGGCGCCAAAGCAATCGCTGACCGCATCAACTCGCACGCTCGCTCTCTGGATAAGCTTCAGACGCAGCTTGATGACGTGATGGGCCTGCGCACCACCGATATGAGGCAGTCCATGCTCACGCAGGATCGCCGTCTGGTCATGGGCGCACTTCAGCACGACCCAGAGCTTGCCCCTTACGTGAAGCTTGAAGCTCCTATCTGGGATTCCAGTAAGTGTACAGTTTGCGGAGACTGTAAAAATACCTGTACGACGCACGCTATCAACATCGATGAGCGTGGCAAGCTGACCATTAAGATGCCGTTCTGCGTCAACTGCGGCGCATGCGAAATTGTCTGCCCAGAGCCTGGTGCGCTTACGATGGTGCCGATGAACACCTCTGAGCTGGTTGTTCGCGATCGCAAGGCCGAGGAGACCGAGCGTCTTGAGGCTTTGGCTCGCCGTAAAGCTCGCTTCATTTTTGACACCGGCAAGGAGCAGCTCAAACACCTGGCGGATTCGATTACCGAGGACCCGGATGATGAAGCCACTGCACAACAACCTCCAAAAGAGGATAATGGGGAGTAGCACGCGGCTGCTAACACAGAGCACAACGCTTCTAGCTGTTCGTTCTTCTCGCGAGAAATACAAGTAACCGTCCACCGACAACAAGAGGACTCACATGTCGCTTTCAATTGGTATCGTTGGCCTGCCAAACGTTGGTAAATCCACGCTGTTCACCGCGCTGACCCGCAAGGGTGGCCTGGCTGCAAACTATCCGTTTGCTACCATCGACCCTAATGTGGGCATCGTTGACGTACCCGACGCAAGGCTCCAGAAGCTGGCCGAGATTGTCAATCCTGGTCGTATCATGCCTGCAACCGTTGAGTTTGTGGACATCGCTGGCCTGGTCAAGGGCGCAAACGAGGGTGAGGGCCTGGGTAACCAGTTCCTGGCAAACATTCGCAACACCGACGCTATCTGCGAGGTTGTTCGTTACTTCAAAGATCCCGACGTCATTCACGTTGAGGGTCGCGTCAATCCTGACGAGGACGTGGACATCATCCAGACGGAACTCATCCTCGCTGACCTGGGCACCATTGAGCGCGCCCTGCCTAAGCTGGAGAAAGAGGTCAAGCGCGATAAGGACCTCCAGCCCAAGCTCAACGTGGCAAAGCGCCTTCAGGAGTGGCTGAACGAGGGCAATCGCGCCGCTGACATGGAGATGACCGACGAGGAGCGTCTGGCTGCTCGCGATCTTTTCCTGCTTACCATGAAGCCAATCCTGTACGTCGCAAACGTCGACGAGGACATGCTCACCGAGCCGGCTCCTGTTATCAACGGCGTTCAGTCCATCCCTGTTTGCGCAGGTGTCGAGGCTGAGCTTGCTGATCTTGATCCAGAGGAGGCTGCAGAGTACCTGGAGTCCCTGGGACTTGAGCACTCCGGCTTGGAGACGCTTGCTCAGGCAGCATACAAGCTGCTTGGCCTGCAGAGCTACTTCACCGCTGGCCCTATGGAGGTCAGGGCGTGGACCGTCCGCATTGGCGCTAAGGCTCCCGAGGCCGCCGGCGTCATTCACTCTGACTTTGAGCGCGGCTTCATCAAGGCAGAGGTTGCCAGCTACAACGATTACGTTGAGCTGGGCGGCGAGGCCGGCTGCAAGACTGCGGGCAAGCTGCGCATCGAGGGCAAGGAGTACGTGGTCGAGGACGGCGACGTCATGCACTTCCGCTTCAACGTCTAAGCCACAAAATTGCTTACTGTAAACGTAAAACGGGCGAGAAGATCGGTCTTCTCGCCCGTTTTTGTGTGGGGTGGGGTGGTGTCGCGGGTCACGCGCTGCGGGTCGCGTGTCGCTGCGGGTCGCGGGTTGCGAGCCGCTGCGAGTCGCTAGCGCTTAGGAGCCTGATCGGTGCCCAGGACCACGGTGATGTCCACGTCAGTTGGGTAGGAACCGTCGTTTGCCTTGATGTTAGCAGTAGGGATATCCAGTGCTTTTGCAACGCCAACGGCCTTTGCCAGGCCCGTACGCGTGCCGTCGTAGATGATAATCGAGTCGGTTGGATGCTCCAGAGAGCTGTCGGCGTAGGCGGTGTAGCCCTTAGTCTTCAGGATGCCAGCCTTCTGAGCTGCAAGCCCTTGAACGTCGGTGCCGTTGAGCACGGCAACTTCTCCGGTGTAGTCAGGCTTGATGCTGTCGATAGCTGAAGGGTCTCCTCCAACGGTACCCACAACGCCTGTGGTTTCGTCAGCACTTGCATCCTCCAGAGGAGGCAGCGCCTGGTTTACGCGGTCCATCATAGTCTTCCACGCGCTCTTATCGACAATCTCATACCACACGTCATCAATGAGCTCGGACGTTGTCGGCGTGCGCGCGGAATACATATCCTTGGATGTATCCATGCCCCTGAACGACATGGCCAGGCCCACAATGTCAGTAACGTTGAAGTCAGTAGTTACGCTCTCGGCCATGGTAGACACGGCGCCTGACATAGAAACGGGGTCCAGCTGCAGGACTTTCTTGGCAATGGCCGTCAAAATCATGCGCTGGTTAGCCGCGCGGTAGAAGTCGCCTGCGCCGTAGTTGTCGTATGCGTGGCGACTGCGAGAAAGGCCAAGCGCTTGCTGGCCGTTGAGCTGTTGCTCGCCAGCGGGAAGGTCGATGCCTGAGTACTGCATGTCAGAAACAGCAACGGGCAGGTTGACCGTAATGCCGCCGATGGAGTCCACAATCTTGGTGAACGACTCAAAGTCTACCTCGGCGTAGTGCGAGATGTTGACGTTTGCCAGCTTGGAAACGGCCTCGACCATTCCGGATGCGCCGCCATAGCTGTATGCGGAGTTAATCTTTTGCTTTCCGTGTTCTCCCAGGTCAACCATAGTGTCTCGGGGGATGGAAATCAGGGTGATCTTCTTGTTCTTGGGGTCCACGCGAGCCAGAATGATAGTGTCGGCGCGGAAGTTTGCGTCGGAATCGCCCCAGTTCTCTGCGCGTCCCTCGTCCTTATCCACGCCCAGAAGCAGCATGTAGAACGGGTCAGACGGAGCAACCTGTACCAGCGTGGCCTGCAGGTTTGCATCCAAGCCCTGGCGAAGTTTTGAGTTGGTATCCAGCATCCACCACGCAAACGCTACGCCTGCTACCAGCAGCAACGTGCCCAGAATGCCGGCAAAGATCTTAAGACCACGACCGCGAGAAGAACCTTGGCGCTTCTTGGAATATGCGCCCACGCCTTCGGCGCGAGAAGGCGCATGGCTGACGGCACCCGCTCGATGTGCAGCAAAGTGGGTGTGTTTTTGCTGCTGAACTGGGGCTTCTTCGGGCCACTCATCGCCGACGTTGGTCTGGCCAATCAAAGGCTCGCGCGTAAACCTAGAACCGTGGGATTCTGCGTGATTATTGCGAGCAGAGCTAGCACCTGCGCTTCGAACGCTGCCCAGCGTGCGAGGTTGATATGCGCCCTGATTATAAGCGTCATAATCGTCCTGTGCGAAGTCCTCTGTATCGTACTCAGGGGTATCTTCGTACCTATCACGGCTGTTGTGACCGTGATTCTGAGATGAATGTGACCTTCTGGCCATTGGGGCTCCTTTGTGTTTAATCTGCGTTTTGCCCAATGCGTTTTGTCAAACATCTACTATACGCAATTTTGCGTCTTTGTGCTGCATAGAAACAAACCTGCCACAAAAAATCCCCGCTTCAACGTGTGAAGCGGGGACGTGTGCGAGAAATTCGTGGAGCTTAGCGCAAGAAGTATGAGCAACTTTTGCTCATGGCGTTACTTACTGCGCAACACTACCTTACTTACGACGATCCTTCAGAGCATAGCCAAGCGTCGTAATAACGCTGCCCACGGTAGCTACTGCAACAAGAGCAATCTCGGAGAAGTCGCCAGTCTCAGGAAGCTTAGGCTGCTTCTTCTTTGGCTTCTTTGGAGTCTCTGATGGAGGAGTTGCTGGTGGGGTGATTGGTGGTGTATTTGGTGGGGTGTTAGGAGGAGTGTTTGGTGGAATCTCGGTGTTGGTAACCGTGAAGCCATCAGTCTGGTTGCCCGAGACTGCACTGGTATATCCAGCAGGAACGTTCTCTTCTACTACGGTGTAAGCAATAACGTGACCGTCTGTTGCATCGTTGCGGAGAAGACCGCTAAATGTTGCAGCCCAGTTATTGGTCTGGTCAAGAGTGACTGTCTCGGTGCTAGCAACGCCGTCTTTGTAGAGCCTGACGGTAACAGGACCGCCGACAGTTCCTACCCATGTCTTGTTAACTTGTACGTCAACTGTTGGGGTCTTCTCGTCTTCAACGGTCTTAATAACGCCGTTGGTTGCAGAAACAGTGAGGTTATACGTATCAGTATTGAGCTGGTAGCCAGCAGGAGCGGTAATCTCCTGAACACTGTAGGCGCCAGCAGGGAGCTTCTCGGTGGTAGCGGTACCGTCCTCACCAGTAGTAATAGTCCAGGTCTTGGATGGATCGGTGGTACTGGTTACCTTAAAGACTGCACCCGCAAGCTTGGTGTTGTGGTCGTTCTTATCCACCTTGACGATGCGGATACGAGCGATGATGGTAGAAGTACCTTCTCCGCCGGAAGTTGCGTTGCGATATACCCAATCGGAGCGGTACTCAGGGTTGTCGGAGTACATGGTAATGAGGTTACGCAGGGCAACACCAGGTACATAGGTGGTGCGATAGGTGAACTTAAAGCTCTGACCGTTGCTGAGGTCTAAGCCAGAAAGGTCAAGATCAAACGACTGTCCATCAGGAGAAATGGTGAGCATACCTGGGGTAATAGGAATGCGAGTTGCAGTTCCTGGAATGGTTGAGCCGTACTCATCAAAGCGAGCGCTCCAAAGCTCAAAGGTTCCTGGAACATAGGTAATCTCGGAAGGAAGGTCGCCGCCGCCCTGGTCGGATAGCTGGTCGTGTAGACGGACGTTGTGGAAGTTACCACCAGAGTAGTTGATGCGGCCAGTCCACTGGATTTCGTTAGCGTTACCATCGATAATCTTGCCCCACTTGGAGAGGTACTCAGTACCAATGGTGCCAGGAGCGGTGACGTCAAACGTTACAGGAACAGGGCTGCCAGAGACAGTAAAGATAAAAGATTTACCGGTACCTGTCTGAACACGCTGTGAATCAATGGTAAAACCAAGTCGAGCGGTACCGCGCAGGTCAGTGTGGTTGTTAACGTAGTCGGTAAAGACAACACGCATGTTTCCACCAAAACCACCGGTACCAGGGGTGACATGAGCTACTGCCATGACCTCGCCGGTTGCTGCATCGGTAATGTTAAAGGTAGACGGAGGATTAGCTGCGGTAAACCTCATCTCGTTAGGGAGGGTGACGTCAAAGTAATCGCCCGGCTCTACGTTAGCGTTTGCAGAGGCGTCCCACGTCATAGCAATGGCATACACATTTGCCTTGTTAACTTCGGTAGCTGGCTTACCAAAACGGTCTTCAACTCTAAACTCTGTAATGGTTGCGACAACCGCTTTAGGGGTGCCCGTAGCAGCTTCAGTACTTGCAGTCTCAGCAAAAGCTGATTTTGCAGCAAGCGGAAGCGCAAGGGCCAGCAAGAAGACAAAACTTAACAGCTTAAACAGTCGTTTGTTCATCAGGACTCCTTTGCAATAGATACGTCTATTCTCACCTATTTCAAAGAGAATTTATTTGAGAATCTGTATATATCTATACTGCTTTTTAAAAGTTCAATTATTTATGCAGGTACAAGGAATTTGTGGTTTCTTTTTCTAATACCTTTCAAATAAAGTACAGGTAAATTCACAGGTTCTTCACAATTGTTCACAACGAACATTCCACACTATGTGCAGCTTAACGTAATAAAAATGGATAAATATTACCTCTAACAAATCTAAATGCTGGACATTAGTCACTTTTTATACGTTATTCCGAATAGGTCATTTTTCTGTATGCATTAAGGAGGCGAGAAACCCCGCGAGGCCTCACAAACTAGACGGGTTTCTCGCCAAAAAAGAACGCCTTGCCACGAGGACAAGACGTTCTTGTTGAGTTGCGTGGAGCTGCGCGCCCGCGCTGCTACGACTGCGCGCCAGACTTACTTGCGACGCTTAAGTGCAACTGCGCTGCCTAGTGCAGCCAAAGATCCAAAGAGGACGCCTGCAACAGAAGATGTATCTCCGGTGTAGGGGAGGTTGGACTTCTTGCGAGTCTTAGCAGGCTTCTCTGGAGTCGGAGGAACCTGGGTGTTGGTGACTACAAAGCCCTGAGTTGCGTCGCCAGTAATCTGGCTGGTGTAGCCGGCTACCTCGTCTTCAGAGATGGTGTAGGTAATCTCGGAGCCGTCAGCAGCATAAGCCTCAAGACCCGTGAAGGAATCCTGCCAGTTGTTGTCAGAGCTCAAGGTAAGGGTCTTACCAGTGTCAACGCCGTTTGCAAGCAGGTGAACAGTTACTGCTCCGCCCTCTGCGCCATTCCAGACTTTCTGTACAGGAATGTCTGCATGAGCGTTCTTCTTGTTCTCAATAATCTTGATAGTGCCGGACTGATTGTCAACGTTTACGGTGTAGACAGTAGCGTCACGCACATAGCCATCTGGAGCGGTGATCTCTTCGATGGTGTAGGAGCCGGTAGTGAGCCTCTCGGAGGTTGCAGTTCCGTCGGCGCCTGTAGTAAGAGTCCAAGAATCAGCTGGGTTAGCAACGCTTGTTACCTTAAAAGTTGCGCCTGGAAGCTGGGTAGTTGCGTTGTCAGCGTCAACCTTGATGATGCGGATGCGGCCGACAAGATTGCCGATTGCGCCGCCGGAGTTGCTTGGAGAGTAGTAGGTAAAGCCAATCTCGCTTCTTGGAGCACCGCCAGCGTTGGTAAGCACACCATAGTTATGCAGAGCCATACCTGGGATAAAGGTGGTGCGATACTGCAGGAGGTAACGCTGACCCTGGGAGAAGTCAACGCCGCTCAGGTTAAGGTGGTAGGAGTGGCCGTCAGCTGCAATAGAAAGCGCACCATTAGGAATGGTGACCTCCTGAAGGTTGCTGAAGTTACCCGTTCCATCAAAGTCTGCACGATAGAGGTGGAAAGAGTTGGCAATGTAGGTTACCGATGCTGGCAGGTCGCCACCGTTTTTATCAGAGAGGGAGTCAGAGAACTCAACGCCAGTCATGTTAGAAGCGGAGTAGTTAAGACGAACATACCAAAGTACCTCGGACTCGGTACCGGTAACAGGGCCGCCCCACTTGTTGAGCCACTCTTCGCCAATGGTGTTCTTTGGACGAATAATCATGTTGAGAGGAACAGCGGTGCCGTTAACGCCAAAATCAATGTGGGTATTATCGCCAGCGTTGATGGCGTCGCGGTCGTAGAGAGCGGACAGAGAGAAAGTACCCCTAATCTGGGTGTGGGTGTTTGCATAGTCTGTATAAACAACATGCAGGGTACCGCCGTAAATGCTACCTGCAGCTGGAGTTGGATAAGCCCAAGCTACGGTTGCACCGTTAGGATCTTTAACTTCAATTGGAGTTGTGTTTTGTGTGGCAGTGAACTGGACTTTATCGGGCAGAGTAATATCAAAATAGTCACCTTCTGCCACAGTTGAAGCGGTAGATTCCCAGTTAATTGTAATATGGTACAGATTATCAGTGGTAATCTCATTTACTGGTGTATAGGTATCATCAGCCACAGACATGCTGGTAATTTGAACCGGTGAAACAGTTGCAGCAGAAGCGAATGTTGTCACAAAAGTAGCAACAATCATAAATGGCACAAGAAATGCACCTAGTCTGACCAGTACTTTTTTCATAAACTAAACTCCAATTCGTCTTATGAGAGTGAGAAAATTATTGCAGATAGGTACTTAAAAACTGTTACCAGTTTTTGTCGTCACAAAACAATTACATTTCAAGTTATAGTGCCTTTGACCTGCTCTTCTCGCCATATTTTGTGTTTTATAATTGTTAGAAATTAGTAGCATTTCTCGTCAGATTATAGAACTTTGCCGTCTTTTGTTTGCGCAGAATAAGAAGACTTTTTGGCGCAGGTAATCTTTCGTGGTGTTATCGGCTGGTTGAAGGTATTATTAATAGCAATAAATTCGTGGTAGAGATATGTGCCCATACGTGCGGTAGCGCGCCGGCGCAGAATCTAAGAGTGACCGGGAAACCGGAGAAGCGGAGTCATGCATGAGCGAGTCCAGGCCCAAGCAGTTTGTTGCAGTTCTAGACTTTGGTGCCCAGTACGGCCAGTTAATTGCACGTCGCGTGCGCGATCTTAACGTCTACTCCGAGATTGTTCCTTGTGATATTTCCGCAGATGAGCTCCGTGAGCTTAATCCATCTGCGCTTATTTTGTCCGGTGGCCCTGCTTCTGTTTACGCGGAGGATGCGCCAAAGATTGACCCAGAGATTCTGGAGCTTGGTCTTCCTGTCTTTGGTTTCTGCTATGGACAGCAGATTATGGCGGTTACCCTGGGTGGCACCGTTGGACATACCGAGAAGGGCGAGTACGGTCCAGCTCATCTGACCCGCGCGGGGGAGAGCCGCATCTTTGACGGTACCGCTGAGCAGCAGACCGTTTGGATGAGTCATCGTGACGCTGTATCTGAGGTCCCAGAGGGCTTTACCATTACCGCTTCTACCGACGTTTGCCCTATTGCAGCTATGGAAAACGCTGCTAAGAACCTGTATTCCACTCAGTTCCACCCAGAGGTCAACCACACCGAGTGCGGTTCCCAGATGCTTTCTAACTTCCTGTTCAATATCTGTGGTTTTGAAAAGGCGTGGACCATGGACAACATCATTGAGCAGAAGGTAGAGGAGATTCGTCAGAAGGTTGGTAACGGTCGCGTTATTTTGGCGCTTTCCGGCGGCGTTGACTCTTCCGTTGTTGCTGCCCTTGTCCACCGTGCTATCGGCGATCAGCTTACCTGCGTGTTTGTGAACCATGGCATGCTCCGTAAGGGCGAGCCAGAGATGGTTGAGCAGGTCTTCCGCAAGCAGTTCAACGTGCCTCTGATTCACGTTCACGCAGAGGAGCGCTACGCTGAGCTTCTGGCAGGTGTTACTGAGCCAGAGATGAAGCGTCGCCTTATTGGTACCGAGTTCTGGAAGGTCTTCTTTGACGAGGCTCAGAAGCTGGATGGCGTTCAGTTCTTGGCGCAAGGCACCATCTACCCCGACATTATTGAGTCGGGTGCTCGCAAGACGGGCGGCAAGGCTGCAACCATCAAGAGCCACCACAACCTGATTCCATTCCCAGAAGGCGTTCACTTTGACCTGATTGAGCCTCTGGATCACTTCTTCAAGGACGAGGTCCGCGCGTTGGGCGTTTCTCTTGGCCTGCCAGAGAATCTTGTCTACAGGCAGCCATTCCCAGGTCCTGGCCTTGCTATCCGCATCATTGGCGACGTTACCCCAGAAAAGCTGGAGATTCTTCGCAACGCAGACGCTATTGTTCGTGAAGAGATTGACGCTTACAATGCTCAGCTCTTTGACGAGACAGGCGATCGTAACTCCGAGCACAGTGTTTGGCAGTACTTTGCTGTGCTACCCGACATTAAGTCCGTTGGTGTTATGGGTGATGAGCGCACGTATGCTCGTCCAGTTATCCTGCGCGCCGTTGAGTCCAGCGACGCTATGACCGCTGACTGGGCAAAGCTTCCTTACGAGCTGCTGACCCGCATTTCTTCTAGGATTGTCAGCGAAGTTGCTGGCGTTAACCGCGTAGCCTACGACATCACTCCAAAGCCACCTGCGACCATTGAGTGGGAGTAGGCCGATAGGGTTCTGACCTGCGATTTTGAGTGCCGCACTATGCCGCTGAGTTTCGTTTCGTACGAGAGTCATGACAAAGCCACCAGCGACGGAGATGAGTAAAAGCGATTAAAGAGCCTCCGTTCCCTGCGTTGGGACGGAGGCTCTTTCTTTGCCGTTTTACTCCCTTGTCTCCGTTCGGGGATTATTTCTTGCTCATTTAGGGCTATTCGCGCTGAAAGATTTTGACTAGCTTGGTGTCCTTTATTTCGTAGACAATGTCTGCGACGTTCTCGACCAGCCTCTTATCGTGGGAGACGAACACTATCGTTCCGGCATAGGCGCTCATCATCTGCTCGAGGGCTTCGGCGCTCTTGATGTCCAGGTAATTTCCAGGCTCGTCCATGAGCAAGATGTTGTATCTGCCCAGCAGCATCTTCGCGAGTAGCAGCTTGATGACTTCGCCTCCCGAGAGAACGCCAACGTCCTTTGTCAGGTCGCGCGGTCCGATTCCCATAGAGGCGAGGATGCCTCGAATTTCGGTCATGCTGTACTCGCAACCATCCTGCATGAACGAGATCGCAGACTGACGGGCGTCGAACTTGTAGCCTGTTTGCTCGAAGTAACCGATCTCTGCCTTGGGAGAGATGTTGATACCGTCGGCGCGTCGAGCGATTGCCTTCAGCAGGCTGGTCTTTCCTGTACCGTTGCCACCGGTGATGGCCACTTTGGCACCGAGCGGTATCTCGAATTTCGCGTGGTCATAGAGCATGCAGTTGCCGAAGCTCAAGCTGAAATCGTCTGCCGAGATGGGAAATTTACTATGCAGTTCCAGGGCCTTGCTCTGGCGGAACCGCACGGCGCGAATGCTATCTGGGGCCTCAATCCCTTCGAGCGCTTCGAGGCGCTTCTCCATGTCCTTAGCCGCCTGGTACATCCTCTTCTGTTTGGTGCCGGTTGCTTTCTGATGCCCCAATCGACCTGCATACTCGTTGCTTTTTTTCGCAGCCTTCCGCTTGGCGTCGACCTGCCGTGCTTTTTTCCGTTGTTTTTCGATGGCGGCTTCGAGGCGATCGCGCTCGCGCATCGCCTCTTCGTATCGAGTCGCCTGAGCTTTGCGCTCTTCTTCTTTCTGTCGCAGATAGTCGGAGTAGTCACCCCAGAATTCGGAAATACCGCCGTCTTTGAGCTCCCAGATCTTGTCTACCACCTGGTCGAGAAAATGACGGTCATGGCTCACGATGAGCAGAGCCCCATCAAATGCCTTGAGTTGTCCGACGAGAAGGCGGATGCCGTCTTGGTCGAGGTGGCTCGTAGGCTCGTCGGCGAAGATCGCGCTTGCATGCTGGGAGAGTGCAGAGGCAATCTTGGCGCGTGTTTCCTCCCCGCCGCTCATCGTCTCCTGCGCCACTCCGGCGACGTTGAGACGGGAGAGCATCTCACCACTGTCCTGAGCCGCATCAAGGTCGAGTTCATCGAGTTGGCCGATGAGGGCAATGCTGCCGAAGCGCCTGACGTCGGCGTCCGCAATGGTAAGATTGCCGCTCAGAATTTTAAGCAGGCTGGTTTTGCCTGCGCCATTGTCTCCCACCAAGCCGATGCGATCGTAGGAGTAGATTTCCAACTCTTCGATATCCAGGATATCGCGGCCGGCATATTCCAAAAAGATGTCTTTAGCTTTGACTATGAGTTCCATAGGTTGAACCGCCTTTTGTGTATTAGCCTTTTACTGGAAGCGCAGCCATGCCAAAAAAGATTGCTCACGTCGATTTTTCGCCTTTGCCCAATTGCCGGCGCGAGCGTTTTGACCTTGCGCAAGCAAATCCGAAAATGATAGTTGGCGACGAATAAGGAGCGCGATGTGGGATGTCGGCGCAATACCTCGTCGTCGCAAGGGCTTGAAGGCTGACGCGTGAACCGATGGCTGCCGCCTCTTTTTTTCGAATACTTGGGCTATTGAATCTGCCCGGTATCTCTTTTCCCCACGTTTCGGACGCTCGGAGCAAGCAGCATAGCCATCGCAAGCAGTACCATGGTCGCTCCAGAGCCGACGAACCATAACGGAGCTCCAAGCAGATCCGCAAAAACGGAGGGGGCTGCGAGGCCCATGGGCATGGCCCACGCCATGATGGTTCCGTAGAGGCCGAAAACGCGGCCTAGGTACTCAGGAGGTATCTGCTCCTGCATAAGGGCAGTCTGGGTTCCCGCGTACAACGGGGAGCATGCGCCCATAAGAAAGCTCACCGGCAGGAAAGCAGCGAACAATGACGGGCCGAGCGATCCGGATACGATTGCGGCAATGCCGAAGCCGGCAATCGCGGCGACCATGGTGAACGACCTATTGCGGAACCCTCCCGTGGCCGCCAAAATGCCGGACCCAGCCAGCATGCCTGCAGAAAAAAGGATTTCCACCAAAGCGGCATCCCCCGTGCTACCGCCAAAATGTCCCAAGGTCATTATTGGGAACAATGCCGCGAGTGGGGAGAACGCGAAAGCGAAGACGAACCCGCACCAAAGAAGGGCGAACAGCCCCCTGTATCCCCTGATCAGCTTGTAGCCGTCCGAAATCTCAGAGAAAAGTTCTCGAACTTTATTGGAAAAGGACGAGCTGCGGTCGGCTTC
>ERZ773024.317-NODE-317-length-18222-cov-3.596191_pt1 | contig 18222 bp, 16 predicted proteins | sample MGYA00511667_ERZ773024 | MGnify/ENA primary metagenome ERZ773024 (study PRJEB29015, sample SAMEA2738117) | human oral metagenome | biome: human oral; feature: human-associated habitat; material: saliva | place: China | collected 2258 ... | reverse complement strand
ATCCGGAGATCCAAAATAAGAGCTCGTTATCCATGAGTCTGTAGTGGATAATGTATAGTGAGAGTAAGAGGAGATGCCGCTCTGTATTGTTCCGCCGGCAGCTTCTACGACCACTACGTTGGGCCTGAACGATAACAGCACGTCTTCCACAATAAAAAATTTACTCCATACATTTCTATTGAGATACTCTAACATCGTGTTTTCCGGAACATATAAAACACTGTATTCAGGGCTGATGCCTATATCTTCAAATACGTTTTCTTGGATCGGCGGGATGGAACCGGAATTCATCCAATGCTCCCGCGGCTTTAAAGCAAAGCACTTTCCGAATGCTTTCTCTCCAATGCTCGTTACACTCTCAGGGATGTCGAGGCTCCTCAGAGATTGGCAACCGTAGAAAGCCTTTTTTCCGATGCTTGTCAGCCCGTTTCCTCTAAGGTAGCATGACCATAAAAGGTAATTGCCGATAAAAGCACTTTCACCGATTTCGGTGATGTCTGCAAGTATATTAATAGACAGTATGTTTCGACCTTCAAAAGCATGCGCTCCGATTTTGGTCACGTTGTACGTGTTTCCGCCGTGAGTTACCGTCTTCTCGATAGTGAAATTGTTCCCTCCCTGGGTGTTATAGGGGGAAGTGGCGTTCTCGGATACGATGTGGACGTCTGATCCATGAATCTTGTAATACAGGCCTCCCTGTGTAAAATCATACTGTTGCGCCCATGCGCTGACAGTGCTTCCCATCAGCCCAAGGAATAGGGTGATGATCCAAATTGAAAAATGTTTTACTTGTTTCATGATTATTAATGTTTTAAATTAGTTAGTAAATATTTTATTCGTATAATTATTGTTCGATATCCAAATCCATATTCATTCAGGCTTTCAGCCCTCCGCTGAGAGGTTGCCTGTTTTCCCAACGCTTCGCTTCGCTCTTCCCCCCTTTGAAGGGGGGCTGGGGGGGGATGTCCCTCCGCGTTCGGATACCGTGTACCCGGCATAACAATTGACAATTAACAATTAACCATTAACCATTAATTTGTCATTCAGAGCGAAGCGAAGAATCTCTTTTCCTTTACTCCGCGAGATTCCTCACTACGTTCGGAATGACAAGAGGAGGTGTTCGGAATGACAAAGGGGATTATTTGCGTTGATTCGCGCCATTTGCGAAATTCGCGTTCGGATAACCACGCATAACAATTAACCATTGACAATTAACCATTAATTTGTCATTCAGAGCGAAGCGAAGAATCTCCTTCCGTTATCCCGCGAGATTCCTCACGGTGTTCGGAATGACAAGAGGAGGTGTTCGGAATGACAAAGGGGGTTATTTGCGTTGATTCGCGCCATTTGCGAAATTCGCGTTCAGACAACCCGGCATAACAATTACTGTTATGTATCAGCAGTTCGTTGACATTTTTAAGCGACAAAAGTGTGTCAGCAGTTCGTTGACATCTTAATCCGGGAACTGTATCAGCAGTTCGTTTACAACCCCATGGGGTTGGCCGCCCATTAGGGCGTCTAAAATATCAGGAGTTCGTTGACATATTGTTTACTTTGGAAGATTCATAGCAAAGGGGAAATAATGAAATATTATATGGTTTCGAGAAACCACCAGAACAAATTTATCCAAGATGATTTCAGCCATAACATACGAATATTTCAATTCCTCGTTTACGATGAAAACAGCATCAAGGATATGTAATTTTAAATCGCTTCGTATAAAGCGGATAAAAATCAGGGAACCTTCCTCGACAGGAATTTTGGCATTCAAGTCAATTTTCCGTGATAGTTTCCATCGTTTTTCAGGCGGATCAGTCACTTGATTCGGAGTTCGGTTCCGGATGCACCCATAGCGGTGATTGGCGTTGTGGAAGTTACTGAAAGTTGCAGCTTCATCTTTGATTTCCTCAAAACCGGAAAAAATGCGTGAAGCAAAAAAGCGTTTCTCCACGTTGTGATTAAACTTCTCAATAACGCCATTTCGCCAAGGCTCTGCCGGAGGAATGAAAACGGGCGTAACTCCGTACGAAAGTGCCACTTTAAGCAATAGCCCCAAACTCCTGGGATGTTTGTTGCTTCCCCTGAAAGAAAGCTCGTTGTCCATTTGCAAAAAATCGGGTAACTGAAAATTCTCCCAAAAATCTATCAGGCAGGGAACAATGCTTTTCGCCGATTTGTTTTTGACCGGATAAACTTCCGCATGGTGGGTTTCCACATCCATTATCGAGTAAAAGTAAAATTTAAATCCACCTTTCAGGTAGCAAGGACCGATTAAATCCATTTGTTGTACATTAATGAAACTTGACGGATATTCTGCGTTTTTCCGCATCTTGCCGCGTGATTTGTTTTGCAGTCCGTTGCGTTTGATGACCCGGTTGATGGTGGCCGTAGAGGGTGGTTTTATCCCCGCCTCATTCAACTTGTAAAAGATATTGACGGCTCCGTTCTGATGGTAAGGGTTTGACTCAAGTTCCTTGCGGATGTTGATAATGGCCGTTTCCGTTTCATTAGGAATGCGGTTTCTAATATTCTTTGGGGCATTGGAATGGGCCTGATGCCAATTCTCTTTCTCCGGTGATGCCGAATGCCGTTTAATCCATTTGTACACCCATTGACGACTGCGATTCAATTGTGAACTTATTTCCTGTACAGACAGGCCTTGCAAGTGAAGGACAATGGCTTGTTTTCTTAAAATTTCTTCTTCTTTATTGTTCATAGTTTTTTTACTATAAACAATTAATGTAAACAGTGGGTCAAAGAACTTTTTAAGTTCGGGTAAACGAACTCGTGATACAAATTGGTAATTAAACCGTCAACGAACTTATGATATAATTTACACACTTAGATGTAAACGAACTTATGATACAAAAGTGTCAACGAACTTATGATATTTATCACCTACTTTTTACGCCCCTGAAACGAAAACGACCGACCCGACGGAAAGACGCATAAAAAAAATGTCGGAAACACGAGGACAGAGAACATTAAAATGGAAACTCAACTTCCTCACCTCTGGAATCCGCATAAAATCAAAAAAATCAGACAAGATGAAACTGAGATACAAAATATCAATTTGGGTGGCACTTGCACTCGCAGGGTCTCTCCTTTGGGGCGGAAGCATTTGGCTTTGGCTGGCAGAGATATGTGTGGGAAAATTCCTCATTCGGATACGCTAAGTAGCCGCGTTACAATGTCAGTTAATAATTCAAGACAACTCTGAATGAAAAAACGGCTGTCAACTTTATGTTGATGGCTGTTTGCCTAGTCAATCGTACCAATGTTTATGTGTCACCAGACAGGTAATCTTTGGGATGTGGAAATTTTATGTTTTAGAATACCAGTAATAACATTACCGCTTTAAATAAGCAATTCAAAGATAACAAAGAAGATGAAAAATATAAAATTAAGCAATTTGGTTTAATGTTTTATGTAAGATTATGAGAAAGTGAAATAATTTCACTACCTTTGTGGCATTAAACTGAGATATATGGAAGATGTAAATCGTATCAAGTTGGTATTAGTTGAAAAGAAACGCACAAACAAATGGCTATCAGAACAGATGGGAGTAACCCCTTCCACTGTCTCAAAATGGTGTACCAATTCTTCTCAGCCTGACCTTCCAAGCCTTTTGAAGATTGCAGACTTGCTTGAAGTTGATATTAGAGAATTGATAGTTCGCGAGTACAAATCTTATTTGTTGTCGCAAGAATCAAAGTAAGGCATGGTAGTCAATGGTGTTGATATAGAAGTTGAGCGTAAGCCCATTAAGAACCTCCATTTGGCGGTCTATCCACCCGATGGAAGGGTTCATGTGTCTGCTCCACAGTCATACACTGATGAGCAGATTAAGCTCTTTGTCCTAAAGAAATGGATATGGCTGGTCCAAAAACGTAAAGAGACGACATCGTACACATTCCAAAATGAACGTGAATATGTGTCTGGCGAAGCCCATTACTACAAAGGTGAACTGTATCGCCTAAAGGTTATAAGAGACAATACCTGTACCTTTCATGTAGAAATTCAAGGAGACTACATAAATGTTTATGTCTATGAACGTACCACAAAGGAAAATATCGCAAATATCCTTTGGAACTGGTACAAAGAACAAATAACTCCAACAATAGAGTTGTATGTGGCTAAATGGGAAAATATCCTCGGTGTCAAAGTTGCCGAGTGGACAGTTCAGCAGATGCAGTCAAGTTGGGGGAAATGCCACAAAGACACTGGTAAGATAATGTTCAATCTTCAGCTGGCCAAGAAGCCATTGAACTGCATTGAATATGTGGTTGCCCATGAGCTGACTCATCTCATTGAGCAAAATCATACAGATAAATTCAGGCATATCCTTGGGACTTACCTCCCAGGATGGCAAAAGATAAAAGAACAATTAAATGAATTCCCCCTATAAGACTATGGCGACGTATCAAGAACAAAGGGAAAGAGATTATCAGAATAAGCTCGTCAAGCGTTTTGTTGACGAACTTCATTATAAATATCTCGGTAATTGGCAGTATGCCAAAGGCGAGACAGTCAACAGTTTGGGCAAGCAAAACTCTCCCATCCTTGATGATGAGGTTCGGTTATACCTGAAAGCCCAGAAGAAAAAGGACAAAACGCCGAAATACACGGAACGGCAGATAGAAGATGTCCTATTTCAGCTAAAAAGCAAAGCCAGACTTGGAAATGCCAAGATGAGCGGCCTGATGCAATGTAACACAGACTTGTATGATGTCTTGATGTCCGGCATAAAATCTCAACCAGATCCAGAATCCAATCATGAGGATGTGATGTTCTTCGACTTTGACGACTATAGCAACAACAATTTTGCCATAGCCGAAGAAGTTAGTTATATAGACCCATTGTTGGGAAAAAACAAGCGTCCTGATATTGTTGTCTATGTGAACGGCATCGCCTTAGCTGTCATCGAGCTGAAACGCAGCCTTGTCAACTATGAAGAGGGCATCAAGCAACACCTGTCAAACGAGCGAGACTTCATCCCTTCTTTCTTTACAACAATCCAGTTCACCATCGCCTCCAACGACGGAGTGGAGTTCCGTTATGGAACGATAGGCATACCTTTGAAGTTCTGGTGCAAGTGGAAACGTGATACTACCAAGTTGGGCGATATCCTCACAGAACAGGAATCTTATAGCATGTTTTTCAACAAAGAGAATTTCATGTTCTTCTTCCGCTATGGCGTGTTGAACGACGGCGGTATCAAGAAAGTGCTTCGACCGCATCAGATATATGCCATCAAGGCAGCAGCCGCACGTATGCCAAAGAAAGAGAGTGGAGTTATTTGGCATTCGCAAGGTTCTGGAAAAAGCCTTACAATGGTAGCACTGGCTTCATATATACGTCGTAATTATGAGAATCCTCGTGTCGTGGTCATCACTGACCGTAAGGAACTCGATTTACAGTTGGCTGGAACCTTTATAAAGGGAGGCAACACGCTTCATCGAGCCACTTCCAGTAGCGACCTTCTCGACACACTTAATAAAGGTGAGGAATGGCTCATCTGCTCACTCATCCACAAGTTCGGTGCAAACGGTTCTGAGGATGAAGCAGAGAAAGACGAATCTGGTACAAAGGTAAGTTTAGACGAATACCTTGATGAACTGCAAGCTATCATTGCACAGAAATATGGCAACAATTTCAGTGTTAAGGGTGACAATATCTTTGTCTTTGTCGATGAATGCCACCGTACACAGAGTGGTCGGCTTCATGAAGCCATGCGAACTATCATGGGTAAAGAGATTATGCTCATCGGTTTCACAGGCACACCTCTCTTGAAAAAAGACAAAGGTGATATGTTTAACCGCATCAAGAGCATGTCAGAACGTACCTTTGGCCCGTATATCCACAAGTATTTACACAAACAAGCTGTGGAAGACAAGGTTGTCCTTGACCTGCAATATGAATATCGCAACGTAGAACAGCAACTTACCAACAAACAGAAAGTTGACCAGAAACTGGCTGCTTTGACAACTGGGCGTGAACTGACCGACGAGCAACGAAGGATGGTAGAAGACCGCTGGGCAACCTTGGAAAAAGTCTATTCGACGAAGGAACGCATTGAGCGAATTGGGTACAGCATCCTCGATGATATAGGATTTGGCTTGTTGCAGCACGACTGGAGCAACGCCATGTTGGTTGCCGGTTCCATCTATCAGGCTTACCGCTACTACAAATTCTTTACACAAGACAGCAGTAACACCCTGCTTAGAAGACGTGTTGCTGTGGTAACGAGCTACGACCCGATGGATAGCGACATTGCCAATGATTCGGCTGATACCAGCAAAGAAACGGAGGCTAAGTTCAAATATGATTGGGCAAAGCAGTCATTCAAGGATGCTGGCGATGGTATCAACAACGCTGATGACTATGAGAAATGGGCTAAGAATCTCTTCATCAAGCGTCCAGCTCAGATGAAACTACTCATTGTTGTAAACAAGTTGCTCACAGGATTTGATGCCCCATGTGCTACAGTCCTCTACATTGATAATGATATTAAAGACCATACATTGTTCCAGGCAGTATGCCGTGTGAACCGCCTTGGCGAGGACATCAAGGACGAGGAAGGCAACGTAATTGTCAGGACACACAAGGAATTTGGCCGTATCATCAGCTTCAAGAACTTGTTCGACAGTATTGAGGATGCCGTTGTTAAGTTCAACGATGGTGAAGGTTTCTCTGGTCTTGATGATGTTGACGTGGAAGGACTGCTCGATAGTGCAGTCAACAAATGCAAGGAAAAACTGAAGGCTGCAACAGAAGCCTATGAAGGGCTGAAAGCTATTTGGGAAAGCAAAGGCTTGACAGAGTTAGAATTACTTGCGGACTACTACGTGACCGAACAGAAAGGTGAAACCCCTGCACAATGCCGCCGAAACCTCATGTATAGTATAACAGGTGGTATGGTTGCGACATATAACAACATATCCGACTATTTCAGACAGACAGACTTTACGCCAAAACAGATAGAACGCTTTGCCTCGCTCTCCCGTGAGGCTGGAACCATACAGCGCAAGGTGCGCCAGAAGTCAGGTGATGACTTCGATCCACGCACTCTTGACCCCGATATGCGTCAACTTCTTGACCAGCATATCCGTGCGGAAGATGCTGAGACGTTAGTGGAAGCTTCTGCCGACTTCTCTTTCCTCGACCTTATCAATGATGCTACCGACACAGACAAGGCTGCTGATGAAGCCATCCGTCAAGCAGGTGGTAATGCCAATGGAGCTGCTGAAGTCATTGAGGGTAAGGCTCGCCGTGTCAATACCGACTGGAACAGTGGTGACCAGGAGGAACAAAGGGCTTTCAGCGAGAGGTTACAGGCTTTGCTTGACCAACTGAGGGAAAGCAATGCTACCGCCAAAGAGAGAATCAAGGCACTCATTGAGCATATCAAAGCTATCAAGCATGGCAGTGAGGTGCCAGAAGGCCTTAATAACAAGCGTCGCAAGGCTTTATGGAACAACCGTGCAGCATGGAATGCTCCTGCAGATGACAGCGAGGTGATAGAAATCATCAAGAAGATAGATGACTTCATCTACCGCAATGCAGGGGCTAACTGGCAAGATCCCGACAGCAATGCCAGTTGGGACTTGCGTGACGACCTGCAAGCAATGTTCCCATCGTTCAGCGAACAAGACATTTATGAGATTTACCGTCTCGCTTCACAAAATTCATAACAGATAATTGAAATATAATATATGGCAATAAAGAAATCACAGTTATACAGTGCACTCTGGGAGTCGTGCAATGCACTACGCGGCTCGATGGATGCCAGTCAGTATAAGGACTACGTGCTGATAGTCCTCTTTGTAAAGTATCTTTCAGATAAGGTTGGACAGCCGGGCTTCCGTCTTAGAGTGCCAGAGGGATGCCGTTTCAAGGACTTTGTAGCCCTGAAGCAGGATGACAAGATTGGCGAGAAGATGAACACCAAACTGGAGGCCATCAAGGAAATGAATGCCCGACAGATTGGTGACCTTGCGCTGCCTAACTTCAACGACCCCACAAAACTGGGCAGTGGACGCACGATGGTTGATACCTTGTCAAAGCTTATCGGCGTATTTGAAAATGATGCACTCGACTTCTCGCATAACCGTGCTGCTGATGATGACCTTCTGGGCGATGCTTATGAATACTTGATGAAGAACTTTGCCGCCGAGAGCGGTAAGAGTAAAGGACAATTTTATACCCCTGCTGAGGTGAGCCGTGTAATGGCAAAGTTACTTCGTATCGACGAACTTGACCGTGCCGAGCATACTATCTATGACCCCGCCTGTGGCTCTGGCTCTCTATTGCTGAGAGCCTTGGCAGAAGCCAGCAATCCCCGTGTGTCTATCTTCGGACAGGAGAAGGACAGCAGCACGGCGGCATTGGCTAAGTTGAACATGCTGCTTCACGGCATCAGCAGTGCCGACATCAAGGTGGGTGACACTTTGGCCGACCCACAATTCAAGCAGTATGGCATGGTCAGCACTTTTGATGTGTGCGTAGCCAATCCTCCTTTCTCTATGAAGAACTGGCTGGCATCGGGCATGGAAAATGACCAGTATAACCGTTGGACTGCTAACTTGTTGCCACCTGACAAGTGTGGTGACTATGCATTCCTTCTTCACCTCATTGCATCAATGAAGACAGATGAAGGACGTGGTGCTTGCATTCTGCCACATGGTGTTCTTTTCCGTGGCAATGCAGAATACGACATCCGCAAGCATATAGTCAAGCAACATTATATCAAGGGTATCATAGGATTGCCGCCAAACATTTTCTTTGGCACAGGCATTCCAGCTTCCATCGTCATCATAGACAAAAAGAACAAGGATAGCCGCAAGGGAATCTTCTTTATTGATGCAAAGGATGGCTTCAAAAAAGATGGTGCGAAGAACCGTCTGCGCGAGCAGGACATCAAGCGCATTGTGGATGCTTGGAATGCACAGCAACCCATTGACCATTATTGTCGACTGGTGGAATGGAGCGAGATTGAACGCAACGACTACAACTTGAACATTCCACGTTACATCCAACCCAAGGACACCGAGATACAGCATGACATCGAGGCTCATTTGCATGGCGGCCTTCCTGCCCATGATGTGGACGAGATGCAGGAGTACTGGAACGCCTGTCCTTCATTGAAGGTCAGCCTGTTCAACAATACGGCAAACGGTTACTATCATCTCAAGCCAGCAAAGGCAGATATCGCTCAGGTAATAGAGAAAGATCCTTCTTACGTCTCGCAGAATGGTCGCTTTTCAACACTTCTGAATAAATGGAAAGCGGAGATTATGCCACAGATGAAAGCCGTCGGTCAGGGCGCACGCCCCATGGAGCTGATTGCCAAATGGTCAGAGTCGTTACTTGACAAGGCAAAAGAACATAGTGGACTGGTGGATGCATACGAAGTCTATGATGTATTGCTCAACTACTGGGCAGACGTGATGCAGGATGACTGCTACATGATTGCTAACGATGGGTGGACATATCCCGAAGTAAAAGCCTTGAAGTCGGGCAAAGGTGACAAGAAGAAGGCTATCATGTACGACGAGATTGTTTGCGACCTTGTGCCTGTCAGCATAGTTCTTGCAGAATACTTCACTGCCGAGACCACTAAGATTGCAAAATTGTCGTTTTCTATAGAGAGCCTACAACAGGAATTGTCCTACCTCGTGGAGTCGAATACCGACGTATTCCGTTTCAACTATGATGACGAAGACGATAAGCCTGTCAATGTGAAGATTGCTGATGTGAAGAAAGCCATCAAGAATGCAAAGACTGATGGCACGAGCAAGGAGGACTTGGCAATCCTGAAGCTTTGGGAATCTACATATACGAAGAAGGAGGGGTATGTTTCCCAATGGAAGCAGAAGCGAACCGAACTCACTGAGGCAGTTGTGGCGAAATATGCCGCCCTGACAGAGGATGAAATACAGATGTTAGTGGTTGAACGCAAGTGGCTTGCAAGTGTTGTCGGTGCTTGTGAAGCCTTGATGCAAAACGTCACACACCAGATAGCAAGCGATGTAACCACCCTTGCCGAGCGTTATGAGGTGACACTGGACGCAACCAAGGGCAAAGTGAACGATTTGGAGCAGGAGGTACTTCGTTCACTCAAAGAGATGGGATTCTCCTTGTAAAATATATTTTTATATGAACAAGAGAAAAGCAAAACATACAGAAATAACTGTTCTATATAACTTGCCAGAAAATTGGGCAGATGAGACGGCGTTTTCATTCGAGCATCTGTCTGAACTGGTGTTGCAGTTGCACGATTCCGCCTATTCGGCAACCGTGAAAGCGATAAACCGCTTTGCCACGATAAGAAACTATGTCATCGGATTCTACATCGTGGAGTATGAACAGCATGGCAATGACCGTGCCACGTATGGCGACCGTCTGCTAAAGCGTTTGGCTGAGCGTGTGGACAAAAGGGGAATCAATGAAACATTGCTCACAAATAGTCGTAAGTTCTATTTGACTTATCCTCAAATAAAAGACTACCTGACTGCAATTTCTCCGACAGCATCGGAGAAATCTTTGGAGAAAAGTCCGACGGCGTCGGATAAATTCACTACACCGGCAGAAAAGTTGATGTCTAATCTATCCTTTTCCCATATCGTTGAGCTGTTGACAGTTGATGATTCTTTAGCACGTTTTTTCTACGAAACAGAGAGTGTCCGTTGCTGCTGGAGTGTAAAAGAGCTACGCAGACAAATCTCGACAAACCTCTACTTCCGTGCAGGAGTGAGTGAAAAGCCTGAACTCTTGCTGGAAAGGACAGAAGTTAACACATCGCCAACTCTTACCATTAGGGATCCATTCTCGTTTGAGTTTCTTGGCTTGCGCCCAGAAGCCTTCACGGAAAGCGATTTGGAGAATGCACTGATAACGCATCTGCAAGACTTCCTACTCGAAATGGGCAAGGGATTTTGTTTCGAGGCACGGCAGAAACGGATGATTATAGACGATGAATACTATTTTGCCGACTTGGTTTTCTATAATCGTATATTGCATTGCAATGTAATCATCGAACTGAAAGACGACGAGTTCCGCCATGCCGACCTCAGCCAGCTCAATGCCTACGTTTCATATTTCAGGGAGAATGAAATAAACCCAGGTGACAATCCTCCTGTTGGCATACTGCTTTGCACTCGCAAAGGCGACAAGATGGTGGAGTATGCTTTGGCAGGCATGGACAACAACCTGTTTGTGTCCACCTATATGCTTTCGTTGCCCGACAAGAAAACATTACAAGACTTCCTGTTAAAAGAGATTACCAAATGATTGAAACAAGATTCAAAGATACAGAGGTCGGGAGGATTCCTGAGGATTGGAAAGTGAAACTTATCAAGGATATTTGTGCTGTAAAAAGAGGAGTACGCGTTACACGTCAGATATTGAATCCTACCGGCATTTACCCTGTTTATCAAAATACGTTTTATGCTTGCCACGGTTTTGCATTGGCACATATCTGTACCCTTTCTCTGTCCGTCGTACCTCAAACCAATTCTGCTTTTTCAACTGACTATCAATGGAGCGTAGGGCGCGGTTGTCATAAGGACCTGCCGCATCTCGGTGGTAATGCGAGCCGGTTTCTATATGACATAAGCGTTCGGAAAGGAACAGTATTTTCTCCATCTTCACATGTCCAAATGTCGGCTCTTCACATAGCCTATCTGCAATCTCTGCCGCCAAAACACTCCTTCGGAAATGAACATTAGCCGATGTTGTATTAGTCTTGGCAGCAGTTTCCACCAGTCTTATTTTACCAGTGAGTAACTGCTGCATCATTCCTTGCTTTATCTGCTCATACTTCGCTTCCTTGGCTTCAAGAGCAGAGATTTCGTTGTCCATCGAGGTGAGGACGGAGGCTATGGCTGATTGCTCTTGTAATGAAGTTGGTGCATATAGCAATACGTTGGTAACTTTTTCCTTATTAAGGTTCTGTACGCTGCTACCTGCCGCCATTGATACATATTGGTTCATAATGGCATCCGAACAAAGGATATAATACAAGAACTGCATATCGTAAGCCTCTTGATAGTCTTGTATAACAAGCCATCCGTCATGAATACAACCATCTATATCTAATATATAAGGTCTTCCAAAACTCATAGAGTTAGAGAGAATAAAGTCACCCTTCTTCACTTGACGAGTTTTAGATAAACCCTCTTTTTTGATTTTCTCAGCAGTTTTACGTAGATACTTATCTTCGGGCTTCACATCACCGATTTTTATCCAATTTAACCCATCTTGACTATCAGTTATATAGTCCTCAATAGGACGTGGTGAACCACCACGAAGAATTGTAGCATCTTCACCCAACTTCTTCTCCACCCATGGCTCGGAGAATCCTTTGAGGCGTTTCTTGCCTGTAAGGAGTTGCTGCATGGCACCTTGCTTAATGGCACGTTTCTTTTCTATCAGTTTATCCAACTCCGAGATTAGGGCATCGACATTAGAAAGTGCTGTGGCTATGCGAGTCTGCTCGGAAATAGGGGGAAGTCCCAATACTAACTTCTCTATGGCTGACCTGTCAAGCCGTGGAATACTTGCGGTACGTACCTCTTTTTTTATATCAAGATGTCTAAAGAGTAATTCATAATAAAGAAAATCTTTACTAATGCCATTAAGATTGGCAAAATAAGCACAATCATCAGCTGCCCAATATCTGACGGGACTTTTTCCTATTAATCCAGCAGAACCACCAACTATTACAAATGGTATGTTAGCTTCTACGTTATACTTACTGTAGAACCCCATGGGATAATCAGTGTTTTGATAAATACTTTTCTGCCATTTTGCCCATATTCGAAAAAATCATTGGTACGTTTAAGACACAAAACACAGAGCGGTGTGAAATCGTTGCCACGCTCTATGGTGCATGGGAGGATTTACTAAACAGCAACAAGACTTTCACGGATACCGACATCGTAAATGAGGTGCTGAATAACTGGCATGAATCGAAGAAGCGAATATCAAAAGAACGTTGGTTAAACGCTATCCAATGGATGCGCGAGAACGGTTTTGCACCTGATGTTAGAAATGACTAATAATAAACTTAAAGATAGTTATGAGATACGTCTTCGCTGTGCCACATGTGGTTGTGAAGAGCAATTTGAGTTCAATGAAGACAAATCATACATTAAATGTACATTCTGTAACAGAGAATACTTTGGTGGCATTGAGGAACTGAAAGAACTCAACCAAGAAGCCTTTGATGAGGTCAAGGAAGAAATGCAGAAAGATGCTGCATCTTACATCAAAGACCAGCTTAAGAATGCTTTCAAAGGTAATAAACATATCAAAATAAAGTAAATATGGATTGGGTTGAATTTGTAAAAGATTGGGGCGGACTGATTCTTTCTGCCTTAGGAATAATTGGTGGTGTTTTTGCATACTTGCGACATGACCGCAAGTTGAAGTTACAAGAGAAACGCTTGAACGATCTTCAAATTCGCCAGTTGCAGAAAGCAGAAGCGAAAGAACTTCAGGCAGATATTAAGTGTAATGCGTATAGAAGCAAGTCAAATTCAATCGTTAAGATTGTGAATGCAGGCCCTGCTGACGCATCGAATGTAAGAGTTGAAATACTCGACCAAGATAAATTAGATGGGTTAATCTTCTTTCACCAAAACTGGGGGCCATACGATTTAATCAATGCAGCAAACAGTGTTGAGGAAAGGATTGCTTTGTGTGAAGGGCATGATGAATTTATCAAGTTGAAAATTGTATGGGACGATGACTTCTGTAAAAATCGAGAAACAATTCTCAATGTCCAATTATCTTAATAGCGATATCGAAAAATGAACAGACTTGTCATCATAGGAAACGGATTTGACATGGCGCATGGTCTCAAAACCAGTTATATGGACTTTATTAACTGGTATTGGGACAGGCGAGTAGATGCTTTTGTGGGTAACACCTCAAAGGTGTCGGAAGACTGTCTGTGCAATTTGATTTTCAAAGATGGTTCTAACCTTAGTTGCTGGAATGCGTTAGCATTTGAGAACTCATATTTCAGGGATTTTCGTGGAAACAGAAAGTGCTCTGGCTATGAGGTGATAAGGGAAATGCAAGATAATCCTGATATATTCACGATTGACTGCACTCCGTTCTTCGGAACAATCATACAGTCAATAGAAACGAGAGGCTGGGTTGACATTGAGAACGACTACTACCAATTGTTGAAACAGTGTACACAGGGTGAAGACTGCAGCTATACAGTCAAGGAACTTAATGAGCAGTTAGCTTTCCTACAGGATAAACTCATTGAATATCTTCGTAGCATTGGTACGCCCCAGCCCAAAGAAGAGTTGCAGAAGGCCATGATAGCCCCCCTCAACCCAGAGGATTTCTCAACGGAAGGGAGAAAGAAAGCATTGGAGGACATAGGGCTTGACATAAAGAGTATTGCAGAGTTGCGATATAATCATGAGGAAAGAAACAAACTATTTCCCGGACGAGTCATGCTCCTGAGTTTCAATTACACACCAACTGCCAATATGTACGGTAATTTCAATCTTGAGCATAACTTCATACATGGAGAGTTGGAACATCCTGAACATATCATCTTTGGCTATGGCGATGAACTTGATAAGTTCTATCAGAATTTCCGCAGGAGTGTCCCATAATCAGCACTTGGAAAGGTGCTGACATTAGAAACTCCAGCATTTCGTGGTAATGCCTCGTTTCCAAATATTTCACTGACTTGACATTCTTCAACAATTCGTTGTCGTTCTTGTCAAGTAAATCCTGATAGAACTTTGCTTAACACCGTCTTTGAACATGGGAATTGCGTTTCGATAAAACCTTTCTATCACAAATGGGAAGGCGGTGGTGACAATTATCTGGAACTTGTGCAGAATATCTCACGCAACTTTACCAACATGCGGTTGTTCAGGGATAGAGTAGTGAATAAGGAGCAGTGTAAAACAATATAATGCAAAAATTAAAAACTCATAGATATGGCAACAAGAAGATTTGCAGTAGTTCTTTTGAGCGTGTTCATGGCTGTAGCATCATTTGCAGCCAACAGGGATTTAGAAAAGGACATTACGATGGTGTCCTATGAACAAGGATGGCTTGATAGCGAGGGAACTTTGGCCTTGAAAAACAATTTAAGTGAGAAAGTCAAAATTTAGTATTCTTGATTACTTATCTTGATATGTCGGGCAACGAACTGGATTATGAAGAGTTTATCAGGCGTGTAAGTATTGCCCCAGGAATGACAAAGAAACTTGATATTCCAGCATACGAACATGGTAGGAACTATCACTATTATAAATCTGAAAACATGCCTGGAGGCTCGCCATCGTTCAAGATAAAGTTCCAACTCAAAGATTATAATGTTGAAGAAGAAGTAGCCGAGGAGTCTATTGATGACAATCCATTAAGCACATACGACTATGACCGTTCAAGAGGAAATGAAGGACTATATACGATTATTGCCATTGTAGGCCTTTTTTTCGTCATCGGTATAACTGTTGGCCTGTATGTGCTTGTTGCTGTCATGGCTCAAAAACGAAACCGACGCGTGGTAGTGTGGGTGCTCCTGAGCCTATTGGCCACACCTCTACTGATGATTATCATCCTCTTGGCTATCGGTAAGAATGAAAACTATATCGAAAATCATTATGACATGGAATAATATGAATCAGAAAGCACTTATACCAAGTCCCGAAGACTGCATCATGTGTGTAAAAGTAGGGAAAGTAAAAAGGGAGAATCTTTATGAGATGACCCGTAAGTATTGGAAGGTTGATATAAACCGAGCGCGAAAGGCTACTCACGTTCTTGCTATCGTTAATGGTATTGTGGAAGAAGTCTATAATCCTGTCAATTGGAAATACACAGAAGATCCTAAACACATTGGGAGGTGTGAGTTTCTGGGCGTTTATATTGTATGATTCATGGAGTTAATTCTATCCATACTTTTCATTGTCGCTATCATCGCCATAACCATATTCGGTTGGTGGTATAACTCCCCTCGACAAAAGGGAAAGCGAGGTGAAATGAGAATTCATGATATTCTCATGCAACTACCAGACGAATACCATGTGATGGATGATGTCATGCTAAAGACAACGAATGGCACGACACAAATAGACCACATTGTAGTGTCTAAATATGGAGTCTTTGCCATAGAGACAAAGAACTATCGAGGTGAGATATATGGCAATGATAATATCCAGGAGTGGAAACAGATAATCGTGACTAAAGTAACTTACCCCAAGAAACCTTGGAAGACATACACCTACGTTACCAAGAACCAGTTCTATAATCCAGTAAAACAGGTAGTAGGACACATGTATAGGATTAAGGAGAATCTGAAAGAATGGCCTTACCTAAAAATTATCCCCATTGTCGTTTTCACTGGGAATGCCGATATTAGTAGAGTTTCGTCTGCAGGCCATGTTATTTATGACACTGCTCTTCTTTCCACAATTCAAGCATATCAAACATCGTACATTACCGATACTGATATAAAAGTAGTTGTGGAACGTCTTTCTTCAAAGAACATACGTGAGGTAGTTGATAACAAGACCCATGTTCGCAACGTAAAAGAAGCAAAGTACAGAACAGATTCAAAAATTTCATCAGGTATATGCCCACAGTGTGGAGGTACGCTTGTACGGCGAAATGGGAAATACGGAAGTTTCTACGGTTGTTCCAATTATCCTCGATGCAAGTTTACTACTCAGTAAGACTGAGTAGAGTCGTATCATCTGCCTAATCTTCTGCAATGATTATCCCTAATCCTCTGTATCTCTTCCTGATGTTCCGCTTCATCGGTGTATAGAAACTCGATGTAATCAGCCTTCCTTGCCCATTCTTCATTGGGTATGGCGAACTCACGAAGCAGTACATACTTCTCATTGATAGTGTTCAATCGGGCATTGTCATAGGCTATATTTCCATGTGGGCATACCGCCGGAGGCTTCGATAAGGGAACAGAGCCTTACTTGGTGGGGTATTTCCCTCCTTGCTTAAGTATCGGAAAACATGACGGGGTTGATACTTGCATACGTTCTCCCACACGTCTCCCATTGTACACTTGTGCAAGTGAATACGGTGCTGCCGCCCTATGCCCATTCTCATTCCTATTGTCATATTCTTGGTTGCCTGTTCAAATAGGTACAAACAGGTGTTAAGACTTGGGGAAGTCGGTATCCCCTCCTACCGGTGAGCTCCTGTCTGACGGGGCAAATATAGATGTCCTTCAAGCCAATTTCACCCCCTTTTTATTAGTGCGTACTTGTGGCTTCGATTTGGTTAATTGTGGCTTCGTCTCTCTTAATGGCTTTGGGGACAAGAGGTCGTAACTTTGCAGCAAGCGATAAGTCGGTATTTCATGGCTTTGAAAACATACATTTCGAGAGAATAACATATCGTTCTTCGGAACGAATTTATTTGCGTCAGTGCAAATAGCAAGGTATGTTTTATGCAGCATGACTTCGTTTTTGCAGCATAAACCCCTTGCTCTCCAAGAGAGCTGAAAAAACTCCGAAGTCGTTTTTCTTGAAAGAGAAAATGTCATATTTCGAATGCTGGTTATGCCGTAAAACACTAAAATCCAAAGTAAGAAATGAAAATGAAGAAAATTCGGAGCGCACGCTCCAAAGAGAAGACAGAAAAGCGTGTTTCGGTCAATTTCACACCGACGGAATACGCTCATTTCCTCACGATGAAAGAGGAAAGCGGTGTACCAAGTCTGTCACTATTCATCAAGGCAAGAATCTTTAATGAGACTTTTCGGGTGATAAAAGTGGATCGTTCGTTGCTTGACTATTATCAAAAGCTGACGACTTTGTATGGACAATTCCGCAGTGTGGGAGTCAATTACAACCAGACAGTAGTTGCAATGAAGAGCAACTTTACAGAGAAGAAAGCCTTTGCCATGCTCGCAAAGTTGGAGAAACTGACACTTGAATTAGCAATAATCGGAGGTGAAATCGTGCAATTGACTCGTGAATTTCAAGAGAAATGGCAACATCGACAGTAGCCATTTTACATCGTATTGTTCTTTATGGATAAAAAATCAGGCTTCCCCAAACGAGAGGGAAGCCTGATTGATTATTTGAATGCAATTACCGTTTTTTGAATTTTCCGCCTTTCAGGTCGCTCTCCACCATTCGTTTGTTCAGTTTCTCTCGGAGTTCATCAAGGAAATAGGTGCGGCTGTCATCCTTGCGGCGTTTCATGTTCATATAG
>ERZ773024.313-NODE-313-length-18284-cov-4.450272_pt1 | contig 18284 bp, 13 predicted proteins | sample MGYA00511667_ERZ773024 | MGnify/ENA primary metagenome ERZ773024 (study PRJEB29015, sample SAMEA2738117) | human oral metagenome | biome: human oral; feature: human-associated habitat; material: saliva | place: China | collected 2258 ... | reverse complement strand
GCGCCCCGGTGACACTATCGCCCTGGCGGGGCGTACCGCCTGGTCCGATGCCGGTCTGCGCCTGCTGCTCAACCCGCTCTCCCTGCCCGCCACGGCACTGCTGCGTGCCATCGCCGCAGGTCAGGATGCTGAGGCGGCGCTGGGCGCGGTGGCGCAGGCGTGGGCTCAGCGGCAAGCTGAGAAGCAAGCTGAAGGCTCTGGCGCTCTTCCTACTGGCGCTCTTCCTGAGGGGCTCATCGAGCTCGCCCGCACCCTCGCCCCCGAAGATGCCGCGCACATGATTGCGGTCTGCGAGCGCGCCGTCGAATCGCAGCACCACCCGGTCAGCCCCATCCCCGCCGGTGAGGTGGCACGCCAGCATCAGGCGAGCTCCATGCTGGATCTTTCCGACGGACTCGTGAAGGATGCTGGACGAGTTGCCGCCGCCTCCGGGGTGCAGATGCGCCTCGACCGTGCCGCCGTGGATGCGTTCGCCGAGCCGCTGCTACCGTTGGCGCGCCTGCTGCTGGCGATTGGTGAGCGCAACGAGGCGGGGGAGAGCCCCGCATCCCTGGCGCGCACCTTCGTGCTGGTTGGCGGCGAGGACCACGGCCTGCTGGCGACCTTCCCCGGTGAGGTGCCCGAAGAGTTCGTGCCCCTGGGCACCTGCGTTGCGGACGCCCCGGAGCGAGGTCTGAGCGCTGAACTCTACGGTGCCGAGCGCCGCCACAATGCGGTGACCGGCGCGGCGGTCGTGATGGACGGCCGCTCCCTGGACGGCATGGGCTGGGAACACTACGGGGCTTCTGCGTAGGAGCTTCACCGAGTGTCGCGAGGTGCGTGGGGTTTGTATGTTTAGTCCGTGCTTTCATCCTCCGTGCTTTCATCCCGCGGGATAGGTAGCGGGCAATACCGTACATTTAACCGAAATTACCTAGAATAGAAGTACGAAATAGGCTGAATCCCGCCCGTGCCGCGGGCGCTAAGATTTAGCCGGGAACTAACCGGGAAATCGGTCGGGAACTAGCCGAGAACTAGTTGAGAGATCAGCCGAGAACCGCGCGAAACTGACGAAGCCGACGAGGAGGGTAGCGTGAACGCAGAACAGAACCAGCGCACCGAAGAGCGCGAGATTTACCGCCGCGCCTGCGTGCGCGCCTACCGCTTCGGCGTAGCGTGGTCCACTGCCGCCCGCACCACCATCGAACGTTACCGTGAGGCACTCAACGAACTCAACGGGTTCCCCGTGCCCGATAAGGACACCGGCTCCAATATCGCCCACACCCTGCTGACCCTGACCGAAGAGTTTGAACGGGGCATGGAACAGGTTCTGCCCAGCGAGAATCTGCCCAGTGAGGTTCTTCCCACTGGCGAAATTCCCGGCGGGGAGGGCGCGTGCGTGCCCGAGGCGGCGGGCGCCTCCGAAGAGGAAACCCTCGCCCACCTGTGGATTCAGCTGGGCGGCATCTACGAGCACGCGATCATGCGCGCATCCCGCGTGGCGCGCGGCAACTCCGGTACCCTGCTCTGCGCCTGGGCACTGGAGGCGGTGCGCAGCTACTGGTTCCTGACCGGAAACCTCGCTCGGGAGCTCGGTGACGCAGCCGATGAGCTGCCGCTCGTGCGCGCCCTGGAAGCAGACTACGAGCGTGTGCTGGCTGGCGGTTCCCTGCCGAAGCACCGAGAAGTGAAGCTGGAGTACGCCCACGCGGAGGCGCGCGCGATGGCGTTCGCGGCTGAGCGTATTCGCGCCAGCGTGGGGGAGCAAATGGTGCCCTCCACGATGCTGTCGGTCATGGTGGAGCTCGCCCGCCTGGACGCACACTATGAAGCATCGCAGGACGCAGAAGCCGCTGACGAGGCGCTGAAAGAGCGTCGACGTGTGTTGATGCGTGCCGCTCTGGAACGTACCGCGCAGTTCCCGCCCTCGCCCGAGCTTGCCGGTTTCGTAGATGCCGGCGCGCTCGGCTTCTACCTTGCTGTGGTGCACTCCAACCCGCGTTGGGAGGGCGCGACCCTGAACGAGGCGCAGGTGGAGTCCATGCTCCGTGCGCCCTCTGCCAGTGTGACTTCTGTAGCCGGTTCTGCGGCACGAGTGGGTTCTGAACAGGCGGGCGCTGAACCTGCCGAGCACGCAGATGGTGGGCACGCAGAACATGCGGGGCAGAGCGGCTGGGAGCTCATGGGTACGCTGACCTGCGAGCCTCTCGCCCTGGCGCAGCTGCGCCCCGAACTTGAAGCCATGGGCGACAGCCTGCTCATTACGCCCCTGGACATGGCGGTTGGACTCTGGGCGCTGCACGTGCACGTGCCCGACATCGACCCCGCACGCGAGCTGATTATGGGCTACGGTCAGTGGTCGGATGAGCGTATTTCCTCCCTGGCGGATGGTCGTCACGCCGACCACGCGTGCGGTGCGGAGGGCGGCGCATGAGCCCCGCCCGACGTTCCGTGAACCCGCAGCAGGAAGCCCTGGACTTGGGGCTTCCTGAGCCTGCGCCCGCCAAGGCTGAGCCCAACAAGAGGGCGCCCACCAAAACTGCACCGGCAAAGACTGAGCCTGTGAAGGTTGAGGCAGCGCAGGGCGAGCCCGCAGATTCAACGACTGACGAGCCTACCCGTGCTCAGCAGCAGAAAAAGGATGCGCCGCTACTGAGCGATGAGCAGCTCCGCACCACCGCCGAGCTGACCGTGCGTGATCTTGCCGCCTACGCCCGAGGTGAGGTGAGCCGCACCGAACTGAGCGAACGCGCGGCACAGCGCGCCAGCGCACCCTACCGTAAGGCGCTCAAGACGCTCAAACATTCGCTGGGTCCCGCCGCGCACACCATGACCGACGACGCTATCTACGAGCTGGTCGATATTGCGTTGGCGGCACGGCAGGCAACTCAGCCGGACGTAAAACAGTCGGAAGCGCATCAGACAGAAGCAGATCAGCCGAAGGAACCTGCCCGGAAAGCACCCGCCCGGAAGAAGCCGGCTCAGAAGGAACCTGCTCAGAAGGCACCTGTACAGAAGGAACCGAGCCCGCAGGAGAGCGAAACTGCCGCGCGGGCTACTTCGGCGCGCCCGCAAAAGGCAACAAAGGCAAGCGAAGGGGGCGAGCAGAAGCCTGCGCCGAAGAAGAACACGCAGAAGAAGAGCGCGCCCGAGGCGGAATCTGAAAAGCCTGCACCCAAAAAGACTGCACCTAAAACTAAAAAGGCTGTAGCGAAGAAGACTGCTCCCGCAAAGAAAGCGCCCGCCCAGAAAGCTTCCGCAAAGAAGGCAACCGCTGAGAAGGTTGCGGCCGAGAAAGTCGCGGCTGCGAAGTCCGCCTCAGCCGCCGCGGAGGCTAAGAGCCGTGCCCTGGCGCGCTACGCCTCCGAAGACCGCATCGAAAACGCGCCGCTCAAAAAGTACCTTCCCGCGCCCAGCGCCAAGGCAATCGCCACGCACCTGGACCTGCACACCGTCGGGGAGATGCTCGAATACTTCCCGCGCAAGTACCTGCCGCGCGGTGAGCTCAGCTCCTTCGCCGAACTTGTTGAGGGCCAGGACGTCACCATCATCGCCCGCGTGGTGCACGTGAGCACCCGAACCATGGCGGCGCGCCGCGGCAAAATCACGGAAGTGACCATCACCGACCGGCTCTCTGACGCCACCGGGCAGGACACACCTGCAGGTTTTGGGGCTGACGGTCCTGTATCCGTGGTGCCCGGGCGCGCTAACCGCCCCGGCGCATCCGGCGCATCCAGCGTATCCAGAGTATCCGGCGTGCCCGCGCAGAGCTGGCAGGCAACCGGGATGCACAACCCGCGCATTAACGCGCTCGCTAACTCCACACAGAACCCAGGTGCCCAGATTCCCCGCGCTCAAAACCCCGCGGCTCAGAACCCCGCACAGGGCAGGGGAGCGCAGCCCGCCTCCTACAGCGGCTACGCAGACAGCTACGGCCAAGATTCGTTCGCGCAGGGAAGCCTCTTTGGCGTGCCCGCACCCAGCACGACGAACCCCGGCGTGCTCATTGGCTCGCAGATGAAGCTCTCCTTCTTCAACGCCTGGACCGCCGCCCGCGAAATCCGTGAGGGCGAAACCATGATGTTCTCCGGTAAGGTCGGCATCTACCGCGGCGAGTACACGCTCACCAACCCGCACTACGCCCTGCTTTCGAAGGACGCCTCCGGCTCCGAGATGAACGAGGCCGCCACCGCCCCCGTGCCCGTCTACCGCGCCCCCATGAAGCTGCCCACCGACCGCATTAGCGGCTACATGGCGCAGCTACTCGAAAAGGTGCCGCTCAAAGAACTTGAAGACCCGGTGCCCTACACGATTCGTCGCGCCCGCAAGGTGCCCTCGCTGGAGTGGACGTACCGTGCCCTGCACACCCCCGACTCGGAGGACACCTGGCGTGCCGCGCAGGCGCAGATGCGTTACCGCGAGGCGTTCGTGCTGCAGAGCGCGCTCGCCCGCCTGCATTCAGTGCGTGCCGCGCACCTGACCCAGCCGCGCCCCGCCGTGGAGGGTGGACTCGCCGATCAGCTGCTTGAGGTTCTGCCCTACGAGCTGACTGAGGGGCAGCAGAAGGTGGGCGCTGAGATTGCCGCGGATTTGTCGAGCGAATCGCCCATGAACCGCCTGCTGCAAGGTGATGTGGGTTCCGGTAAGACCGTGGTGGCTCTGCGCGCCATGCTGCAGGTTGCCGATGCGGGTGGCCAGTCCGCGATGCTCGCCCCGACCGAGGTGCTCGCCGAGCAGCATTTGCGTTCGGTGCTGGATATTTTGGGGGATATGGCGGCGCCCGAAGACTTTGACGATTCTGCCGCCGGTTCTGCGGAGGGAATCCCTGCGGGGAGCGGGGAGGAACCCCGCCGTGTGCGTGTGCGCCTGTTGACCGCCTCCATGGGTACCCGCGCCAAGCGCAAGGTACTGCAGGAGCTCGCCGACGGCACCGCCCAGATTGTGATTGGCACCCACGCCCTGCTCTCCGATGAGGTGAGCTTCCACGATTTGGGTCTGGTCGTCGTGGACGAGCAGCACCGCTTCGGCGTGGAGCAGCGCGACGGCCTGCGCGGCACCGACGGCGCCCTGCCGCACCGCCTGGTCATGACCGCAACGCCCATTCCGCGTACCGTCGCCATGACCGTGTTCGGTGACCTGGACGTGTCCGTGCTCGACACCCTGCCCGCCGGCCGCCAGAAAATCTCGACCCACGTGGTGCCCCTTGCCGAGAAGCCCGCCTGGGCGTCCCGGCTGTGGAGGCGCGCCCGCGAAGAAATCGACGCGGGTCACCAGGTGTATGTTGTCGTACCCAAAATCGGGGAGGAGGGCGACAGCTTGGAGGAGGGTGCCGCGTTCTTTGGCGCATCCAACCTGAACGGTGCAGGAACCGGTGGGGGCGCGGGCAACTCTGCCCAGGGCTATTTCGGTCAGGGCGGTAGCGCGAGCAGTGACGGCAAGGTTCAGCTGACCTCGGTCGCCTCAATGTACTCCTACCTGAGCGCTGAGGACGCCCTCGTCGGCGTGCGTATCGGCACCCTGCACGGCCGCATGGACCCGGCGGAGAAGACCGCCGTCATGACCGCTTTCGAGCGCGGTGAGATTGACCTGCTCATCAGCACCACCGTCATTGAGGTGGGCGTGAATGTCCCGAACGCCACGCTCATGATCATCATGGACGCCGACCGCTTCGGCATCTCGGGTCTGCACCAGCTGCGCGGTCGTGTGGGTCGCGGCGGCTACGCGGGCACCTGCCTGCTGGTGACCCGCCAGGAGGAGGGCGGCGTGTCCCGCGAGCGCCTGGATGCGGTTGCCTCCACCACGGACGGCTTTGAGCTCTCCCGCATCGACCTGGCGCAGCGCCGCGAGGGTGATATTCTGGGTGCTGCACAATCGGGCTCGAAGAGCACCCTGCGGTTCTTGCGGGCGCTTGCCGATGCCGACATTATTGAGCGTGCCCGCGAGGATGCCCGCTCGGTGGTGGAGAAGGACCCGACGCTGGCTAAGCATCCGTCGCTGGCGCGTACGATTGACCGCGCCCTGGACGCTGACCGTGAGGCGTTCCTCGGCAGGGGATAAGCGCCCAACGGGGCAGAACGCCCCGCCAGCCCCGCCTATCTATCAACCTGCCCTGCCCACCACTCGCTGAAACCGTGACGTCAACACACCGCACTAGTTAAGAGGAGAGACCTATGAGCCGTATTATTTCCGGTGCTGCCGGAGGCGTTCGCCTTGCCTCGGTTCCGGGGGATAATACTCGCCCCACCACCGACCGGGTGAAGGAATCCCTCTTCTCGAAGCTGGAGAGTTACGACATTATTCGTGGCGCCCGCGTGCTGGATGCCTTTGGCGGCTCGGGCGCGCTGGGCTGCGAGGCGCTCTCGCGCGGTGCCGCCTCCGTGACTCTGCTGGACACGTACCCGAAGGCTGTTGCGGTGATTCGCAAGAACGTTGCCGCGGTGGAGAAGGCAATGGGCCGCACCGGTTCTTCTGGTGCTACCGGTTCTGCGGCGCGCGTGCAGCAGTCTCAGGCGCTGACCTACGTGAAGTCCGCCTCCGGGCCGTGGGATCTGGTGTTTGTTGACCCGCCCTACGCCATGCCGAACGAGCAGGTCAGTGAGCTGCTGGAGGCGCTCACCCCCAAGCTCGCCGAGGGCGCCGTGGTCGTGGTGGAGCGTTCTTCACGCGACCCCGAGCCGGTGTGGGGCGAGGGCCTGTACTGTTTTTCGACCCGTCAGCACGGTGAGACGGTTCTCTACTATGTGGAGCCTGACGAGGTGGAGGAGCAGACGGGCGACGAGTTCGACAACGAATCCGGCGAGGACGCTGAAGAGCTCGCCGCCTAAAATCGCTGCCTAAGATTGCCGCCGCATCTCACCGCCCGATCTTTCCGCCTCAGCCTGCGCTCGCGTATCACCCGCGAGCTCGACCCCTCTAATCCGCCCGCATCTACTCATTCCAACGTCTGATATTTATTCGTGAAGGGACCGCCATGATTGCCCTCTGCCCCGGATCTTTTGACCCCGTGCACCACGGCCACCTGGAAATCATTGCCCGCGCCGCTCAGCTCTTTGACGAGGTAATCGTGGGCGTGGCGCACAATAGCTCCAAGAAGTACCGTTTCTCGCTGGAGGAGCGCGTGCAGCTGGTGCGTGAGTCCCTGCAGGAGCTTGGCATTGAGGGCGTGAGCGTGGAGCCGATTCCGCCGGGCGTGCTGCTTGCCGAGTACGCGGCGGAGCGTGACGCGAAGGTGCTGGTGAAGGGTCTGCGTTCAGCGACGGACTACAGCTATGAGGCTCCGATGGCGAGCATGAACCGCCACCTGGCGCAGGTTGAGACGGTGTTCTTAGCGGGTGAGGACCGCTACGGTGCGGTGTCGTCCACGATTATTCGTGAGGTGGCGTCGCTGGGTGGTGACGTGACTCCCTTCGTGCCGGAGGCGGTCGCCCGCGCCCTGAAAAACGCCTAATCAACCCGGGCAACCCCAGGCGCGCACCCATCCGACACGCCCGACACGCCCATCGGCAGGGCCCCGGCAGAATAACTCGCACCGCTGACCGGGCACTTAAGTCCCCCAGTAGTAGCCCCGACCGACCGATTAAATGCCGCGCGGCGCCTCCTTAAGGGGATATTTAAGAGGTGAGCGCCACTTAAAGGGATTTAAAAGGCGCTTAATCTTGATTAACGGTGCGAATGACCCCTAGAATGGGACTTTGGTTTATACATTTCGTAAGGAGAAACGCCATTTCACGTGCAGACGCATCGCCGCTGGTGGTATCGGTTACTAACCTGATTCACCGCCCCGGCACCATGGAAACTCTTACTGAGGTTCTGCCCGCACCGGCAGACCTGGGTAACGCGCTCATCGGCGTGGAAGAGGGTTCGGATATTGACCTCGATATTCGTATGGAGTCTGTCGTTGATGGTATCCTAGTTACCGGCTCCGTCGTTGTGGATGTACACGGCGAGTGTAGCCTCTGCTTGGATCCGATTGATTACGAGATGTCGGCCAATATTCAAGAGCTTTTCGTCTTTGAGAAGGCCCCGGCTGGCGGCCCCGAAGATGAAGTAGATGAGCAGTACGCCGTTGAGGATGATTCGATCGACCTTGAACCGGCACTGCGGGACGCAGTAATCCTTCAACTGCCGTTCCAGCCTGTTTGTAGGGACACCTGCCAGGGTCTGTGCGCCGATTGCGGTGCGCGCCTGGAGGATGACCCCGGGCATCATCACGAGGTGTTGGATCCGCGCTGGTCGGCCCTGCAGGGCCTGCTCGGCGCAGATACCGAAAACTAAATTGTTGTTACTAGAGATTGTGAGATAGCTGTGGCTGTTCCCAAGCGCAAGATGTCCCGCGCTAACACCCGCGCACGCCGTTCCCAGTGGAAGGCATCCGTGCCCCAGCTGGTTAAGACCGTTGAAAACGGTCGCGTGACCTACAGCCTGCCCCACCAGGCAAAGGTTGTAACCGACGCTGCAGGCAACGCCCTGTTCCTGGAGTACAAGGGCCGTAAGGTTGCAGACGCCTAAGAAGCGGTGAATCCTTATGACTGAATTTCCTAGTGTTGATACTAGGGAGTTGCGTAAACGTCTCGGAGTCGATATCGACGCCGAGACGTTTTTGCTATCCCTAACCCACCGCTCCTACGCCTTCGAGAACCCCGGAGTGGAGCATAACGAGCGCCTGGAGTTCCTGGGCGATTCGGTGCTTTCCCTGGCGATCGCTGAAGAAGTGTACCGACGCTACCCCGACCTGCCCGAGGGTGAGCTCGTGAAGCTGCACCACGTGGTGGTGTCTACGGTGGCGTTGGCGAAGGTGGCGCGCGACCTGGATCTGGGCAGATACATCCTGCTCGGTAAGGGCGAGATTCACACCGGCGGCGCCGATAAGGACTCGATCCTTGCCGACACCATGGAAGCGATTTTTGGCCTGACCTACCTGGAGTGCGGTCGCGAGGCGGCTCGTGACCTGGTGCTGCGCCTGATTGCGCCGCTGCTCGACGACGAGAAGGTGCTGAACTCCGGCCGCGACTGGAAGACCGACCTGCTGAACCTCGCCACCGCCCGCGGCTGGGGAGACGTGCGCTACGAGGTCACCGGCGAGGGCCCCGACCACGCGCGCGTGTACACTGCGGTCGCCATTGTGGCGAACCAGCAGGCCGGTACCGGTGTGGGTCCGAGCAAGAAGGAGGCGGAGCGCCTTGCCGCTGAGCAGGCGTACCGCGTTCTGGTTTAGGCTCGTTCAAGCATCCTGCAGGCCTGTTAGCTCTGCGGGTTCTTGATTCTGCAGCCCCGCTGATTGGAGGGAATCATGCCCGAACTGCCCGAGGTGGAAACTGTTCGCGCGGGCATCGCCGACCATTCCTTGGGTCGGCCCGTGCGGGCGGTGCGCGTGCTCGATGCCCGTTCGCTACGCAGGCACCTGCCCGGTCCCGCCCACTTTGAGGCGGCACTCACCGGCAGGGCGCTGCGCGGTGCCTACCGCCGCGGCAAGTACCTGTGGCTGACCCTGAGCGAGGCGGACGGCACGCTTGCCGACGAGGCGCTCGTGGTGCATCTGGGCATGAGCGGTCAGCTGCTCGTGCGCGATGAGCCGGGCAGCGAATTGGGCAGCAACTCGGGTGATGAAACGGAGGCTCGCGCGGCCTTTGATGAGCAGCCGCGGCATCTGCGCGTGGCCCTGGAACTGGGACCTGTCGGAACTGCCTCCAGTGAGGCGGGTGCCGGGCAGCGTCTGCTCTTCGTGGACCAGCGCATCTTCGGCGGTATGTTCCTCAGCCCGCTCGTGCCGGATGTCCCCGCGGCGGTTGCAGCGAATAAAGTAGCGCCGGGTGAGGTAGCGCCGGCTGAAGTGCCTGAGCGTTTTCTAGTGCCGGAAGCGGTCAAGCACATTGCCCGCGACCCGCTGGATGAGTTCTTCGACCCCGCGGCGGTGCGCCGAAAGTTCCTGCGCACCTCCAGCGGCATCAAGAAGGTTCTGCTGGACCAGTCCGTGATCTCCGGGGTGGGCAATATCTACGCCGACGAGGCGCTGTGGCGTGCGCGGCTGCACTACGCGAAGCCCGCACGCACCCTCAGCACTGCGCAAACCCGTGAACTGCTGGAGGCGGTCACCCAGGTGCTACGCGAGTCCCTGGCGGCTGGCGGCACGAGCTTCGACGCCCTGTACGTGAACGTGCTGGGCGAGTCGGGGTACTTCGAGCGCTCGCTGAACGCCTACGGGCGTGCGGGGGAGCCTTGCCACCGTTGCGCGGAGGCGGGCCGCACCTCCCTGATCGTGCGCGAGCCGTTCCAGAACCGCTCCTCCTATCGTTGCCCGCACTGCCAGCGGGCACCGCGCGCCCGCTAACCCCACACGTCCGATAGTCCTTCTGAGACGGAGGACATGGAAATGACGAGTACATATACACCAAAATATTAATTGATGTACGCTAAATATAAACGGACGGCTGGCAGAGCATACCGACCAGATCATCTGATATTTTTGAACTTCAGCACCGAAAGGATGTGAAAACTATGCGCTCTGTTTTTGATGTCTCACTCGACATCCTAAAGGTCTCCGGCCAGGAGAGCCTGCCGACGCTCACCCTGCAGAAGCTGGTCTTCTACACCTACGGGTGGTACGCTCACCTGACCGGTTCGCGGCTTTTCGAGCAGTCTTTCTACGCAATGCCCAAGGGACCCGTGGTGGGTGAGTTGCTGACCGCTCACGCTCGTCGGCTCGATGTTGACCGCGATGTCTTAGAGCTGGGTCGGGAACTTTTGGAGGACGAGCCTCAGCCTGAAGATCCCTACTACATCCAGATTATTGAAGCCGTTTGGGGGTACTACGGTAAATTTTCGCGTTGGGAGCTGGTTGATATGACCCATGAAGAGCAGGTCTGGCGGGATGCTTGGGACTCACGCCGCGAAGGCTCCCGACGCGCCCCTCTGGATGCAATGGATATTATTGATTACTTTGCATTGAAACGCGATATTCCTGAAGCTCTGCGCGCCCAGCTACCTGATCCCCTTGTTGAGCGCCTTACCGATAGCGAGTGGGCACGTCTAGAGGCCGTTCCGGTCGTCGCTCACGCCCCCTTCATTGAGCGTCTCATGGCGCGAGTTAACTAACGACGAGCGTCATGAACTACTCTGTTAGAAAGCTTGACGAGGAACACTACCTGGAATTTTTTGAGACTACCACCAGCTCGGGAGAAGGTACCGAATTAGGCGACTGGTTGCAAACCAAAGCTCGGGAGTACCAGAAACTCCACAGGAGCGTCGTATGGATCATGGGGGACGCAGATGATCCGGAGGACGTGATTGGATACTTTACGCTGAGCGGGTACCAGATTACGGGCGAGTCTCTCACAAAGCGTCTGCGCTCCGGCATTGGACTGAGCCAGACCCATCCCGCGCACCTTTTAGGAAAATTCGCCCTACGTACTGATGACCAAAGCAAAGGCATGGGGGGATTACTCATGCTGGAGGTCTTCCGTAAATATCGTGATGTGGTTGGTATTTCTGGAAGCCGCTTCCTTTGCTTACACGTGCGGAATAAGGAACTCGAAAAGTACTACGACGAGCGCTATGGATTCAGCACGGTAAGTGATGGAGACGGGTACCCGAAACTCATGGTGATAAGCACCGAGGCGGTGTTGGATCTACTTCATATAGTTGAAGAAAGTGGTAAAGAAAACCACCCGAGTTAACCAATGCTAGCCGCGGCTGTGCTTGTTCCCGCTGTACCTGTCTTCGTAGAAAGCCCCCAGACGCTCGTAGCCCTCCTCAATCGACACGGAGGGCTCCCACTGCAGCAGCTCGCGGGTTCGGCGCTGATCGAACCAGTGCGCGGTCGACAGCTGCTCGGCGAGGAACTCCGTCATCGGCGGCTCATCACCGGCAGTCACATTCTTCGGCAGACGCTCCCACACGCGCTCAATGACCTTACCCGCCAGAGCCGCAACCTTTGCCGGAACCGAGAAACGCGGGGCGGGAACGCCCACCGCCTCACAGAAACCACCCAGTAGCTCAGCGATAGTGCGCGGCTGGCCGTTCGTCACCACCAGCGCCCGACCCGCAAAAGCGTCGAGGCGCTGATAGCCGCGCACCACGGCGTCCGCGGCGTTATCAATGTAGAGCGTATCAATCAGGCCCGTACCGCCGGAGAGCAGCGGCAGACGTCCCGCGGCGGAACGCTCCAGAATACGCTCGACCAGCTGGGTATCGCCCGGACCCCACATCAGGTGAGGACGCAACGCACCCACACGCAAAACCCCACCACCGGGCAGGGCAGTGCCGTTCGCCTCCAGAGCAAGGAGCTCAGCGGCAGCCTTCGAACGCGCATAGTTACCGCGCGCATGCTCCGGGGACGCCACGCCGGCACCGTCACCCACGATTGCCGCACCGGCATGAGCCACCGACGGCGACGAAATGTACAGGAACGAACCCACCGAATGGTTCAGCGCCGCCTGCAACAGGGTGCGGGTGCCCTCAATGTTGATGCGCTCATAGTCAGCCCACTCGCCGCTGACCGAAACCTTCGCCGCGGCATGCACCACGCCGTTCACGCCGGTCATCGCCAAATCAACAGCCTGCGCGTTCGTAATATCGCCGCGCACCTGCTCAAAACGGGGACGAATCGAATCCGGCAGAAGCGCCGCAATACCCGAATCACCACGCTGAAAAACGCGCACATCATAGCCGGCACGCAACAACGCCAGCACGCTCTCACGACCCAGCAGACCGCTCGCACCGGTAAAGAGGATGCGCTCGCCAATACGCGGCGCGAAATCGGGCTCCTCAACCGGGCGCAGCGAACGCGGGGCGGGGTCGGTGTAGCGTGCCGCCAGCGGCTGCGCCGGCTTGCGGAACCGCGCCGTCGGGGAGGTCACCGCATGCGCAGTCGACAGGCGGGATCCAGACGGGCGGTGCCCAGACAGGCGGGGTGCGGGCTCGTGGGAAAAGGACTCACGCGAAGAATGAGGGGACATCATACTCCTTAGACTTAGGGATCCGGCAGACGCTTACGCCCCCGCCAGGACCTTCGACGCCCACTCACCCAGGGCGGGGCGGTCAATCTTCGAATTGTGGCGAATATCGGTCGGATGCTCGTGCACCACCAGCACCGCGGCAAGCTCCACGCCGGTATCCTCGGCAACCTTCTGACGCACCAGCTGCGAGAGCTCGAAGGGTGCCACACCCTCCGCAATGGGGAAGCGGCGAGTGCCGGGCACGCGATCGAGCAGGGCACGCTTGAGGCCCGATGCTGACTGGCGCGTCTCCAACGCGGCAGTATTTGCGGACGCCTCAATGACCAGCACCGGGGCGGCAGTACCGGCGGGACCCACCGCGACCAGGGCGGCGCGGCGCACCTCGGGCAAGGACTCGGCGGACTGCTCAGCCGCAACCGGGGTCAGCACACCCTGCGAAGTCAGCAGCACGTGCGCGAGGCGACCCTCAACCCACAGGCGACCCGAAGCGTCCAGGTGCCCGACGTCACCGGTATGATGCCAACCCGGAGTGCTAATGGACTGCTCCTCAGTCACCCACAGGGTGTCGTAGCGGTCCTTCACATGCGGTGCCGAGACCAGAATCTCACCGGTCACACCCGGCTCATGGGTCAGCTCATCCGCCACCGAACCGTCCTGCAACAGCGGCGCAATAGCCACCGCCGCACCGTACACCGCGAAACCAACGCACACGCCGTCACGGGCGAACGGGTCAAGCACCTCACCTGCAGCATTCGGGGTGCCCTCAGCAATCGCCTGGCGAATCATCTCGAAGGACACATCGGTCACCGGCAGACCCTCGGTCATGCCGTACGGGGTGTGCAGGGAGGCGTTCGGCACCAGGGCGGAGAGCGCCTCCAGTAGCGGCACGGGAATCGGCGCGCCAGCACTCAAAACGGTCTGAACCTTAGCCAACGCCGCACGCTGCTCAGCGTTCAGCTCGTCGGCGGTCGCCACCACATTCACCAGGGCGGCGGGGGAAGCAAACACGACCGACGCATCAATAGCCGCCGCAGCCGAGGCCAATGCCGAAGCCGTCAGGGTCTTCGGGCGGGTCACATCCATCGTCGGGGTCACGCTGGTAGCACCCAGCGCCGGGCCCAACAGTGCAAACGGCGCGAAGCCAGCCACCAGGCCGCTACCGGGCGCAAAACCGTACGTATTCGCAATGGCATCGCGCATACCCGCCAGCTGACGCTGCGTGTACACCACACCCTTAGCCGGGCCGGTCGAACCGGAGGTGTACAGTACCGCCGCATCAGCATCCGGCACGGGGGAGGGGAACTCCACCACGGTCGGGGTGGGCACCGGCGCACCCGGAGTACCGTCAGCGGCGGGCGCGGTAAACACCGAACCGGCAACGCCCAACAGCTTCTCCTGCACCGAACCCAGCGGCTCCACAGAAATACGCACACCCGGCCACAGCAGGGTACGGGCGGCACTGAGCGCGGCGGGAATACCCACCAGGAAGCTCGGGTTAGCGCCCTTCAACGCGCGAGTCAGACCCGGAATACCCAGACCGGTATCAGCCACCACAATGACAGCGCCCAGCTTCATGCAGGCGTAAATCAGGGTGGTCAGGCGGGCACCCGGAGGCACCATCAGGTTCACGCGGTCGCCCGGACGCACACCCAGGGCGTGCAGTCGGGTCGCGGCGGCGTTGACCTGCTGGTTCAGCTCAGCCCAGGTCAGGGTCACAGAAACGGACGTGCCGTCGCCCTTGGGGTCCATATCCACCACGGCGGTGGAGGCGTCATTGGCGCGTTCGGTCAGGGCAGCGAGCATGGGGCGGAACGCCGCGGGAACAGTGCCCCCAGCACCCTCAGCGGTAGCGCCCTCGCCGGTAGTTAGACCGTGGCGGCGCGCGCGGGCGGCACGATGCTCCGCCTCCGCATTACGCGGCGGAACCAGCATGCCGTCCTCCAGCGTGCCAAAGGTCTGCGCAAGCCACGACATCATGGGGGTGGCAATATCGTAATCCTCAATGACCAGGTGCGAGGCCTTCTCGTAGCGGTGCACCTTCGCCTGCGGCATGCGCTCCATCAGGTCGAACAGGTAGCGGCGCTGGAACACCGGGTCCTTCGTGCCCCACTGGAAGAATGCAGGCACGTCCAGGTCACGGATCTGCTCGGCAATACGCTGCATCGGCGTATAGGAAGGAATATCGGTGCCGGTCGGAATATCGCCCACAAAATTACGCACACCCTCACGCCACGCCGAATGAGCGTACGGCGCGCGGTAGGTGCGGTAAATCGCCTCGTTCAGAGGGCTCGGGTACAGGCGCTTGGGCTGCTGACCTACCGGCTGCGGTAGGGCGCCATCAAGCGCCCCGGCACCGGCAGAACCCGGCGCGGGCAGGCGGCCCTCATTCTGAGCCAGACCCAGGGTCACATCAATAAACGCGGTCGAATCGTGGGTACCCCACTCGTGCACACCCAGCGCCAGGCGCAGGGCGGCAGGGATATTCTCAATGCCGTCATGGTAGACCGCGGTGTTCGTCAGCATCACGCCCGAAAGAATCTCACGATGCTCCAGCGCCCAACCAAAGGACACCAGCCCACCCCAGTCATGGGCGAGGGTCACGACCGGCTTATCAGTCTCATCCAAGCCGAGCGCCTTCGTGAAATCACCCAGGTCAGCGATACGGTCGGTCAAGGTGCGGCGCTCACCCTCCAAATCCAGGTGGGTGCGCTCCGAATAACCCATATCAATCTGATCAACCGCAACCACACGCCACGGGGCGCGCTCATTCACGCCCGCATCCAGCACGGTACGCCACAGGTACGACCAGGTCGGGTTACCGTGCACGCACAGAATCGTGCCAATCGGCTCCAAACCCTGCTCGACCAGCACCGGAAGGTTATCCAGGTAGTGCCAGCGGCGCGCGCCAGCCTGCTGCGCCCGCTGCTCAATGGGGGCGGAGGTGGGCACCTCCAGAAGGTGGGAGTAACGCGGGTTCACGCCCGCCCATTCCTCCGGGTTATACGGGGGCTGAGCCTTAGGGAAGTTCAAATGGCGCATGCTGGGAATCCTTCCGGATCGAATCGGTGAATGTCTACCGCAAAAGCTAACGGGTTACCGGCTAAAGGCTGCTGGCTAACGGGTTACCACTGAATCTCAAGCAGGGCAGTGTTCAGGCCAGAACCCACACCCATGCACAGAATACGGTCGCCTTCCGTGTAGGTCGGCGCGCACTCGGCGAGAGTCATCGGCAGAGCCGCCGCAGCCACATTGCCCCACTTCGGGAAGGTCAAGGGGATGCGCTCACGCTCAATACCGACCGCCTCAATAATGGCGTTCGTGTGGGCGTTAGAAATCTGGTGAGTCACGTAGGAGGTCATATCGTTCCACTCCCAACCGTCCTGATGCGCCTGCTCCCACGCCTGCGCCACCAGCTCCAGGCCGTGCTTGAGCAGGCCCTCGGCGTCAGTGTTCATGCCCTGATCCGCCTCGCCACCGATGCACAGGTTGCGGTGTTCAGTGCCCGCGCGGGACACCGAACCGACGATGCGGTGACCCTCCGGGTGGCGGTCAGCGCGACCGATCACAGCCGCCGCCGCACCCGAACCGAGGGTCAGGGTCGCAAACTGAGCCAGCACATCCTCGCGGGTCGAATCGGGGTTGTTCAGGATGCGCACCGCGGTACGGTGCCACGGGGAGGGGTCCTCGCCAGCCACAATCAGGGCGTAGTCGATAGCGCCCGCATCAATCATGGTGGAGGCGACAGTCATCGCGTTCACGAAGCCCAGGCAAGCGTTCGTAATATCGAAGTTCAGGGCGTGACGCGGTAGTTCCAGGCGGTCGTGCACACCCACCGAAACGGCGGGTTCAAAGTTATCGCGAGTCACCGAAGCGTTAATCAGCAGGCCAATCTGGGAACGGTCAATACCCGCCTGCTCGATAGCCTTCTCGGCTGCGGCAACAACGCCATCCTCGAAGGTCTGGCCCTCAGCCCAACCGCGGCGAGTGCTAATACCGGCAAGGCGCTCCAGCAGACCCTTCGGCATGCGCAGACGCTTATAGGTTTGGGCCAGCTGCTCATCGAAGTAGTCGCTCGTGACGACCTCCGGAGGCAGCTCATGGGTAATAGACAGCAGAGCTGCGTTAGCGTGGCGAATGTCAGAGTTCGTGCCGACCTTATCGGCGGGTGCATTCATCAATGGTGTGGCCCTTGAAAATAGAAGTCAGTGGGATACATAGAAAAACGCGGGGATGCGAACAGCGGCCCCGCAGAATTCGTGATGCTCATTCCAATCTACCGCACCGACCGGGCGAACCCGTATCCGTAGACCCAATATGAACGCGCCCGTTCACCCCGCGCGTAAGATGATGCAGAATGAGGAACTTTGAACCCCCTTCACCCCGTGCACGTTCACGCCGCCCGCCCGCCGCACCGCGTACACTAGAGGGATGCCGCCACGCACCACAAAACGTGCCCGGCACACACCAGTTCTTCTGCAGAAAGGCCCCTTGTGCACCTGATGTCGCTGACCCTGCGCGGGTTCAAGTCTTTCGCCTCCGCCACCACTTTTGAGTTCACCCCCGGCATTAACGCGGTGGTTGGACCGAACGGCTCCGGCAAGTCTAATGTGCTGGATGCACTCGCCTGGGTCATGGGTGAGCAGGGCGCTAAGAGCCTGCGCGGCGGCAGCATGAAGGACGTTATTTTTGCGGGCTCCGGCGAGGCTGGTTCGGGCGACGGCGCCCAGCGTGCACCCCTGGGCCGCGCCAAAGTCACCCTGACTTTCGATAATTCTGACGGCACCCTCAGCATTCCCGCTGATCGGGTGCAGATTTCGCGCACCATGTTCCGCTCCGGCGGCAGCGAGTACGAGATTAACGGCTCCCCGGCGCGCCTTGCCGACATTCAGGACCTGCTCTCGGAGGCGGGTCTGGGTCAGCAGATGCACGTGCTCGTCGGCCAGGGTCAGCTGGATGCGGTCCTGCACGCAACCTCGCAGCAACGCCGCGACATGATTGAGCAGGCGGCAGGCGTGGTCAAGTACCGCCGCCGCCAGGAGAAGACTAGCCGCAAGCTGGAGTCTGTGGCATCGAACGTTACCCGCCTGAGCGACCTGGTTTCCGAGCTGGATTCGCAGCTGCAGCCGCTGAGCGAGCAGGCAGAATCCGCCGCGACCGCGCGTCAGCTGCAGGCGCGCATCCGCCAGCTGGAGGCGGTGCTTTTGGCTCGTCAGCTGGGCGTTCTGCAGGCTGAGCAGGGGCAGGCGTTCGCCTCCGAGGCAGAAGGCACCCGCCGCGCCGAAACCCTGAAAGAACAGCTGGAGGCGGCCCGCGAAGCGGCCGAGGCGCATCGCGAGGGGCAGCTTCGGCTCA
>ERZ773024.309-NODE-309-length-18418-cov-4.858520_pt1 | contig 18418 bp, 13 predicted proteins | sample MGYA00511667_ERZ773024 | MGnify/ENA primary metagenome ERZ773024 (study PRJEB29015, sample SAMEA2738117) | human oral metagenome | biome: human oral; feature: human-associated habitat; material: saliva | place: China | collected 2258 ... | reverse complement strand
GGTTCTTCTCGTCGGTCAGGCGGTTGATGAACAGGAGCACCTGCTCCGCCTGCTCGTTGTGGTACAGGAAGGTGACGATGCGTTCGTTCTCACTGATGCTGCCGTCTTCGCGGTGCACCGGCTCGATAATGGGGGTGCCTTCGGAGACGACCTCAAGGATGCGGGCGTTCAGCTCTTCGGGGCTGACCGCATCGGCGATAATGGCGCTGATGAGGGGGCTGTCCACGCGCGGTGCCGGTACGGGGCGCGGGATCTTGGGAGGGGCCGGGCGCACGGCCGGCGCAACGGTACGCGGCTGCGCCGAAGTAGCCTGTTCAGAAGTGTTCTGGGCAGAAATACTCTGCGCGGGAACGGTCGCGGTGGGTTCGTGCTCGCCCAACGGTTCCTCCTTGGTCTGTGGAAACACTCAATCGGTGAAAATCGGTGAGGAGGCGCATTATCGTTAGTTAGCCTCTACTACCTCACTCTATGGTATCCCTTACCCAAACTCCAGCCAAAGGGAAAAGCGAAAGAACCACAACATGACATTCATGACAGCGAGCGCGAAGTTCAAATGCAGGCCCCAACTGTAGGTCGCAAAAAGTGGTCACCACAAACCGCGCAGTTAAATGAGATGAGGCACCGAGACCGTGCATCAAACCTTCAAAAACAGTGAAGGTCTCATGCGGCAGTCTCGGTGCCTCATCTGCGGGTTCCCAAAATGGAACCTACCCAGTGCTCGGAGCCGTTCATGCGTCAAAGACGGGCGAGCACCGGGTAGGCGCCCTACGCGCGGGGGATCCTGGGTCCCTCAGATCCTCTCGCTAGCTGCAGAGCGCAATGCCCGGCTTTTCCTCCCGTATAGATACGGGTGGCGCCAACTCCCACGCGGCTTAGGGGCGAAAACTATTCGCTTTCGCGGGCCGCCGAAATAGCGTCGGCGGCGATATGGATGTCCTGGTGTTCCTTCGGAATCACCAAAGGAGTTCCAGTACACGGATCAGGAATAATGATCGATTGAAGATCAAAAACTTCCTGAATCAGTTCCGGTGTAATTATTGCACGAGGATCACCTTGAGCGATAATCCGTCCCTGCTTCATTAACACAACATGAGTAGCATACCTGAAAGCGAGGTTCAGGTCATGCAACACCACGGCAACAGTTCGACCCTCGGCGTGCAATTTCTTGGTCAGGTTCAGCACTTCAATCTGGTGGGTGATATCCAGATAGGTCGTCGGCTCATCGAGCAGAATCAGCGGGGTCTGCTGCGCGAGGGTCATGGCGATCCACACGCGCTGACGCTGACCGCCCGAGAGCGCCTCAATCGGACGTTCCGCAAGCTCCAGGACGTTCGCGGCCTTCATCGCCTCCACGCAGGCCCGCTCGTCCTCCTCAGACCAGGAACGCAGCAGCGATTGGTGCGGGTAACGTCCGCGCGCCACCACGTCCGCCACGGTCACGCCGCTGGGCGCCTCCGGGGTCTGCGGAAGCATCGCCAGAATCTTGGCGATGGCCCGGGACTTCATCTGCGGCAGCGGCGTGCCATCCAGGCGCACCTCGCCTTCCTTCAGCGGATTCACGCGGGCCAGAGCCTTCAGGGTCGTCGATTTACCGCAGGCATTCGGGCCCAGGATAACGGTCAGCTCACCCTCGGGAACCTGAAAGTCCACCCCGTTGAGCACCGTGTGCTCGCCGTAGGCCACCACCATCTGCTCGCCTTCAAGGCGGCTGGTCACGCTAGTCTTCGTGCTCACTAGCTCCTCGTCCTTTCACGATAAATCAGATAAATCAGGTAGAGACCACCGATTGCGCCGGTCACCACACCCACCTGAATGATGCGGCCCGGAATAGCGAATCGACCGATGAGGTCGGAACCGAGCACCATGAGCGCACCCATGAGCGCCGAGGAGGTGAAACCCACCCCGCCGATGCGTCCCAGGCTCTTCGCGATGTGCGGCGCGGCCAGGGCCACAAAGGCGATGGGTCCGGTCGTCGCGGTCGCCAATGAGACCAAAAGCACACCGATAAAGAGGGCTGCAACGCGGTAGGAGTTCACACTCACGCCCAGGCCGGAGGCCACCTGATCACCAAACCGAATGGCGCCCAGCGGACGAACCAGCATCAGCAGCAGCGGAGTCACGACCAGCAGCAGACCCAGCAGCGCGTAGGTGCGCTCCCAAGTCATGTCGTTCAGCGAGCCGGCCAGCCACGAGGCCGCCGTCTGCGCCTGCGTCAGGGAGGCTCGCACGACCAGTAGCGCGTTGAAGGCCGCCAGGGTCGAACCCACGCCGATACCCACCAGCACCAGGCGGAAACCGTGCAGGCCCGTATTGCGCGTCATCAGCCACACCAGAATCGAGGTCGCCAGGCCGCCAATCACCGCGCCCAGCGCAACCTCCACGGGCCCGGAGTTGAACACAATAATCTGCAGCAGGGCACCGGTCGCGGCGCCGTTCGTGAAACCGATAATATCCGGCGAGCCCAGGGCGTTACCCGAAATCACCTGGAAGATCGAACCGGAAAGGCCCAGCGCAGCACCCACCAGAAGGGCCGCCACGATGCGCGCCGCACGCTGCTGGGCAAAGGTCACCGCAATCGGCTTGCCCTCGCCCAGAAGCGCCGGGATGACCTTCTCGGGGGCGAGCTTGTAGTCACCCTGCAGCATGCCCCAGAAGGCCAGCGAAGCGATAGCCACCACCAGGATTACGTTCAGGATGACCACGCGCCACGGAATCTGCGCGCTGAGCGGCCCACGCACGGTCAGAACGGGACGACCGCCCAGGTCGCGGCCGCGGCGAGGATACCCCGCCCCGGCAACCGCGGAAACAGTAGCCGAGGAAACAGTCGACGCGGAGCGCGCCGAAACAGAACTATTCGACATCAGAGCGCCTCCACCTTACGACGAGTCATCAGGAATAGGAAGACCGGGGCGCCCGCCAGGGTTGCCACAATACCCGCCTGCGTCTCCTGCGGGGCCACCAGCACGCGCGCCAGGATATCCGCACCTAGTAGCCACACCGGCCCCAGCAGGGCCGAGCCGTAGTTCACCCAGCGCACATCGTTACCGAGCAGGGCGCGCACCACGAACGGCACCGCCAAACCCACAAAGCTGATGGGGCCCACCGCGGCCGTCGCGGCACCGGCCAGCACCGTCACCGACAGCAGGGTCAGGTTCTGCGTGGTCCGCACGCTCACGCCCAGGCTCGTGGCCGCTTCCTCGCCCATGCCCAGGGCGTTAATGGCCGGGGCCACCACAAAGGCGATCAGCACGCCCACCGCAATCACGGGCCCAACGGTCGAGACGATATCCATGCCGCGACCCTCCAGAGAACCGGAAACCCACAGGCGGAACTCGTTGTACGCATCCTGATTGGCCAGCAGCAAACCCTGCGCGAGCGCCGACAGCGCGGCAGAAATCGCCACACCCGCCAACGCCAGCTTCACGATCGACCCGTCACGGCCACGGCCCAGGGTATACACCAGCATCGCGGCCAGCGCGCCACCAATCGTCGCGGCAATCATGTACTGCCAAATACCCATCACGCCAAACGCCACCACGGAGCCAATGACGGCCACCGAGGCGCCGGCGTTCACGCCCATCAGGCCGGGCTCGGCCAGCGGGTTGCGGGTCAGGGATTGCATGAGCGAACCCGCAATCGCCAGGGCCGCGCCCACGATAATTCCCACCAGGGTACGCGGAACGCGCTGCTCCATGACGATGGTCCGGGCCTCCTCCGAGGCTTTCCCGGTCAACACACCTACCACCTGATCCGGCGGCAAATTATTCGACCCGAATAGCAACGAGGCAACCACCGCGACCACCAGCAGGAGCGCCAGCAGGGCCAGCCAGGCCAGGCGGCGGCCCAGCTTTCGGCCCTGCACCACGGAATCCTTCACGCGGGCCGGGGACGTCGTCATCTCGTGCGGAGCGGGCCTGGGCGATGCACTCTTGACGGTCACATTGCTCCTATAGACATGCTCGATGAGGACAAAAACAGGGGGCGCGGGCACGGTGCGTGCCGACGCGAGAAAACGCCGAGGGCGGGTGGGGCACTCCCCCACCCGCCTCCGACGTTCAGAGATATTAGCGCTTACGAATCACCAATACGGCTGCGGCGGCGACCAGGCTCAGACCCAGAACGATCACGCCGACCCACGGGAATGCGGCGCCGTAGGTCACGGTCTGCACGGTCTTCTCGGCGTTATTCACGCTCGAAGAAGATGCGGATGCCGAGGCCGACGGTACGGAGGCGCTGCCGCGTGCGGGGGCGCTCGAGGAGGCCGAAGTGCTCGCGGTAGCCTTCACGGTTTCCTTCGGCTCAGCCGATGCGGAAGCAGACTCGGACGAACCGGTTTCCGCGTTCAGGCGGTCATACTCCTCCTTGGAGATGACGTTGCCCTCGGCATCGGTGTACACGGTCTCGACCTCGCCGTTCGACTCATCGCCCTGCGAGCTCGAGGAGTCCTCGGAGCCGGTGCGGCGCGAGGAAGACTTCGAGGAGTTCGACGAATCGGAACCGCCCTCGGAGGTCACGGTGAACTCGGAGCTGCGGTTCGTGTAGGCCTCGGTGCCCAGGTATTTGCCGTCCTTATCGTGCTTCTCACCCGTAGCCAGGAATCGCAGGGTGTGAGTGCCGGTACCAACATCCGGCAGCACGAAGGAGCCGGAGACGTTACCGTTGCCATCGCTCATCTGCTGGTGCACCACGCAGGCACCCTGCGCGGCATCTGAGGGGCACAGATCGCCGTCGTCAACCTTCACCGACACCTGGGTGTTCGCGGGGAAACCGCTCAGGGTAAAGGAAATCACGCCGTGCTCGGTCACGGAGGAGGAGACGGTCGAGGAGGTACCGGGGGTGGAAGCCTTCGCGCCGCCCGGGGGCAGGGCGGAGGCGGTACCCATTCCCAGGCCCAGGGCCAGGGAGGCCGCGGCGCAGGCGGTCAGGGCTTTACGGGTGAAGGGTGCCTTCGAGGAGGCAGCCGAAAAAGGTGCACGCATGGTGGTCCTTTCACATTTTTCCGGGGCGGCCGGCGGTCCCGTTGCCGGGCGCCCCGTTGGTTCTGGCCCGGCTCCGCCGCGCTCACTCTCGAAAAAGGCGGCGGAGGTCGGGTGAGCCCTTTCGGGAGCGGTCCCGGGCTCTTGGGGGGGGTTATTTGTTCGTGCGTCGGCTGGTCAGCGCCAGGGCCAGAATCACCAGGCCGGCCGCGGAGAGCAGCAGATTATTCGCGTTGTTCACGAACCACTTGGTCGCGCCGGTCAGCTCGGTGCCCTCAACGGTCGGACCCTGAGCGGTCAGGGCCGTGGGGCTGGCGGAGGCGCTGGCGGTCGAACGCGGCGAGGCGGAAGGCGAGCTGGTAGCCTTGGCGGTCGCCTTAGCCTCGGGCTTCGCGGCGGTGCTTTGGGGAGCTGCTTCCTTCGCCTTGGCCTGCACGCGGTTCACGACGGTCTCGGCGGGGGTGACTATCGTGGCAAGCGCCGGCTCTGCCTCGTAGGAGCTCAGGTCGTCATCGGATACGTCCTCGCGGGGTGCCGCGGCACGCTCGACGGTCATGTCGGCAAAGCCAAGCACGGCGTTCTCGGCGCCCTGGTTACCGTTGTGCACGACCACGCGGTAGGTGGCCGATGGCATGGACCCGCTGGTTTCGTAGCTGAAGCTGTGGTTATCGTCCAGGCGCTTCCAGCCGGAGGCGTACAGCGCCTGCGGGGAATCCCCCAGGTAGGTTGCGGCGTACACCCAGGTGCCCGGTTCAGCGCCCGGAACGGTCACGGTCACGGTGGAGCCATCGCGGCGCACCTGCACGCCCTTGCCGTCGGTCAGAGCGGTCGCGTGAATCGCCTCGGGTGCGTCAACGGGGGCGTACTCACCAATGGTGAAGGTGGTGTTGATGCCGCCCCGGCTGTTGGCACCGCCGTAGGTTCCGGATCGGTCGCCCTCACGCAGGCTACCGGTCAGCAGTCGCAGAGTGTGCTCACCGGAGGCGTACTTGGCGGCATCTTCATCATTTTTGAAGGCTGCGTTTGCACTGGTGGGCAGGTCAATCCAGGTGTCGATATGGCCGTTTTCATCGGGGGTGATGACAGCCCAGATGGTGTGGTTATCGTTGACCGCGGTGGCGTCGTTACGGGATACCTTGCCGTCGTCAATCTTCAGGCCAATAACGGATGCCTTCTTATCCTCAGGGTTGCACCAGCCGTCACCGGTCAGGTGCAGTTTGCCGCCCTGAACCGCCTTGGGGTTCTCGATGGTCAGGCGCGGGGTGAAGGAGCCGTCAGCGGGAGCGCAGGTTTTCGAGTCTTCACTGGGGTCCGCGGTCTTGCTCTGCTCGGCGCTGGGGGTTGCCGAGGGGGTGGCCGCCGGATCCGAGGCTACGCCAATCGGCAGTTTGGAATCCGCGAATGCGGTCGGTGCCGTCAGGGCCGCACCGGGAGCCACGAGCGCGCCGGCAAGCGCAACGACAGCGCCGTACCGTGCGGCGGCACGGGCGGGGCGGTGATCGGTCATGGTGGTTGTTCCTTGCGAGGTGGTGAGTCATGCAAGCTTCCCGCAGCGACGGAGCCGCTACGGGAAGCCAGAGAGGGGTGAGGGCTTAGAGGGGCAGGGCCTTCTTGACGTCCTCGATAATGCCGTTGAGCAGCAGGGGGCCGCCGGTGGAGGTCCACTTGGAGCCGTCCACGAGAATCACGTGGTCCTCCTTGACTGCCTTCAGGTTGGTGAAGCCGGAGGTTTCCTTGGCCTTATTCAGTGCTTCTTCAGCGCCCTGCAGACCTGCGGTACCCTGTGCGTTCGGGTTCTTCTGGCTTGCGCCGCCGAGGGTGCCGAGGAACATGTAGTCCGCGTCGATGGTTGCCAGGTTCTCCAGGGAGACAGGTTCGGAGTGGCCCTGGCCGTTGCGGTCCTGCGCCTCGGGGCGCTTGAGGCCCAAGTCGTTGAGCACCTGACCGGCGGGCAGTTCCTTGAGAATCAGGGCGGGGCCGTTGCCTGCCCAGCGGACGATGGAGAAGGTCTTGTCGCCGTACTTGGGAGCCAGCTGCTCCTTCAGTGCCGCTGCGCTTGCCTCGTAGGCCTTGATGACCTCTTCACCCTTGTCGACCATGTTCATCGCGTTCGCAACGTTGCGGAAGTTGATGCGCCAGTCGCCGCCCGCGTAGCCGCAGTAGACGACGGGGGCAATCTTCTTGAGAGTTTCAAAGGCCTCGGAGCGCTTGTCCACGCCGGTGGAGTCGACCAGAATCAGGTCGGGGTCGAGGTTGCCGATCTGTTCGTAGTTCACCTGGGCAACGGTGCCGATAATCTGAACGTCCTTGGCGCGGTCGGCGAGGTAGTTGGGTACGCCGGACTGGCCGCGGCCGGAAACGGAGCCAATCGGAGTCACACCCAGGGCCAGCAGGCCGTCGAGGGTCGGCTCGGAGAGCACGATGACCTTCTTGGGGTTGGCGGGAACCTCAACCTTTTCGTCATCGACATCCTGGATGGTGCGGGTGCCACCGGAGTTCGAGTCGCCCGATGCGGAGCCGCCGGAGGTGGTGGTCGTGGTGGTCTCGCTGCTGCAGGCCGCGAGGGCGAGGGCAGCAGAGGAGGCGAGAGCCAGACCGAAGAAGGCGCGGCGGTTAACGCCCGATGCGCCCTGGTTCTCGGGGTCGGTCAGCTCGGAACGGTTGAAAGACATAGTTCTCCCTAGATATCACTAAACTATACCTAACCTTACAGATATCTGAGTGTTACATCAAGGCGGGTTCAGCTTGGCTTCTCTGACCGTCAGGATGCCCGGTTTTGCCGCGGAATTCCGCGGTTTTTGAGTGGCGCGAGGGCGCGGCAAGGCGATTCAGTGCACGGCGGACAGTGCCGGGCACTCGGGGCGAAAAAATTTTTAAAAATTTTTTAAAAGAGGGGTGGAAAACCGAAAAATTGGGGTGCGAAAGGGGTTGGGGGATGGTCTGGATGCACCTTATATAGGGTGTGCGGGGCGATTTTTGGGTCTGGAAGCTAGGCCTCTGGCAGCGTTGCTAGAGGTGCGCTTCATGCGGGCACCTCAGCTACAGGCACCTGCCTGAGATCTCAGAGATTCACTCCTCTTATATATAGAGAACCTGCCAGCAAGCCCCATCGCTCACTCTATGGGGGGGGTATCTCCGCTTGTCCGACATGTATTTCCATAACCCTCACCTGTGGCTTGAGACTACCCGCCTGCCGTATGCTGGTTACGACCATATCCTCTCAAAGTAGACAGGAGCCCTTTTATGCCACCCAAAACCCCTTTACTGGAAAAAATCATTGAATATTTCCTAGATTCAAAATTTTATATTAAATTATTAACAAGCATACTGCTTGCTGTAGTCACAATTTGGATATTTCATAATTATCCAACAATTACAAATATATATATACCAAATGCAATTAAATTTATAATTACCCCCACACAGGAAAGTATAATTGTACTATTTATATCACTGGTTATAATATTTTTCTGCAAAAACTACCTGGCATTATCAATACAAAACCTATTTTCCAAGCTCACAAGCAAGTATTTCATGCTTTTACTCGCAGGGCTTGCTATTGTCGGCGCTTCAGCCGCTCTTTTCATCCCTTCTTATACGAATTGGTTCAGGGAAAATGATAGCACCAAGACCCAACAGCCTATAAGCACCCCGCAACCTACACAGAGCGGTCAGGATACTGGAAATCAGCAAAAACAGGAATCCAAAAACCCTGCTTCTGAACTGAGAGGACACCTTCTATATATTACTGGTGGTGTTATTGCGGTTTTGGGCCTTATCGAAACAAATCGCAAGAATAGCCAGGAGCATATCCGGCAGGTTCATGCAACTCGCCGTGAACGCTATATCGAAGCGGTTGATAAACTATCTAGCGAGCAGGCCCCTGTTCGTCTTGGTGGAGTGTACGCTCTCGTTGGCCTTGTCGATGAATGGCTAGAAGACGACAATATCGACAAAGAAACTCAAATCAAAGAAGGACAGATTATTATCAATAATCTCTGCTCCTACATTCGTTCACCCTTCCCTCTTGCAGAAAAAATAGAAGAATATGAAGCTCACGAGAAACTAGGAAATCTCAAGAGAAAAGAACCTAAGAATCTCAGTTCTTTAGGTTTTTTGCAGCTCGATTTTCTAAACAAATATTTTATAGATTCTAATGATGATAAAAAAATTGAGCAAATCACAGCAGACTATGCAAAGTTTCACGAAGAGCAGGACGTACGCCGTACTATCTTCGTTGAGATGAGCAAGCGCAGTAGCACCTTCATCAAGAAAGAGTCGGGCTATATATATGACTTAGGAAAAATACTCAAGGTTATTTCAGGAACGTGGAGTGACTTTGATTTCGATTTTAGTCGAGCACCGATTTTTTATCCTCTCGACAACCTCACGATTGAGAGAGGTAATTTCGCTTCTGCTAAATTTTACAATGGGGCGGATTTCGAAGAGGCAACATTCACCCAAACCGCGAACTTCAGCGGGTCAAATTTCTGCCTAGGCGCGTTCTTCAATGAGACAACATTCGCCCAAACCGCGGACTTCAGCCGGGCAACCTTCACCATAAACGGGGTCTTCGAAGAGGCAATATTCACCCAAACCGCGAACTTCAGCGGGTCAAATTTCTGCCTAAGCGCGTTCTTCGAAAAGGCAATATTCACCCAAACCGCGGACTTCAGCTGGGCGTCCTTCACTCACTACGCGGACTTCAGCGCAGCAACCTTCATCAAGAATGTGATTTTCAACAACACAATTTTCAAAAATTATGAACCCACCTTTGCGTATGAGCAGTATAGAGCCCGGTTCTCCGTCCACGCAGCTCAAGAGGACTACAATTTCTCAGTTCGTAGCGGCAGCAAACCTATTCCACCGGGTGAAGCTGAGCTTGACGAAGTAAAACGCCAGATTCCGGTCGGAGCTGTGCTCTTCGACCCCGATTCAGGCCGTACAAGTGACCCAGCAAAGCCGATAAAAGAGTCTGATAGTCAGAGAGAAACCCCCTCCAAATAAGGCTCATTAGAAGAAGCCCCGTCTGCGCATCTCGTGCAGGCGGGGCTTCTCCTTTAACCGGCGCGAGCGCGCCAGGGTGGGACTCTCCCCTATGCTGGATATAAGCCAGCATCGGAGCAGGAAGGGCGCACCGCCATGAACCTCAACAAACTCTTAACTGCGCTACGGCAACGCAAAAACACCCCGGCACGCAACCAGCAGGCCGGGCGGCGCGAACGCTACACTCACGCCCTCGAACAATTCCTCGACGGGCACCAGCCCGCCGTACGCCTCGGCGGGGTGTACACGCTCGTAAACCTCGCAGACGAATGGCTCACCGACACATCCCTACCCGAACAGGTGCGCCACGAAGAAGCTCAAGCCATCATCGACGCGCTGACCGGGTGCATCCGCACGCCCTACCCCCTCGCGCAAAAACGGCAGGTCCTAGAATCAGGCGAAGCCCCCGAAGAGTACGAAGGCGACTTTGCCCACGATCAGGAGGCACTACGCGAAGAGCAGCTGGTGCGCCGCACGGTCTTCATGGAGTTCAGCCGCCGCCTCGCCTCAATCACCGAGAGCGCCGAGAAAGACAACAGGGAAAGCCAGCACGCGGTGCCGCCAGTATCGCCCATGTGGGCTGACCTGCGCTTCGACTTTGGCGGCGCACCCATCTTCTACCCGCTACGGCAGCTGCACTTTCAGAACGCCGATTTCGCCTCCGCAACCTTCTACGGCCCGGCGGATTTCTTCAGCGCAACCTTCCACGGTGACACCAGCTTCTCCGCGGCACAGTTCACCGCTGACGCATCCTTCCACGGCGCGCGCTTCAACGACTGGGTGGGGTTCAGCGCCGCACACTTCGCGGGCGCCGCAGAGTTCAGCGGGGCGCATTTTGCGGACGCGGCAAGCTTCGCGACCGTAACCTTCACCGGCGAGGCTGACTTCTCAGACGCCGTCTTTTCGGCTACGGCTGACTTCGCGGTAGCCTCCTTCGAGTCCGACGCCAACTTTTCACGCTTGAACACCACGGGCATAGCCAGCTTCGCGGCGGTCACCTTCGACGGAAAGGCAGTATTCACCGCCTCCACGTTCCACGATGAAGCGCACTTCGCCGCGTCGGTCTTCAACCGTCCGGCGGTGTTCTCCAAGTCGCTGTTCGGCGGGGCCGCGCGCTTTGCCGGTGTAGCCACCAAGCAGTCCGCAATGTTCAGCAACGTACACTTTGCGAGCGCGGCGGACTTTAGCGGGGCGTCCTTCACGCAGTACGAGGATTTTGGTGGGGCGCGGTTCGACGGCGACGCCACGTTCAGCCGGGCGTCTTTTATTGCGCTTCCGAGGACGCGCTATGAAATGGACTTCCCGCAGGGAGCGAACTTCAGTAACGCGGCCTTCGCGCAGGATGCCGACTTTAGTAAGGCGACGTTCACGGCGCATGTCGGCTTCTACAAGGCGACGTTCGCGCGGGCGGTGAGATTCAACGGGGCGAGCTTTGAGGGCGCCTACTTCGCGGATGCGACGTTCGGTCAGCGGGCAGATTTCAGGCAGACTAGCTTCATGTATGTTAAGCCGTCCTTTGAGGCTTTGGAGAGGCGGCTGCAGAGGGCACGGTTCTCGGCACAGGCGGATTCGCAGGATTACCTGTTCGAGGCGCGCCCGGAGAGCCCGCACGGTTTCAGCTGTGGCGCAGCGGAGCTTCTTAATAGAACGTTCGTTCTCCCTGTTGGTGCGGTGCTGTACGACCCGGATTCCTGGGACGAAGAGAAGCAGGAGTACACCCACATCAGTGAGCCCGCAAAATAACACCTAGCTCTCCCCCGCCGTCGGGGAAGCTCCCGCACACAGACCCCGCCCGTGCATCCAACGCTGGCGGGGTTCTTGCTTTTGACCCACAACCGCCCAGGCCCAGCAGCTTTACCTTATGCTGAGTATGACCCGCCCCTTTCAACGATGACAGGAGAACCACATGCATCTCGCACCCAGCACCGCGTGGGTTTGGCTGATAGCTTGCGCAGTCGTCATTCTGCTTTTCCCGCTCGCCGCGCAGTTCGGCAATCTCAAGGGGAAGCTGTCGAGCTTCCGCACCTGGGTTTGGGCTATCGCGCTCTTGGGCATTGTCACGGCAGGTTTTATACCTTTCGCCGTTTATGCTGGCAACACCCATTTTGAGGTTCAGCCGTTCATTTTCTTCATCACCGGCACCCTGCTGGGTGTTCTCTTTCTTGGGGAGTTCCACCGCCTGAACGCCCAGAAAAAGCTGAAACACCCCCAGCGGGTGCACGCTGAACGCCGTACCCGTTACAGCAAGGCAGTTGAGCATCTGGCGTATCCGAATCCGGCAGTTCGTGCGAGTGCCATCAGCACGCTTGCGGGTCTGGTTGATGAGTGGCTCGCTGACGAGCAACTCAGCGTTGAGGTGCGGCAGAAGGAGGGGCAGGTCATCGTCAATGCCCTCTGCGCTTATGTGCGTTCGCCGTTCGCGCGGGCGTTCAAGGCAGAAGCTTTTGAATCCGATGCACCGCCCGCTAACTATGCGGGTGATTTCGCTACGGATCTGGCGGCTTTTCGTGGTGAGCAGGATGTTCGCCGCAGCGTCTTCGTTGAGATGAGCAAGCGCAGCAGCACCCTTGCTGAAAACGAGAAGGGCGAGGTGGCTGTTGTCCCCGGCGCGTGGAGCGGTTTTGAGTTCGATTTCAGCCGGGCGGTCGTCTTCTACCCTCTCGACGGTCTGACTCTTGAGAACGCCGATTTCTCTGCGGCGAGGTTCTGCAATGGTTCAGATTTCAGCGGGGCAGCTTTTGTGGGAACCGTAGATTTCAGCCGCGCGACTTTCGGAGAGATCGCGGGGTTCGGTGACGCAACCTTTGCAGGCGATGCGAATTTCGGTCACGCAACCTTCACTCAGAACGCTAACTTCGGGGGAGCGTCCTTCATTCAGAGCGCGCATTTCGACGGGGTGAAGTTTATGCAGAACGCGCATTTTGGCGGGGTGAAATTCACTCAGAATACGAACTTCAGTGGGGCGGCCTTCATCCAGAACGCTAGTTTTGGCGGGGTAAATTTTGCGCGGAACGCAGACTTCAGCTGGGCTGTGTTCGCTCAAAACGCGCACTTCGTCGGTGCCGTTTTCAGTCAGGTTGCAGACTTCAGCGGGGCGACTTTTACCAAAAACGCGCGCTTCAGTGAGACGGCTTTCGCGCAGGTCGCATGCTTCAAATGGGCGACTTTCACGCAAGCCGCTGACTTTAGTGAGGCGACCTTTGCTCAAGGCGCAGACTTCAGTGAGGCTACCTTTGAAGCTGACGCTGAGTTCTACGGAGCGTCATTTATGGGTGTTGCAGATTTCTGCGATGTGTCTTTCGTGAAGAGCCCGCCGGTCTTCGCTGTTGCGGATGCTGACTCGGGTGAGGCGCGCCGGGCTCGGTTCGCTGCGCTGTCTGCCGCTTCAGAATCCGCTAAGCAGGAGGCGCATTACTTCGCGGTGTACGAGGGCAGCCAGCCTATTCCGCTGGGTACAGCCGGGCTGAACGGCGTGGTCTACCGCATCCCGGTCGGGGCGGTACTCTTCGATCCGGCGTCCTGGGATGCACGGCAGAAGGAATACACGCGCCTGAGTGAGCCTGCGCAGTAATTATCTTGAGGCCCCGCCACGTGAACGTGTGGTGGGGCCTTTGCGCACGTGGTGGACGCTACCGAGCAGCTGCGTCGAAAAATAAAAACGGTGCGAAAAACCCCGCTAGAGCCTACAGGCTCAGCGGGGTTTTTCGAATCTTATCTACCCTGGTTCGTTTATCGCTTTCCAGCGGCATTACGCTATGTCCACGATAAATAAAACATAAATTGGGTAGCAAAAATCTGCGGAATAGTTGTCATCTGCTAAAATCAGCAGTGACAGCGCAATTCCGCGTTGTCAGTCTCCAATCAAATAGAGAGGAGGTGAATCATATGGCCAAGAATTTTTGGCTAATGGTCGAACGGGGCAGTTATCTGGCGACCCTGTTCATCGGTCTCGTCGAGATGTGTGAGTTGGTAGCCTCACATCTTTTCTAGACCACCCTTAGTGGGATCGCTGGCAATGTTGTCATGAGGTTGGCGGTCCCACTTTTATTTTACTGTCATTGTACATAAGGACATGTCCTGCACGTATGACCGTATATCTAATAATGTAGCGCAATTCTTAAGACATAACAACACGACAATATTAATTACTTAGCCGTTGCACCCACCGCAAGGAACAATATCGCCTATTTTGAGGATTTCCATACCCACCTCGTCTGCCGCGGATAGCAGAAGCATCGTCTGTGTATCTCATACAGGCAAAGCCCCCGTTGATGACCGGGCACAACTCGTGGCAAGCAGCTTTACCCTATGCTGGAAGGTGAACATTCCTATCAGAGAGGACAGGAGAACCCAGTGCCCAGCAATAACGCATCATCCGTTCCAGAGAGCCCGGTAATCCCGAAGGATCAGGAAAGGCCTTGGTATATCCAGCACTTTACTAAGCTCCTCATTGGCTTTGGTCTGGGTGGCGGCGCGGTTGCGATTCTGCTGCCTTGGATGCTGTGGTTGCACTGCGGTATGAGCTCGGGTAGCTCAGATCAGCTGCGTCTGCATCTTTTGTACGTCACTGGCGGCATTATTGCGGTTCTGACTCTTCTGCAGACTAATTGGAAGAATCAGGGTGACCGTCTCAAAATTGACGCGGATATCAAGAAGAATGAGCAGGACGCGGAGAAGAACGAGCGCGACCATATCCGCCAGGTGCACGCTGAACGTCGTAGCCGTTACACCGCCGCAGTAGGACAACTAGCAGACGAAAAGGCAGCCATCCGCCTGGGCGGTATCTACACCCTCGTGGGCCTTGTCGATGAATGGCTTGCCGATAGTACCCTCAGCGAAGAGGAGCAGCAGAAAGAGGGGCAGGTCATTATTAATAACCTGTGCTCCTATATCCGCTCGCCCTTCCCTCTGGCGGAGAAGATTGACGAATACGAAGCCCGCACAGAGTTAAAAGGGCTTGAGTCAAAAAAGCCTGGTACTCTTTTCCCCGATGAACTCCCAAGGCTCGATACTTTACGCAAGCGTTTTGAGGACTCTGCGGAGTATCAGGAACCCGATGACATCGCGGCACTTCAAGCAGCATTTCATGAAGAGCAGGACGTACGCCGCGCTATTTTTGAAGAAATGAGCAAGCGCAACAGCAAGGTCAGCGTGGATGAGAGTACGGGGGTAACCGTTACTCCCGGCGCGTGGAGCGGCTTCAAGTTCGGCTTCAACCGGGCACCCATTTTCTACCCTTTGGACAACCTCACTATTGAAAAAGCAGTTTTCTCTTCTGCTAGATTCTATGGCGAAGCAGATTTCCTGGGTGCAGAGTTCGCCGGAGACGCAGACTTCGGGGGCGCGGAGTTCACTGACAGTACAAGATTCTGGGGCGCAAAGTTCACCGGAAACACAGACTTCACGGGCGCAAAGTTCACCGGAGACACAGACTTCGGAATCACGGAGTTCACTGGCAGTACAAACTTCTGGGGTACGAAGTTCACTGGCGCTACAAGCTTCTGGGATATGAAGTTCACAGAAAACGCCTACTTCGTGGGTGCGGAGTTCACCGAAAATGCAGACTTCGGGGGCGCGGAGTTCACCGGAAACGCAAACTTCCTGGGTGCGAAGTTCACCGGAAACGCAAACTTCCAGCGTGCGGAGTTCACCGGCACGACAATCTTCACTGGTGCATATTTCAAAAAGTATGCACCCACATTTGCAGATGCCTCCAACTCTGCCAGGTTCTCTGCACAGGTGAACCCGCAGGAATACCGGTTCGGGGCGCACCCGAAGAGCCCGCACGGCTTCAGCTGCGGCGAGGCTGAGCTCCTTAACAGAACGTTCATTCTCCCTATCGGTACTGTGCTGTACGACCCGGATTCCTGGGACGAAGAGGAACAGGACTACACGCGCCTCAGTGAGCCCGCGAAGTAATGTCCAGAGGCCCCGCCATGTGAATGTGTGGTGGGGCCTTCACGTCTGTTCAAGAATGACTCGTTGCAGGTCACTGTGCACTATGCTGAAGGATGACCATTCCTCTCAGAGAAGATAGGAAATCTAGAAACCATGACAAAATTACTCGATAACCGAGAAGACACATCACGGTCTAACTCCCCATTGTGGAAAAGAGTTATAGCGTGGGGCGGGAAAAACTGGTTTTACATAACCCTTTCCTTGCTAGCTGTAATTGTAGTTCCCTGCGCTTTTTTCATCCCCCCTCATATCCCCGGACTCAAGGATGACGGCAATACCGTTGTTTCCGTCCGTCAGAGTATCTTGGCTGTATTGGCTGGCGCCCTCACAATGCTCACTTTGTGGGAAACCCATCGTAAAAATACACATGAAAGAGACAAGAACGAGCGTGACCACATCCGGCAAGTCAAGGCCGAACGTCGTAGCCGCTATGCCAAAGCAATTGAACAACTAGCGGACGATAAAGCCCCTATCCGCCGTGGAGGTATATACACCCTAGCTAAACTTGTTGATGAATGGTTAGCAGATGATAAGACCGTGCCGGCTAAGGAAGAGCGCCTAAGCGAGGGTCAGGTCATCATCGATAGTCTTTGCGCATACATCCGTTCATCCTACCCGTTATCCATACATAAAAAGGCTCTCGAACGCAGCCATGAACCTGTCGACTATCCAGGAAACTTTTTATTAAATCAAACCAAATTCCGCGAGGAACAAGAAGTTCGACAACTAATTATTAAAGAAATCACAAAAAGGTTGAATGATGGCTCCGCATTTGAAGACAATATGCCAAAGAGACCACAGAGAGGACCCTGGTCCGATCTTATTTATGATTTCTCTAAAGCAACATTTTTTTACGTGGTCGATTTTAAAAATTCCTTCTTCAATAAAGATGTAATTTTTAATAATGCAAAATTTATCCACGGTGCAGATTTTAATAATTCATACTTTAAGCAGTCTGCCAACTTTGAGAATTCAGAATTCTCCGGCCCCGCAGGTTCTGTTGGAAGTGCAAAGTTCTTGAATTCAAAATTTGAGTCAGATGTTAAATTTAGCGGTTCAACTTTTATCCGCGACGCTCACTTTAACAACACAGTTTTCACCCACAAGGCCAGCTTTGAGAACGTGAGATTCAACAAAAAAGCTGTATTTTCAGATGCCCTCTTTGAACAAAGTGCAAGTTTTAAAAATACATACTTCACTGGGGGAATAAAATTCTTTAGAGCAATTTTCAAAAAGTCAGCAGATTTTAGCTCTTCTTATTTCTTCCATGAAGCCAACTTCTTTAAAGCTGAGTTTCATCAGCAACCAATATTTAAATCCATGAATCTTGGCATAACATACATTGCTCAATTTTCATACAAGGATTGTCAAATTAATTTTTCTGTTTCGACCCAGAACGGAGCAGTCCAAGTTAAAACTACTAAAGTTATTGCTCCTAACAAAGCTATCTTTCTTCTACCTGAAGGGGCAGATCTCTTCAACCCAGACAACCCTAATGACTTCTCAAAAGGTATGGTAATTTCCCCTGGAGGTAAAGGCTAAAAACGTTTACTTCTAGATAATTTTCTTTAGGCCCCGCCGACCCACCGTCGGCGGGGCCTTTTCGCGCCCGGTACTTGGTAGCGACAGCCCCGGCGGCGGCAGCCCACCGGCGAGCGCATCCACCCGTCACGGCGCCGCCCACGTCGACCTCAACCTCGGATGCCCGGTGCCCAAGGTCACGCGCAAGGGCGGCGGGGGAGTCCTGCCCTGGAAGACCGGGCTCGTGCGCGAGATCATCACCGCCGCCGTCCGCGCCGGCGACCGGCACGGCGTGCCTGTGACCGTCAAGACCCGCATCGGCATCGATGAGGGGCACACCACGTGGCGCGACATCGCCGACATCGCTCAGGAGGCCGGCGCCGCCGCCATCTGTCTCCATGCGCGCACCGTCGAGGAGGCCTACTCCGGTCATGCCCACTGGGACGTCATCGCCGAGCTCGTCGATCGGGTCGACATCCCCGTGCTCGGCAACGGCGACATCTGGGAGGCCAGCGACGCGGTGTCCATGATGGAGCGCACCGGCTGCGCCGGCGTCGAGATCGGGCGGGGCTGTCTCGGTCGCCCCTGGCTGTTCGCCGACCTCTCCGCGGCGATGACCGGCGTCGAGCGCCTGACCCTGCCCACGTTGGGCGAGATCTGCCGGGTCGTGCGCCGTCACGGTGAGTTGCTGGCCCGCCAGATGGGCGGGAGGAGTGGCCTCACCGACCTGCGCAAGCACATGGCCTGGTACTTCAAGGGCTTCCCCGTCGGGGGCGAACTGCGCCACGCGCTCGGCATGATCGACTCCTTCGAACGCCTCGACGAACTGCTGGCCTCACTCATCGACGAGGCCGGCGTGGACTGCCCCTACCCGGTCCGCGAGCTGGGCCGCCCTCGCGGGCGCCAGGGCTCGGCGC
>ERZ773024.296-NODE-296-length-18666-cov-11.010424_pt1 | contig 18666 bp, 10 predicted proteins | sample MGYA00511667_ERZ773024 | MGnify/ENA primary metagenome ERZ773024 (study PRJEB29015, sample SAMEA2738117) | human oral metagenome | biome: human oral; feature: human-associated habitat; material: saliva | place: China | collected 2258 ... | reverse complement strand
GTATAGCAATGGGCCTCATCAAGAACCCCGGAGAAGACAAGTATGCCATACTAAGTGACATCCTTGGTGACGAAGATCACTTAGGTGATATGGACTTCAAGACGACTGGAACACGTGATGGTTTGACAGCAACTCAAATGGATATCAAGTGTGACGGACTATCTTTCGAAATCCTTGAACAAGCATTAATGCAGGCAAAAGCAGGCCGTGAGCACATCCTCAACTGCATGCTTGAGACGATATCTGAGCCTCGTGCAGAGCTCAAACCACAGGTTCCACGCATCGAAGCCTTTGACATTCCTAAGGAATTCATTGGTGCAATCATTGGTCCTGGTGGCAAAATCATCCAGCAAATGCAGGAAGAGACTGGCGCAACCATTACTATCGACGAAGCTGATGGTAAGGGACATGTCACTGTTTCAGCCCCCAACAAAGAGAGCATTGACGCTGCGATGGGCAAGATTAAAGCCATTGTGGCTGTTCCTGAGGTAGGCGAAGTCTACGAAGGTGTTGTCCGTAGCATCATGCCTTATGGCTGTTTCGTAGAGATTCTGCCTGGAAAGGATGGCTTACTCCATATCTCTGAGATTGACTGGAAGCGTCTTGAAACCGTTGAAGAGGCTGGAATCAAAGAGGGAGACAAGGTGAAAGTGAAACTCATGGAGATTGATCCAAAGACTGGTAAATACAAACTCTCACGCCGCGTGTTGCTTGAGAAGCCAGAGGGGTACGTTGAGCCACAGCGTCGCCCACGTGGTGACCGTCGTCCACGTCGTGACGGTGAGCGTCGCTTTGATGAGCGTCGTCCACGTCGTGAGAACAATGAATTTGAGAACAACGATTAATCGATTGTTATAATACTATAATCCCCCAGAAGCAGCCTATAAGCTTGCTGGGGGATTTATTTCTCTATCTACAAAGCCAAGTAGACTACAAACCCAATTCTACCTGACTGTACAAACCATATAGCCTAAATGGTAAAAACCACATCTATCTTGCATCGAGTGAGATAGCATAGAACCTATTTTTAATTTAACCAAACAATTAACACTAAAATGAAGAAAGATTATCTTTCCCCCACTATGGTTGTAATACCAATCATAATGGAACTTTCTCTCTTAGAATCAGCCACTGGTAATCTCCCACAAAAGTCCCAAAGCCACAACATGGATGATGAGGAAGAGGAATACGAAACTGAGACTACTACAACTCCCAGTGGTCAAGCTAAATACACACCAAACTTTTTTGAATAACCAGAAATTATGAATAGCATTATTAAAGCGTTTATTTTTGCAGCTATCTCACTTGGGTTAGCAGCCTGCTCACAGGAAGATATCACCTCGAATGAGCAACAGAAAGCAAAAGAAGAAATTACTTTCACCGTTGATGTTACATTAGACAAGAATGTAGAGGATATGGTGAACGCAAAACAGATGACAAATGTATGGGATGCTGAACAGCCTGCTGCAACCCGTACTCCTATTACTTACGATAAGCAAGGGTCATTGACTTATAACTGGCGGGTTGGAAGTACGATTCCTTTATTTGTCTATATCACTGATGGTAAGTACAAAAAAAGTTACAAACTTGACAAAGGTTTGCAGGTTATCTCAGCCCATAAGGGTTACTTTACATTCTCTGTACCATCCTATTTTGACTTGTCTAAACTGCAAGTGGCATCGGCTACGGGTAAGGAAGACGGTGTAGAAAATGGTGCATGGACAATAGGTATAGGCTATGATGGTGTCATGAGAGTTTTTGGACCAGCGGCTATAGATGCAAGTTCATACGATTATAACATCCCACTTTATTCGAAGTTAACGAAAGTAGACCCTGCTACAAAGCATGCTAAAGTTCAGTTTTTAATGTTAGGAAGCTGGATTGGCGTTAGAGCAAAGTCGGATATGTATTACAAGAGCAACGTTTATTCTATTGCCTTAAAGTCTGATGTGCTCCATATGGATGGAAAATTCGACCTGTCAAAAGCTTCTCCTGTATGGGAAGCAGACAAATACAGGATCAGTTTCAATGCTCGCCATAATACGATAGTGGACGAGTGTGACACGATTAGAGTTAATAATTTCACTATCGGTGGTGAGGCTGATGGAGCAGGAACAACCAAGTATACCAAGCCTTTCTATATCTGGGTAAAGGCGACACCAAGTGTCACCAGTACGACAAAAACAAGAGTTATCCTCCGCAGTGAGGCTGATAGCAAGACAGGTGCAGTAGCTCCACAGATTGATTTCTTGTCTATGCGTAATCGATTCTACCGTGAAGCGAAAGCTACTGTAGACTTCAAAGATGGCGATACGTATAACTTTAGTATCAATGCAAGTCTGAAAGAGACACGTGGAGCATTGATGATAACAGAGTATTACCATTCTTCTGCACAAAATGGAGAGAACAGTTGGATTGAGATAACAAATGCTTCAAGAGAGACAGTATCGTTGAAAGGCTATTATCTTGTGGGTCCAAACCCATGGAATGTACCTCCTTACAGAACATTATATGTCGCTAATCTGACTGACCTCAAAGCATTGAGCCGAGGAAGCAGTAGTGTTGGTATGCCAGGAAACTCAACAACATCGATACCTGCAGGAAAGTCTATTTGCTTAGCTGCGGGCACAGGCTATGCAGAAGTTGTAGCTAAGAATAAGGCTTATCAGGTAATCAATACAGGGTCAGGAGTGTCTACGCCATCGGCTGTTACGGGTGGTGTACGCTATTCAAAGTATATTTGTAAAGACGGTTGGAACATCGACTTGAAAGACCCTAACAATAATATAGTAGACAATTTTGGTGTTGAAGTGGGCTATTTGTTGAATGGCAGCAATGGTTTCTATTATAATTATTATTTAGGAGAGAGAGATTTTATTCGTTCAAAGGAGACACCTTTTAATGCTCCTTATAATGGATTTAATCCAAAGGGATGGTATTACATGCCAATAGAAACAAGCGGATTAAACTTCCTTGGAACCTTTAATGATTATGATAGTAGGTTCATACCATTCGTGGATTATAAAGATGGTGGAAGTGTGAATAGAGTAGACCGCTACCATGATATGTCTTATTACACCAATATCATTCATCTTCCATAAGCAAAGGTAATGAAGATTCTTTGATAATAAGCACATCGTTTATATAGATACAGGCAGGGATACCACGTGTATTCCTGCCTTTCTAACCCAAATCAGTCATTGGAGGCTGAACATATTTTATTTTATGATCAATGGATTAGATTACGTGCAATGGCAATAAAAATAAAATAAAACTTGCACGATAAAGATAAATAAAGGTTAAAACATTCTTGTTTTTAATTCTAAATACAATATCTTTGCACCGCGAGAGTTAAAATAGAGTTTACAATATAAAACTAAAATGATTATGAAAAAGATTATGTTTTTGGTAGCTGCTTGCGCAGCTATGGTAGCTTGTAACAATGGCAAGACTACTGCAAACAACGAAGGTGCAGATTCTGCAGTTCAGGATTCAGCTGCTGCTGGCGACTCTGCTGTTTATGAGGGTTTGACACCTGCAGCTGATGTTGCTGGTATCAAGTATCGTGTTGCTTTGGCAAAGGATTCATCAAATGGTTTCAGCGTATCTGAGTCTTACATGAAGTCTGCTTCTGAGGCTGATACTGTTTACAACTATACAGGTAAATATCAGGTTGTAGAGAAGGACGTTAAGGGTAAGAAAAATACTTACTACCAGTTCGAGTTGGGTAAGGACAACAAGACCAACTTCCTCGTAGTAAACGATTCTACACTTCGTCTTGTTAACTCTGACTTCGAGGAGCCAGCAGTAAATACAAAGGATATGAACTACGACTTGAAGTTGAAGTAAGAAGAATCTGTAAACAAAACATTAATATAAAAGGGCTTGCCAAGGGATTATACCTTGTGCAAGCCCTTTTTCTGTTGGGTAGGGATGATTCGTCTTTATCATGTAATGAATACTTCTCTTTGACTGTATAGCCCTTTTCTAAGGGTATGTAGCGTTTATTATAAGAATTGATAAGAGGGTATTTAGGCTTTCGCACCATTGGTGCTAATGCTCCGCACGATGTGTGCTAATGCTCCGCACCATTGGTGCGGAGCGTTAGCACGAATGGTGACGATGAGAATATTGATGCTTTCTCGTCGTATATTTCCAGAGAAAACACTAATGATTGGACAGCGAATGATACTTATCAAGACTGCATAAAACACTTTATATGACTGCTGAAACTCCTTATAGAAACAAAAATAGGGACACGCCTGTGCCCCTATTTGATGTTGTAATGTAGCAAGAATGAATCTTATCTTCTTGCCATGAAGTAGCTTGTACCAGCCTGCATCTGGCGAACCTCATATACACCATTTGCATCAAGTGTAACGTCTGCAGTCAAACCATTGTTGAGGAATGCCTTTACAGAACCATCACCATTGAAGTGAATAATCTTCTGCTCCTTACCCTCAGCATTCATGTACCATGTGTTCTCCTGCTTGTTATATGTGAAGTAGAATACGCTACCATCTGGCTTTGTAATCTGGTAACCATTCTCGAGATACTTTACAGCATAAATCAAACCATCGTCACCCTTGATGTTGCGAGTCTTACCAACGCGGTTAGCTACAGGGTTATTGCCTGTCCAGAACTCAATACTGTTGAGTACGAGTGCATCTGCAGCACTACAGAATGCGTAGGCAGGAGAAATTACGAGGAAGATAATCTCATTGAGGAACTTAGACTTTGTAGCGTGCTTGTTCCACTTTGCAAGTTTGTTGAATAAAGCAAATGAACCTACACATGAGCTCATGAGTGTTGCGCCAAGCAAGAGGGCAACCATAGACTTGATTCCTTTTGTTTTCATAACTTTCAAATTAGTTTATTTGGTGAATATTAATCTATTATTACTAAGCGGTTTAATTCATGTCTACAAAAATAACACTCTTATTTTTATTAAGAGATAATTTTATTTTATGATATTGAATGTTTGGTGTTTTTAACTTGATAAGTTAATGTTTTTGACATAACAAACGCTTTTGTTAACGCTTTTTTTAACCTGAATCGGTTATTAGAGCCTAAACATATTTTGTTTTATTATCGATCAGATAGGCTGTCTTTTGGGCGTAGGCGTAGCGGGCTACGTCAAGTTAAAAAGGCAGATAAGGTAGCGATAAGAAAATAAAAAATATTAGGAAACAATGCTATAGTTATAAAAACAATATATGTGGTCTAATAACCTATTCGGGTTTAAATTGTGTGGAGGTTGATTTACCAATTACTCGACAGAGCTTCATTACTTCTTCCTCGAAGGTTTCTTTGTTAATGGCTTTCCCCTTTAGGACAGAACGATAGTTATAGATGGTCTGTGGAGAGTAGAACAGCAGGTCGGCTATCTCGGCACTTTCCTTTACGCCTAATCGGATAAGTGCCATAATGCGCTGTTCTGTTGTGAGTTCATCAGTGCTTTTGTTCTGAATCTGACCTTCTGGTAAGAGTAGGCTGTTTAACTCCTCAGTAAAGTCTGGATAGAGATCGAGGAACGCCTTGTCAAAGCGAGAGAGGAAAGTAGCTGCATCTTCTTCTGATAATCGTTCTGATGAAAGCTGACTCAGCAATTCTGTTATTTGATTGGCTTTAATCTTTCTTTTAACCAATGTCTGTTGTTTCTTGAGTCGGGCAATATACTTTGCACAAAGGTCAATATACAATTTTGCTAATCTCTCGCGTTTGCTGTTGGTATCAACAAGTAACGCATTAAGGCCGTGTAGCTGCGTATTCAACTCTTTTTGTTGTCTGTTCAGTTCAGAGAGTTGGTTGTTATTCTTTTGCAATTCCTGTTGCTGAAGACTAAGGCGTTTGGTCTGTTTAACGATATAAAAGACTGCGGAAAGCAGAAAGAGTAGAAGTAGCGAGATGGCAATGATGGCTGTCATCTGCACCTTGTTGCGCTGGTTAAGCGTCTGCTGATAGCTACTGACAATCACTGGTAGCTTGCTTGAAATCTCAATAATGCGGAGCCTGTTATTATAGAAATGTGCATCCTCAAGTGCTGTCTGAATATATTGTTGTGCAAGGTCAAGCTCATCTTTGTTGTGTTCAAAGATGTACATCGCAAGATTTTGGAGGGCAAAGTTCTCCATCGTGCAGTTCTCTATATCTGCAATACTCGACAGTAAAAGGAACTCTTCTTGTTTTTCAGTATTTCCCTCGTTGCCATAACTACCAGAGAGAGCAAAGCACGACATGGCATAGAATCGGGAGTTTTGGGGTAACTGCTTTATGGCTTTGACGTAATGAGCACGTGCTGCTTGGGGATTATTCAATACAAAAACAGCGTATTCACCGAGGTAATACTCGTAAGTTTTAGCGGTTTCATCGCAAAAAGGCATAGCCCTCTTAAGATACTCTTGCGCCTTTAATCGGTGTGTTGGCGTGTAGGTTTTATCGTTACAGAAGTCTGCCCAATAGGTGTGAATACGGAAGAGAGAGAAGTAATATTCAAAGTGTTGTGCCTTGTCAAGCCTCGTTGTGTCAACCTGTTCTATTTCATGAATAGCCTCACTATATAAGCCACCAATGGATAATAGCTCTGCCTTACTGATGGTATTACTATTGTAATAGTAGGTGTTCTGCGTCTCTTTTGCGAGTTTGATACCTTTGTTTAGGTATGTCATCGCAGAGTCAAATTGGAAGACATAGTATTCTTCAAATAGCTGTTCGTAGGTCTGTAGACGTTTAAGCGTATTCTCACTGGTTGTGAGATTCTTCTTTAGTCGGTTGATATCTTTGTTCTTATTGTCGATAAGTGCCTTGCGTTGCTCCAACAAATTGTCTAACTTTTGTCGTAGCTGTTGTGTCTTACTACCAGCAGATAATGTCGTTGGCAGTAGCAAGAAGAGTATATATAATAAGCTTCTTTTCATCGTTTAATTACTATTGAGTACAAAGATAATACTTTACTCGGAAATAGAGGATATCTACTTTGATAAATTATTATTATTATTTAAAATATTGATAATAAGTTATTTGTGATTAATAACAACATAAGTTCATCTACTTGAGTACTACTATTGACGGTTACTTCAACTCTTTTTTACTATCTTTGCATAAAATCAAATAATTACTCTTACAATCTTTAAATAGAAATTATAATCATTTTATACTTTAACAAAACAATGAAGAAAACCAATATTGCCCTTATTGGGCTACTAATGGGGTGGGCAAGCATTGCGAATGCGCAGACTGTAAAGTCTCCTAACGGTAATGTTGCAGTTACTTTCTCATTAACAGGGAATGGAGTGCCTACTTATGAGATGACTTATAAGGGTAAGGCTGTTGTAAAGCCTTCGCACTTAGGTTTGGAATTAGCTAAGAACAAGCATGCCAGCAAGGGCATGAACGAAACCAGTCTTATGGATGGTTTCGAGAAGACAGCTACCAAGACTACAACTTTCGATGAGACTTGGAAGCCTGTTTGGGGTGAGACTGCTACCATTCGTAACCACTACAATGAGTTGGAAGTAGACCTCAATCAGCCAAGCAGCAAGCGTAACATTGTTATCCGTTTCCGTGTTTATGACGATGGAATGGGCCTTCGTTACGAATTCCCACAACAGCCAGAACTGAACTACTTTGTTATAAAGGATGAGCATACACAGTTTGCTATGGCGGGCGATCATACAGCTTGGTGGCTTCCTGGAGACTATGATACACAGGAGCAGGAGACACAAGAATCAAAGCTTTCTGAAATCCGCAAGCGTTTCCATGATGCTGTAAACTGGGACAACTCATCTGTTTCAGTATTCTCAGAGACTGGTGTTCAGACCTCTTTACAGATGAAGTCTAATGATGGCTTGTACATTAATATTCATGAGGCAGCATGTGCAAACTATGCTACAATGCACTTGAATCTGGACGACAAAACAATGACCTTCGAGTCATGGCTTACTCCTGACGCTACTGGTTTGAAGGGTTTCATGCAGACTCCTTGCGAAACTCCTTGGCGTACGGTGATGGTTAGCGATGATGCACGTGATATGCTTGCTAATAACCTTATCCTCAATCTTAACGAACCTTGTAAGATTGAAGACACGTCATGGATTCATCCAACCAAGTACTGTGGCGTTTGGTGGGAGATGATTGCAGGTGGTAAGTCTTGGGCTTATACTGATGAATTTAGTTCAGTGAAGCTTGGTCAGACTGATTATGCCCATGCAAAGCCTAACGGACATCACCCTGCTAACACCGCAAATGTGAAGAAATACATTGACTTTGCTGCTGCTAACGGCTTAGATCAAGTGTTGGTAGAAGGTTGGAACATAGGTTGGGAAGACTGGTTCGGTCACTGGAAAGACTATGTATTCGATTTCGTTACTCCTTATCCAGACTTTGATTTGAAAGGCTTGAATGAGTATGCACACTCTAAGGGGGTTAAGTTGATGATGCATCATGAGACTTCTTCAAGTACACAGAACTATGAGCGTCACATGGAAGATGCCTTTAATTTGATGAATAAGTATGGTTATGACGCTGTGAAGACTGGTTATGTGGGTGACATTATCCCACGTGGTGACCACCACTATTCACAGTCAATGAACAACCATTATCTCCATGTTATAAAGGAAGCTGCTAAGCATCATATTATGGTGAATGGACATGAAGCAACTCGTCCAACAGGTCTTTGTCGTACATGGCCTAACCTTGTCGGTAACGAGTCAGCACGTGGAACAGAGTATGAAGCATTCGGTGGTAGTGATCCTAACCACACTGTTATCCTTCCATTTACTCGTCTTCAGGGCGGACCAATGGATTATACCCCTGGTATTCTTGAGACTCAACTCTCTACATGGTGCAATAATAAGAGCTATGTTCACACAACCCTCGTAGGTCAACTTGCACTTTATTTAACGATGTATAGTCCACTTCAGATGGCTGCCGACCTTCCTGAGAACTATCAGAAGTATAACGATGCCTTCCAGTTTATTAAGGATGTTGCTTGCGACTGGGATGATAGCCGTTATCTTGAGGCAGAGCCTGCACGTTATATCACAGTTGCTCGTAAGGCAAAAGGCACTAACAACTGGTTCGTAGGAGGAAAGACAGGTCTTGCACCACACCTTAGTGTTCTCAAACTCGACTTCCTTGACAAGGGTCGTAAGTATGAGGCAACCATCTACGCAGATGCTAAGGATGCTGATTACGAGAAGAATCCAAAGGCTTACACCATTACTAAGCGCACTGTTAAGAAGGGTGATGTTCTCAAGCTTCAGCAGGTTCGTGGAGGTGGTTTTGCTATCAGCCTGAAAGCACTTTAAGCCATTAAATTTTATCGGTATTAACCGATATCAACATAATATAAGATAGATGTGCCGCAGAGAAGCGTGATTGCTCAGAAAATCAAAGGGTTATATCCTTTGAAAGATGGCTACGTTTCTCTGCGGATATTCTATCTCTTACACGAAGCGTCTTACTTACTTACATTACTACATACTAAAACCATTAATTGTAACGTTACATAAGAGATGATATCATGTCCCCAAATAAGAATGAAGCAAATGAAGAAAATTGCAATCATCTGTGTAATATTATGTACGCCATTACTTATTAATGCACAGGTCCAAATACCAACACTTGACGATCTCGATCATGAGATAGCCATGTCATCCCAGTATGACAAACAATATGAAGATGTTATTCGCAGTGTAAAGAAACAACTTCATGCCGCAAAGAGCATGGAGGCTCGTTACGATTTATCCAACAAGCTATTCAATCTTTATACATCTTATTCTGTAGATTCTGCTATAGTCTATGCTATGGAAAAGCAGAAAATAGCAAAGGCAATGGGCAATCAGAGTAAGGTAAATGATGCAAAACTTAATCTTGCCTACCTCTTGATAAGGGGTGGAGAACTCAAGGATGCAAGCGATATTATTAATTCCATTCCTCGAAGTGGGATAAATCAAGACTTGTCTTTCTATTATTTCTCAACGCGAAAGACCCTCTATCGTACACTTGCTGATGCCGCTTTAATCCCTTCGCAGAGGAAGATGTACAAGCAGATGGAGAAGCTTTGTAACGATTCTGTCGTTGATAATAACCAATCTGCTGACATTTGGTCACGTGCTGAACAGCTTGTTAATCGCCAACAGTATGAACAAGCGAAGAAAATTCTCCTTGATGCCTATCGCCACTTGAAACCTGGTGACCGTCAAACAGCATTTGTGTCTATCTCGCTTGCTGATATTTATGGTAGGGAGAAGAATGTGGAAGCTCAAAAGCAATACCTTATTGCAGCTGCTATCTCTGATATACGCAACTCGGTAAAGGAATATCTTGCCCTACAGCAATTGGCTATGATCCTTTTTGAAGAAGGTGATACAAAACGTGCTTATGCCTATATGGACCACGCTATGAACGACGCTGTGTTCTGTAATGCACGTCAGCGTACAATTGCTATGGCTGACGTTTGGCCAGCAATAGAAAAGTCGCATGAGCGTGAAACAAAGAGTCGTACACTCAAACTTACAGCCGCTCTTGTGCTGATAAGTCTTATGTCTATCTTCTTGTTGGTTATGATTATCTATACGCGTCGTCGTGTTGTAGAATTGCGTGCTATTCGTGCGCGTCTTTCTAACACAAACGAATTGCTGAAAGAATCGAATAATATTAAGGATGAGTATATCACTCGATTCCTTAGCGAGTGTTCTGCTTACATTGACAAACTCGACAGCTATCGTAAACAGATTTATCGTCTTGTTACAGCCAATAAGCGCACAGAACTGCTGAACACATTGAAGTCACAGGAGATAATCGACCGTGAGTTAGATTCCTTCTATTCAAGTTTTGATGAAACCTTCCTTGGTCTTTTCCCTAACTTTGTAGAAGATTTCAACGCATTGCTCAAACCAGAGGAGAGAATTATTCCTAAACAAGCAGGGCATCTCTCTACTGATCTTCGCATCTTTGCACTCATTCGCCTCGGCGTAAGTGAAAATGAACTTATCTGTTCCTTCCTTCGTTGCTCAAAAGCAACGGTCTATGCTTACCGTTCTCGTGTGCGTTTGAAGTCTATTGATCCTGATAAATTCGATGAAATGGTACAAAAACTATAAGTTGAGACCATTTTCTCTTCCCTAATTTATAAATCAAAGAACTGTCATCGTGCGACATTCCAGCATCTTGTTTGTTGGTTTGTCGCACGTTTCTTTTCTTCCCTTTTCTGTTGTGAGAAACCATTATATGTCTACTCATAAGCATGTTTTCCCAACTTCTACAAACAGCTTATTCCCTTATTAATTGATATTTTGTAAACTATTTTCGTGAGACTCAAAACCAATACATGCTCTTTTGGCTTCTAAAAGACGCCTAATTGGCTTGCAAAAGGTGCCCTTTAAGACTCTTACTAACGCCCTTTTGAAGTCCAATTAAGCACCTTTTCTTATGCTGATTTATAACTAATTGATTTTCTGTTGGTTATAAGATTGCCTTTTATATGTATTTTTCTCCTTGTTTATAGATAATTTATTCGAATTTTTGTCATGATTTTTCAACGCCTTATCCGGGCTTTTGATGTTTTAAAATGAAAAGGTTTTCTATTCTGAGGGGTGATAATAGAATAGGCTGTTGACGTTCTTATTCTTGTTTTTGTTTAATGAATAACTTTGGCTTTTCCGTCAAATTTAAATCGGAAACCCTACTGCAGCAAGAATTATATATATAATGGTTTATCGACCGATTGGGGTTAATACTATACGAAAAGTATTCATATCGGTAACGGAAGAAGTGTATTGGATATGACAAAGAATATGTAGTTTTTGGTCAATTTGAGAATATTTTTGTTGTAAAAATCCCGATTTTATCGAAAAATAAGGTCTTATTGATAAAATTAATTATTATTTTATAACTGTGTTGTTAATGGTTGATTTTTATTTGACAAAGTTCTGTTTTGCTTTATATTTTATTTGTATTTTAGTGTATATGATGAAATTATAACTTATTGATTATTAATGAATTCTATTTTTAATAACTTGTATTTTTTTGTTTCATTAGTTTATTGAGTACTTTATTTGTATATCTTTGCATCAGTTTTTCTGTTTGATGTTTGAAACTAAAAATAACTTTTGTTTTGGATAACAAGGCGGAGAAAGGAATGCGTTAAGGGATGTCGAAAAGACAAAGATTGAGAGGATAATTCTTAGTCTGACACAATTAGGCAAGTAGTCCACTTATAATAAGGTGTGAATTAGAATACTTATAATATAGTACGAATTATTGAATAGTACGAACCAAATTAATTATTAATAAAAAATGAAACGAAAATTACTTTTGTTATTGTTAGCATTCATCTCGTTAGGATGTTTTGCCGACTCTCAACCAACCGATGCAGAGCGAAGAGCCAATCTCTTTGTGGACAATGGTATGCTGTTTAGTATTCAGCATTTTGAGAGTGTCACCTCACAAAACAACACTGTTGAGTTCTGTGGTTGGACTACTAAGACTGATTTGAGTACTGATGCGAAGAAGGACGAAGCTTTGGCTGATGCGCAGTTTAATGCCATTCGTAAGGTAGGAGAGGTTACTATTCCTGAAACAGTAACAGCTGGTGTTACTTACAATGGAGTACTTCAGGGTAATGCTACTTATAAGGTAATCATGCTTCGTGCTAACCTTTTCCGTGCAGCAAGCTCTGGTGTTACAAGCCAGATAACCAAGATTACAATCCCAAAGACAGTCCAGCACATCGAGTCACGTTGTTTTGATCAATGTGAGAATATGACTGAGTTTGTAATTGAAGGTGCTACTGATGGTACTTCTCAGTTGAAGGAGATTGACTCACATGCATTCTTAAACTGTAAGAAGTTGGCGTCTATCACGCTTCCTAATTCTGTAACTTACTTAGGCGATGATGATCCAAACTCTATTGAGGGTGGTGTGTTTGAAGGCTGTGAGTCGCTTACCTCTTTCACATTCCCAAGTAGTTATGCTTCAAGCAATGTGTCAAGTTTTACCTTCAAGTTCTGTAAGAACCTAGCAACTATCAATTGGAATGGTTATAATCCAAAGCGTTTAAACAACAGTACGTTCTGGGGTTGTGAGAAAATTACATGGTCTCAAGTTCCTCAATCAGTAGAGGAGTTGGGTGCAGATTGCTTTGCATATTGTAGCTCTTTGACTTCTGTTGATCTCAAGGATATCAAGAAGATGGATAAAGAAGTATTTCGTAATACTCCTTTAACATCAGTTGAGTGGCCAGCAGCTATTACAGAGATTCCTGCAGGAACATTCTTGACTTGTACAAGTCTAACATCTATCACGGGTATTGCTTCTCAGCCAGGTGCATGGGATAATATTACTAAGATTGGTGAAGATGCATTCAATGAGTGTAAGGCTTTGACGACAATTAAGTTGCCTAATAGTCTTAAGACTCTCGATAAGCAAGCATTCCGTAGCTGCTGGAATCTTAAGAATGTAGAGTATAGTAATCAGTTGGAAACAATCGGTGAGGGTGCTTTCCAAGATAACATCTCTGGTTTTGAGAAGTTTTACTTCAAAGGTAGTGTAAAGAACGTAGGCAGTTATGCTTTCGCTAATGGTAAGTTGACTTGTGTTCACCTCAAGGGTGATATGACAATGGGTGACTATGTTTTCCAGAATGATAAGTCATTGAAGTATGTTGAGTTCCCTGCTACATCTTCTGCTACTCAACCATTGACAAAGGTAACAGAAGGTATGTTCCAGAATTGTACAAGTCTGCCTTTCATCACTCTTCCAACTACTGTAACAGAGATTAAGACAAAGGCTTTCGATGGTTGTTCAAGTCTGAAGTATGTAAATATCTTGGCTGCTTCTCCTGCAACATTGGGTGCTAATGCTTTCCCAACAACTGCTGGTGTATATGTAAAACCAAGCAAGCTTTCAGCTTATCAGGCAAATGCAGCTTGGAATGCTTATAGCCCTACGGATACTTACGAGCAGACACTCGCTACGAAGTATGCAAGTTTCGACCACGACTTCCCTGTTTCTTTCGTAGCAAAGAATGGTCATGAAGCGTTGGAGGCATACGTTGGTCCAAGCACTTATAGAGTGACACAGCCAACTAAGGTTCAGAAGATCTTGAAGATGATTAAGGTTACTTCAACAGCTGCTAATGAAGGTGTTCTCCTCAAAGGTGAGATTGGAAGAACTTATACTTATCAGATTGCAGAGACTGATCCAGGTCTTTATACTGGTAATCGTGTTATCGGTGTACGTGAGGATACAACACTTGTTCAGACCGAGTCTGATGGTAAGAGCAACTGGGTTTTACAGCCAGATTATAAGCTTCACTTAGTTAGCAATGGAACTATTAAGAGTGGTCGTGCTTATGTTCATGAGATGAATGATGGCGACACAAACTTTGGTGCAAAGGGTATTTACCTTTCTTTCGCTCTCAATGAAGAAAACAATACTACTGGTATTGACAAAGTTGAGAATAAGAAGGATGATGAAGAGAATGTTTATTATACTCTCTCTGGTGTAAGGGTAATCAATCCTACTGAGAAGGGTGTATATATTAAGAACGGCAAAAAAGTTATTATACGATGAAACGTAACTATATAGCTCCTGCAACAGAGCAAGTTGCAGTTAAGATAGAGCAGCACTTATTGGACTTATCTTTCGATGATACAGTTGTTGATCCAAGTACTGCACTGTCAAAGAAGAACGCATTTAATTCTGATGAAGATGAGACTGATGATGCGTTGAGAGTAACATCTAATGGTGATATCAGTATTGGTAAACACTCTCTTTGGGATGAATAATTATTAATATCTTTTATAATTAAGGCATTGCCAAGGCCTGACTTGAATGAAGTTAGACTGTGGTAATGCCTTTCTACTTTGATATAAGGAATGAAACAAGCCTATATAGGCTCATTATTTAACCAATAAGAATTAAAACCATGAGATTAAAAAGATTGCTTATTCTGTGTGTAACACTGTCGTCGGCAGCCTTTTCTTTTGCAGACGACTTTGTGTATGACAACCTTAAGTACACGACAACCTCTGACAAATCGGTGACTTTGGTAGACGGAAAGAGTGTGAGTGGAGAGATTATTATCCCTTCTGAAGTTCGCAACAACAAGAATGTTTATACCGTTACAGCCATCGAACACAACGCCTTTGAAGGTAACAACGCTATTACAGCAGTAACAATCCCAAGTTCGGTGAGTACTATTGGCTTCAGTGCATTCAATGGTTGTAAGGGCTTGCGACGTGTGATGGATGCCTCACGTGTCACCGAAATGCAAGGTTTTGAGTACACGGATTGTTCAAATCTAACCTCTGTAACCTTATCTGGAACGCTACAGAAGATTGGTTATCGCTCTTTTGCAGGTACCGCTTTGACACAACTTGTCTTACCTGCAAGCGTGAAGGAGATTGGTGGTGAGGCTTTTCAAGATTGTCACCAACTAACAAACGTAGAGTTTAACAAAGGTATTCAGTATATAAAGGACCATGCTTTTAAGAATAGTGGCTTGGTTTCTTTAGAACTTCCTGAGGGTATAAAGGAGATTGGCGAATGGTCTTTTGAGGGTTGTAAGAGCCTGAAGACGGTGCAAATCCCTCAGTCTGTAACAACTTTAGGAACGGGTGCTTTCTATACATGCTCAGCTCTTGAGTCAGTCGTTATACCAGCTTCTGTTACGAATTTCAACGACAGAACCTTCAATGAATGTCGTAATTTGTCCGCTGTTTATTACTTAGGCAGCAGTTGCCCAAGCCTTGGTCAGAATACTTTTGCCGATGTTTCTAATGATTTTGGGTTCTATGTAAAGCCATCAGCATTGTCTGCTTTGCAAGGAATAGCCTATGTTTCTGACAAGGTAAAGGATAGTTTCTCTTATCAACAGAGCAGTAAGTATGCTACCTTCTCACGTCCTTTTGCTGTCGATTTCAGTTCAGCTTCAGGCTTGAAAGCATATATTGCAAAGGATAATAATGGGCAGAACTCAGTTGCTTTGACAGCCGTTACGAAAGCAAGTGCTGGTACGGGACTTATCCTTGAAGCTACACCTAATACTGTCTATCAGCTTCGATTGGCTGATAATGCCCCTCAATATGCTGACAATGCACTACGTGTATCAACTGGGACTACCGTTGAGGCGATTGCTTCAAAGGTGAGAGAGGATATGACTTTGCGCTATAATCCAGTGGAACTAACTACTGATAAGGTGCGTTATGAGCCTGGAAATACAGTTGTTTTTACATCAAAGTATGTTCTTCCAGCCAATACGAAGGTACGTTATCTACATGGTAATACTATTGTAAAAACCGATGAAATCGGTGGAAAACAGCGTTGGGAATGGAAAGTACCAGCAGATAATTTCACTGGATATATGGCTGAAATTTATCTTGATAATGGTACTTCGGAACAGACTCTCGCCACAATCGGTGTAGATGTATCTACCGAATGGGGTCGTTTTCCACGTTATGGTTTCGTTTCACACTATGGTTCTGATAAGACACCTGAGCAAGTTAAGAAGGAAGTAGATATGCTTAATCGTTACCATATGACTGGTATTCAGTTCTATGACTGGCAGTGGAAGCATCATATACCATACCCTCAAGACTCTACAAAGTGGAAAGATATTGGTTTGCGTGATGTCTATAAGTCGTCAATAGAGAACTACATTAACCAGTTACATGGCGTAGGAAGTAAGTGTATGTTCTATGACTTAGTGTATGGTGTGACTGGAAGAATGGTCAATAATAAGCCTGAAATGGTAGATAACTTTGATGGTCATGACGGTATTAGTAGTGATTGGGGTTGGATAGACTTGCATGCAAAGGAAGGCGGCGGCTATGATCTTCGTCAGGTGCAGTATCCTCTTGGTGCTTGGCCAAGCATTTATGTAATGAATCCAGGTAATCAGAACTGGGTTAACTATCTTTCTGGTTCTATCAATAAGGTTTATCAGAACCTTCGCTTTGATGGTTTTCATATTGATCAGTTAGGTCACCAGCGTGATGCTTATTATGTCAACTTGAAGAGTAAGAAGGTAAATGGTCAGAAAGTGTATACTGATGGTGACCGCCGTGACACACATGACTTTGAAGGCTACTTTGCCAATTTCATCAATCGTATGAAGGCTGACAATCATGATAAGAGCCTTGTTATGAATGCTGTTTCAACCTTCGGAGGTTCCAATATTGTTGGTACAAACAACGTTGAATTCGGCTATAATGAGATGTGGGGTGGCGACGATTATCTGTGGAACTACCGTAAGATTATACAGGACAACCGTCGTAATAATGGCAAGAACACCTTTAACACAGTCTTTGCAGCTTATCTACACTGTCGCAATGGCAATGGCGGTAAGTTCCATACAAGCAGTGCGCTGTTTGGCAATGCTACTATCTTCGCACTCGGTGGTTCACGTATTGAGTTGAGTGGTGACCACATGCTGTTTACAGAGTACTTCCCTGATGATGCTCGAAAAATGTCTGATAAGTTGCAAAAGTCAATTATTCACTATTATGACTTCCTTGTAGCCTACGAAAACTACTTGCGAGATGGCAATGCTGAAACCTCTGTTAATTTGACAATGGATGGTGTTAACGTGGCTGCATGGGACTTGTCTAATCCTAATCCAAGTGTCGCAGATGCTGCAAATCAGACGATTGGACCAAAGCCTTATTGTGTGAATACCTACAGTACTAAGAAAGGAGACGTGACTGTAATCCAGTTACTTAATTACAGTAACGTGTCAAGAGACAACTTTAATGTTCGTGATTTGAAGGAGACAATGCCAGAACCTAATGTCTTGCTTAATAAGAAGATTGTTCTTGACGATGCTACTCCTGTGTCACGTGTATGGGTAGCAAGTCCTGATTGTTTTGGTGGTGCCCCACAAGAAGTTGTTTTCAAGCAGAATAATGGTAAGGTAACATTTACCCTTCCTTCTCTGGAGTATTGGACTATGGTTGTAGTAGAGCATGGTAATAAGGTGGATAATAGTGCATCAGAGGTTCGAAACTATGTTCTTCGTGGCGAATCTTTTCAAGAGGCATCTAATAATACTGTGCCAGCAGGAGAGGCTTATCTCTCTTTTCCTGCTACTATAGGAAAAACTTTGCAGCCGTCATTACCTTTAGTTCCAGTTACTGCAGGGATTACCAATGTAATTGATAACGGACGTGATGATTATTATACCGTCTCTGGTATCAAGGTTGATCATCCTGTGAAGGGGATATATATCCATAAAGGAAAGAAACTGGTAAAGAAGTAATTAGCCCCTGATTCTGTATTACCCCCAATTGGTTATTAGTAACGTTCACTGCCTGAGAAGGGTAGGTTACTTATGACTGTTTGGGGGTAAAATGTTTTATTAGGAGATAAGTAAGTGAGTTCTAAGTCTTCTTAAAGTCCTTCTATTAAGGTCATATATTGAAAATAGAATAAAGTCTTATACACTTGTATAGTATTAATCTCCCCAAATTAGATGGTCTTACAAAGGCGGATAAACTGTAAGCTGAAATGTAGAAAGGGGAAATAGCTACGATGTTTATTCATCTTCTACAAACAACTTATTCCTTTATTAAGATTTATTTGTAAACTATTTTTGCATAGTGCAAAACCAATACATGCTCTTTTGGCTTCTAAAAGACGCCTAATTGACTTGCAAAAGGTGCC
>ERZ773024.293-NODE-293-length-18951-cov-6.341871_pt1 | contig 18951 bp, 15 predicted proteins | sample MGYA00511667_ERZ773024 | MGnify/ENA primary metagenome ERZ773024 (study PRJEB29015, sample SAMEA2738117) | human oral metagenome | biome: human oral; feature: human-associated habitat; material: saliva | place: China | collected 2258 ... | reverse complement strand
GCGATGAGGTCTGCCATGGCGGCAAGTTCAGCCATGTAGAGCGGGTTTTCGTAGCGCATATCAATCACGCCAGTGCCGAGCTCGATGCGTTCGGTCTTGGCGGCAATTGCGGAAAGTAGCGGGTAGGGGGTCGCCTGCTGCTGATCGAAGTGGTGCACGCGGAAGAACGCGCCGTCCAGTCCGATGTCTTCGGCACCTACGGCAAGGTCGATTGCCTGGTGCAGAGATTCTGCGGCGGAGGGTACGCGGGAGCCAGGGACCTCAGCCCAGTGACCGAAGGAGAGGAAGCCGAGCTTCTTCTCGTCGCCGCGCATGGGTTCGAGGTGGCTGATGCGGGTGGATTCGTCGAGCTGCGGGGTGCTCTGGCTGTTGGAGGCGGTGGGGGCGCTCATGGTTTTTCCTTTGCGAGTTGCGCTCGGGTTCGTGTAGTGCCGGGCTGGTGGTTTAAATCTAAACCCAAATACTTTACATGTCAAGTATTTTGTTTCGGAGTATTACGCAAAGAGCATCGCTCCCCCGCTTTCGCCGCACGCCCCACCCACCCGGCGCACACATACCGCCACAAAATGCTGGCACAAAATACAGTCGAAAAAGGGCACAAAAAAGCCCGGCGGCACGAACACATCGCGCCACCGGGCTCCCCACTCAGCAACCAAAGTTACCGAGACAAACTCTATTAGGAACGCTTCACCAGCGGAACCCACAGCTCCATACGGTAATCAGCCGCCTGCATATCGCCGCGACCGTACACCTCAAGACCACCAACCGGGCGGTACTGCGGATTCTTCGCGAAGAACGCCTCCTCAAAGCTCGCAAAGCCAGCCGGAATGGACTCCGAAATCGGGCCAACCACCTCAACCACCGCATAGGTGCTCGCAGGCAACTCCAGCACGCCCAGACCAAGCTTCGCCGCACTCGCCGGCTCCGACACCAGGAAGCCCGCCGTGTAGCGGACCTGGCCCTTCGGGTTCGGCTGAGTGCACACACCCAGATACTGGGTCACGTTCAGAACATCCAGCATCGCCGGGGACGCCTTCTGATTCAGCTCATCCCACAGCGAGGAGAAGTCGCCGTCCAGGGGGAACACCTGCGAAACGCCGGCAACAACCATCGCCGGGTGCTCCTCAATGCGAGGTTCAGAAATCTGAACCGCGCTACCCTTAGCGGACGCCATTAGGCGTTCGCCTCAGCTGCTTCGCGGTCCACCGAGCACTCGGGCACGCAGTGGCGCTTCGCGTCATCAGCTGCGCACTCGGGGCAGAGCAGAACCAGCTCGCGGCAGTTCTCGTTGGAGCAGTTCTCGAACTTGTTCGAGGGGGCGCCGCACTGTTCGCACTTGCCGATGGTGACGGTGTCCGGGGTGAACTCCATGTGCATGCGCTTGTCGAAGACGTAGAGCGAGCCTTCCCAGAGTTCCTTATCGCCGTACTTCTCGCCGTAACGCACGATGCCGCCGTCGATCTGGTAGATCTCCTTGAAGCCGCGGTTCTTCATGAGCGCGGAGAGAATCTCGCAGCGAATACCGCCGGTGCAGTAGGTGACGACCGGCTTGTCCTTAATGTGATCGTACTTGCCGGACTCAATCTCGCGGATGAAGTCGTGGGTGGTGCGCACGTCGGGAACGATAGCGTTCTTGAACTTGCCAATCTTCGCTTCGAAGGCGTTACGGCCGTCGAAGAAGACCACTTCGTCGCCGCGCTCTTCAACAAGCTTGTTGACCTCTTCGGGCTTCAGGTGCACGCCGCCGCCAACGACGCCGTTCTCGTCCACCTGCAGCTCGTCGGGAGCGCCGAAAGCCACAATCTCGTCGCGTGCCTTCACGGACAGGCGGGGGAAGTCCTCCGCGCCGCCCTCGGACCACTTGAACTCCATGTTCTTGAAGCCGGGGTACTTGCGGGTTTCCTTGGTGTACGCCTTGACCGCGTTGATTTCGCCGCCGAGGGTGCCGTTAATGCCGTGCTTGGAAATGAGGATGCGCCCGCGCAGGCCGAGCTTCTCGCAGAGGGCACGCTGCCAGAGCATGACCGCCTGCGGGTCGGCGATGGGGGCGAACTGGTAATACAGAATAATCTTATTTTGAGCCACGAAACTATTTTATCGTCATATACGTCTAAAGCATGCAAATTTTTTGATATGTGCGCGCTGACTACGGGGTCGGCGGCGCAGAGGCGGTGCCGGGGCGGGGTTAGGCTCAGGGTCGAGGGAGGATCCGAGCGGGTGCGGAGCCGGATTCGGAGCCGGCGTTCAGGGTAGCGCGTAACCGGCGGCAGGTCGGGTTGTAGCCCACCGCTCTACAATGGAACCCATGCCGCACAGCACCTCCTCGCAAAACGCCAACCAGCACCCCGAACAGCTGCCCGCACACCGGCACGAGCAGGGGCAGTCTGCGGCGCGCCCAAAAACGCTACGCTACCGCGAGTTGCCCGCGAGCGCACAGCAGGTGCTGGCGCCCCTGTTGCCGGAGGCAGCACGCACCGGAACCCTGCCCGAGCAGGTGACCCATATCCACACCATTGCCGCTAGGGAGGCGAGCTACGCACCGTGGCCACAGTGGTTGCATCCGCGCGTGGTGGATGCTTTTGAATCGCTCGGTATTGCCGAGCCCTACGCCCACCAGGTGCAGGCGGCGAATGCCGCCCACGCGGGTCTTGATGCGGCACTGGCGGCGAGTGCGGCGCGCTACGGCTGGCAGGCGGGGCGCATCGAAGCTGAACGCATTGAGGCTGAGCGGATTGAAGCACCGACTCCCGCGCACGCCGAAGACGCGAAGAGCACCGGCAGCGGCGGGCACGTGATTGTGGCGACGGGTACCGCCTCGGGCAAGACCCTGAGCTACCTGATGCCCACCCTGGACTCTATTTATCGTGCATCGTGTGGTGATCCGGTGAGCTCAACTTCCGCGTATTCGGGGGCAGAAAACCTCACTAATAGAGCGAACGTTCTCTACATTTCACCGGCGAAGGCGCTCTCCGCCGACCAGCTCACAGCCCTCACCTCCTACAACCTGCCTGGGCTCCACGCGGCAAGCTACGACGGCGACACCCCCACCGGCGAACGCCGCTGGATCCGCGAACACGCCAACTTCATCCTCACCACCCCGGATATGCTTAACTACTCAATCCTGAGCAGCCACCGGCAGTGGGCATCCTTCCTGCGCGGGCTGCGCTACGTGGTGCTCGACGAGGCACACAGCTACCGCGGCGTTTTCGGTGCACACATCGCCAATCTGCTGCGCCGCCTGCGCCGCGTCTGCGCGCTCTACCGCACCGTGCCCGTGTTCTACGGCGCTTCCGCAACCAGCTCCAACCCGGTCGAGTCTTTCTCCAAGCTCATCGGCGTGCCGCAGCAGGCGGTCACCGCCGTTACCGAGTCCACCTCCGCACGCGGTGAAACCACCGTCGCGCTCTGGGAGCCCGAATTCATGCCGCCCAAGGCGCACGATCAGCTCGCCAAGGGCGCCCGCAGCACCCAGCAGCAGGCAGTCCAGTCGAAGGCTGAGCAGGAGGCGCCGCGCCGCGTCTCCCCCGTGGAGCAGGGCGCGCAAATGCTCACCGACCTGGTGCTTTCCCGCACCCGCTCCCTGGTTTTCGCCGGTTCACGCCGCAGCGTAGAAATCCTCTCGCAGAAGACCCAACGCTACCTCGACGAGGTGGAGGCGGGCCTCTCCCACCGCGTCGCCGCATACCGCGCCGGGTACACCCCCGAAGAGCGCCGCGAACTCGAACGTAAACTCCGCAACGGTGAACTGCTCGGCCTGGCGAGCACCTCCGCGCTGGAGCTGGGCATCGACATCTCCGGACTGGACGCCGTACTCGTGGCGGGCTGGCCGGGCACCCGCGCCTCATTCATGCAGCGCGTGGGCCGCGCGGGTCGAAGCGCTCAGGATGCGCTCGCCGTGCTCATTGCCGACGACAACCCGCTCGATACCTACCTGGTGCACCACCCGGAGGCGATTTTCGGGCAGGAGGTTGAGGCGACCGTTTTCGACCCGACAAACCCGTACGTTCTCTCACCGCAGCTGTGCGCCGCCGCGCAGGAGGCACCCATCCGCGCCGAAGAGCTAAGCCTCTTCGGACCGCATACCGCCGCTCTGCTGGATCGCCTGGTGCAGCAGGGGTACCTGCGCCGCCGCGCCGACGGCTGGTACTGGACCCACTCCGAATCAGCCGCCGACCTGGTCGATATCCGCGGCACCGGCGGCGGACCCTACCAACTCATCGACGCCGAAGACGGCACCCTGGTTGGCACCATGGACGCCGCGCACGCCATGAGCCAGGGGCACCCGGGCGCAATCTACATTCACCAGAGCGCGCAGTACGTGGTCGAGTCCCTCAGCGAGGGTAAGCGCGTGATTCTGCTCAGCCGCGTCTACCCGGACTACTACACGCGTGCCGTTGAGAGCACGGAGGTTCGTATTCTGGCAGAGCGGGCGCGGGTTAGTTACGGTGCGCACAACGCTGTTGGGGAAGCGGTTCCCGCCGAGACTGCTCCTGGAGCGTCTGTTCCCGTCGAGAGTGCTTCTGGAGAACAGCAGCTCGCCCCGCTCACCATGCACCGCGGGCAGGTTCAGGTCACCGACCAGGTCACCGGGTACCGGCGCTTCTCCGTCTACGGCGGCGAATACCTGGGCGAAGAGGCACAACCCATGCCACCGGAAGTACTCATGACCGAGGCGGTCTGGTTCACCTTCGAGCCCAGCTACCTGTTCGGCGCGGGCGTGACCGAAGAGGACGGCCCCGGCACCCTGCACGCCGCCGAGCACGCCGCCATCGGACTGCTACCCCTCATCGCCACCAGCGACCGCTGGGACTTGGGCGGGCTCTCCACGCTGCTTCACGTGGACACCGGCAGGCCCACCATTTTCGTCTACGACGCAGCCCCCGGCGGTGCGGGCATTAGCGAGCGCGGCTTCAACGCGGTTACGCAGTGGCTGAGCGCTACCCTCGAAGCCATCGAAAGCTGCGGATGCGACAACGGCTGCCCCTCCTGCGTACACTCGCCCAAGTGCGGCAACCGCAACGAGCCGCTCAGCAAGCACGGCGCCCGGGCGCTATTGCAGGCAATGTTGCAGAGTATGGCGGAGGCGTAGAAGGCGCTGGGGGCGCGGGGCGTGCTGGGGATGCAGGACGGGCTGGGATGACAACTCCCGGCGAGCGCAAATAGCCTAGTCGGCTGGATTTTCAAGCTCGGGTGGGTTTTCCGGCTCGGGAGGTTCGGGTACCGAATCCTGCTCGACCCCCAGTTCCTCCTCCAGCACGGCAACCTCATCGGGGCTCAGCTCCTCCGCGTTGCCTGCCGCGGCGTGCTCTTCTTCGGCGTACTCGTCTTCAGGGTGCTCAGCCCCGGCACGGGCGCGCACCCTCGCCGGGCCCAGCGCACCCATGGGCCCTGCGACGGGGACGGCGACCGTCACCTCCACGGTTTCAGGGCGATCCGGAAACGTGCAGGATTCCAGGTGCGCACCGTGGCGTTCGGCAAGATCAGCCGCTACCGCGCACGGGTCGCCCTCGGTGAGCCCGCGGTATGCATCCGCCGCCGCGAGGGCGCTCAAATCGGCGGCTGCGGAAGCCCTGCGGTTCGCGGACACCACCCCGATGAGCCCGGCAATCACCACGGTCACCACCAGTAGCGCGGCAATAATGGTGAGGGCGAGGACGGTACCGCTACCCTCTTCGGGGCATTGATTCTTGGAGGATGCCTTCGGGGCGGGGCGCATAGCGGCTCTACTCGCTCTCATGCCCCGCACCGTTTTCAGCATCGTTTTCGCCGCCGCCTTCAACGCGGGCGTGGGCGTCCGCCCGCAGCACCCAGCCGGTTGCCGAGCCGATTACACCGGGGGCGGGACGGCTCACCCGCACGTGCACTTCCCGGGCGCGCCCCGCATCCGCGGCGACCGCACCATCAGAAGCGACAGCATCAGGAGAAACAGAAATCTGCACGCTCTGCGCCGGGTCGATGCGTCTGACGGCGGAGCGAATCTGCGCCTCGGAATCCCCGCGGGCGGCGGCTCGTGCGGCCGTTCGCGCGGACTCCTCCACCTTCAGCTGTGCAACCCCCGTGGAGGCGGCACCCAGGCAGAGGGCGAGCACCACCGTCACGGCGGGGAGGGCGACCGCAAATTCGGCGGTAATCACGCCCTCTTCTGCTGGGCTCTTGTGCGGGGTCGAGGGCGCCGGTTCCGCCCCGACTTTTCCTGTGGGACGAGTGCGCCGCAAAGCACCCAAATTCACATGATCGTTCATTCTTTATTCCTCCTTTCTAGCTTGATTTTCCGGGGCTCCCAAAGCCTAGAACCAAACCCTACGGCGGGTTCACCAAAGGCTCTAGAGCAGCCCCGTGTTACCCGCAATCGACAGGGCGTTACGCACAATATCCAGGAGCATGGAACGCACCTCATCCGACTTGAGAATCAGCACCAGCAGGCCCGCGAAACCGACCGCCGCGAGCATCACAATGCCGTACTCCGCGGTAGAGGCGCCCTCCTCCGGGTCACCCGCGGGGGCGTAATCTTCGAGCGCCTTTTCGTGCCCCTCAGCGGGTACATATTCGGTGCAGCCGGGCGCGTGCTCACCCAGGCTGCGGCAGGTGGCGCCGCATTCGTCCAGGGTGCAGCCCTCGGCGAGCGCGCGGGCAATGGTCAGCGCCTGTTCGGGGTTCAGACGGTCCGTGGTCATATCAATCTCCATTTCGTTAGGGTCAATCCTGGGGCCGGCATGCTTCTGCTCAGCGCCGGAGGAAAGTTCAGCGTCGCTGAAGAGCCCGGTATCAGTGAAAAGCCCGGTATCGCTGAAGAGCTCGGGGCATTCTTCACGCAGCTGCTTCATGGTGGTTGCGATGGCAACGGACAGCGGCACGGGGCCCAGAATGGTCTGCGTTTCAGCGCCCTGCACGGCACCGAGCGCGGCGGGCTGAATTTCGCTCGGAATGCCACCCGGAGCACCGGCCGGGGCGTTGACCGGAGCGCCGACGGTGTGCAGGTCGTGGCGGATTGCTTCGCAGAGGGTGTTCGTCATTGGTTTTCCTTTCGTTGTGCCCTGAATGTTCAGGGCGGGGTGGGTGCTCATCCGCGTTCACTGCAGATGGGCGAAGGTCTAAACTTTTCAGCATTTCAGCTAGTCGACAGTGGTTATGGGCTTGAATCTTTAGCCGGTCAGCGTGGGTAGTAGCGAAATGAGGATGGGCACAATACTCAGGCAGATAAAGGCGGGTAGCGAGCACAACCCGAGGGGCACCACGAGCGCTACGGAGAGCTTTCCGGCGGCGCGTTCTGCCGCACGGCGTTCGCTGAGGCGGTGCGCATCGGCGTTGGAGAGCAGTAGCGCCGTGCTGGGTGCACCGCCCGTGTAGGCGGGGGCGAGTGCATCCCGCAGCTCACCGAAGGTTCCCGCCGCGGACCCCGACCAGGCGCTCCCCCAGTCGCTACCCATCTGTAGGCGCTGGCAGACCGTATGCAGGGGTCGGCTGTTGAGTGCCTCGGCGAGAGTGCCCAGTGCGGCGAGCGGTGCGAGCCCGGCTCTCAACTGCGCGGCGAGTAGTTCCAACACGAGGGCGGTATCAACGGGCGCGGCGCCTGCTGGCGAGGCAGACTTTTCCGTCTCAGATTCAGCATTTGCCGCCCTGGTGCTCGGCCTAGCGCTCTCCACCTCTGCCCGATGCACGAGCGCGGCGGTCCAGCGGCGCCCGGCGAAGGCGAGCCCCAGCCCGAGCATGCCGGTGAGCGCTCCGAGAATGGATCCGGTCAGCACGCCCACGGGGTCGCTTCCCATGAGCACCCCCAAGCCGAGGCCGAGCAGCGGTAGCCATGAGAGGATCCTGCCGGTGGCGCGCGGTGCGGCGAGGGCGCTCTGCCTACCCAGGAGTGCGTCGATGCGTTCTTCGGCGTGTTCGGCAGCGCGTTCCAGGCTCGTGGCGAGCGGTGCACCGGCGCTCTCGCTCATGCGCAGGCTCAGTTGCAGGTCGTGCAGGCGTTCGCGGCTGTGCGGGCGCATCCGGGTGCTATTTTCGAGCAGTTGGGCGCAGGCGAGGTGCGCGGGGGCACCCCAGGAGGTAACCGTGGCGAGAGCCTGCGTGAAGCGGCGGATATCTTCGGCGCACCGCTTGTGCCCGTAGTCTTCGGAAAGGGGCGAGAGGCCTCGTGCACGTAAAGCCCGGGCACTTTTCCGAGAGCTATTCTTCGCACGCGGTTTCCCCGTACCCGGCACCAGCTCGCCCTGCCCGAACTGCCCGAGCTGCCCAGAGCCCGGGTCGGTGCGCACCGCTTCCTGCAGGGGAATGCCGGCGCGTAGGTTCAGGGCGAGGGTGCGGAGCATGAGCGGCCACATGCGCATTTCCTCGGCGCTGGCTGCTCCGGCGATGCGCCCAGCTAGGCGCTCAGACCAGCGTTCGCGAAGGCTTCCGTTGCTCTTCTCGTTCTGCTTCATTGCTTCCTCCTTTCACGTTTTCTGCTTCCCCCATTTCGGGGGCTAGTACCCAACATCAGACCCGGTAGAAATACGCCTGACCTGCAGGTACTCTTCACTCCCCTGTGTGGCGGGGTGCAGGCTGTAGATACCCTCGATGCGGCGGCGACCATCCCGGTGTTCCAGGTGAATAATGCGTTCAAAAGCCGTCGCTGTATGTAGAGCGACCGTTCTACTATCCAGTCCGGCGAGCGCACCCAGGGCACACAAACGCAGGGGCACCGCCTGCGCGCTATTGGCGTGCAGAGTCGTTCCAGCACCGCGGTGACCGGTGTTCATGGCGGTCAGCAGGTGCACCACCTCCGCGCCGCGACACTCACCAACCACGAGCCGATCCGGGCCCATACGCAACGCCTGTACAATCAGCTCACCCAACCCGATTTCACCGGCGCCTTCGGAGTTAGCGGCACGGGTTTTGAGGGCAATAACCTGCTCATGCTGCGGCGCGAGTTCCGGGGTGTCTTCGAGCAGAATGAGGCGCTCCTGCGGCGTACACAGCCCCAGCAGGGCATTGAGCAGGGTGGTTTTGCCGGTGCCGGTGCCCCCGCTAATGAGGAATCCGCGGCGTTCGGCAATCATGCGGCGCAGGTAGGCAGCGGTCGCCTCATCGCACAGCCCCGCGGCCTGCAACTGCGCCAGGGTGGGGCGCTCGCGGGCGGGTAGGCGCACGGAGAGCCGGGTGCGTTCGCTCAGCGGCGGGATAATCGCGTGGATGCGCCTGCCGTGCTCGTCGCTAATGTCAGCCGCCGGATGCGCGGCATCCAGCTGCCCGCCGTGCCTGCGGATGAGCCGCTCGGCAAGGTCACGCACGCGCCGCTCATTGCCGAGGCTCAGCGCCACGGGACGGGTGGTTCCGTTGATGCCCACCCAGATATCGCAGGGCGAGTTCACGTAAATATCGGTGATGGTTCCGGCGCGTTGCCCCTCGTCAAGGAGCAGGTCGAGGGCGCCGAGGCCGTAGAGTTCCGCCGCGAGGTAGCGCAGCGCAGTCTGCCGGTTGACGGGCACGTATTCCACGCTGGGGTAGCTCCAGGAGGCGGGCGCGGCTTGCACCGTTTTGGTGCGGAATTTTCGGGGCTTCGTCACATTAGTTCTGTCTGCGCCTGTTCCTTCTGCGTTCGTGTTCCCCAGGTGTCCACCGTCGATGGCGCAGATTGCCTCGTCCACGGCGTTTTCGAGGATCTCGCGGAGGGGCTGGGATTCCTGGAGTAACCCACCGCCCGCGGCACTCGCGGTGTTTGCACTGCCCGCGACGGTTGCGCCACCTGCGGGCGGCCGCTCCCCTGCCCGCTCGGCCCCGCCACTGAACCCGCCACTAAAACCGCCCAGGGCGATAGCGCTCATCTGCGGCGAGCGCAGAATCAGTTCGCGGGCGTGCAGGGCGACGGCGCGGGCGCGATAGTCTTCGGGAATGAGCAGGGCGGGTAGCGAGTGCGTGCGGGTGTTCTGGACGCCCGTATTCTGTGCGCCCGGCTGATTCATACTCGGCTGACCCATTCCCTGCGCCTGCGTGATTGGACTCTGTGCGGTGCGGTGCGGGTAGCCGCTGGGGTTGGCGGTGTTGCTCGTCATGGCTCTAGGAGAGCATTGCGCCCGCCTCAATTTTTAAGAGAATGAGCGTTCTGTGGATAACTCCTCGCGCACCCCGAAATATCCACGATGCACACACCTCAAACGAACAAAACGCACGCATCCGGCACTTTTATGACAAACCACTCGTAACTTCTGGTGATAACCACGCACCACCCGTTCTACCGGCACATCCTCGATAATGGAAGAATGTACATTCTGCTCAGTCCTGCCACCGGCGCGGGTATTACCGCCCAGACCGGCACCCCCGCGCACCCGGTCACGTCGGCTATTGCCGCAGGTGCGTCCCCGCGCGGTGCTCAGCCGGTGACCTCGTGGGGTGCTTTTCATTTTTCGGCGCCGACCGCTGAGCAATTGCAGGACCCGACCTTTAATCCGCGGATTACGCGGGCGGATCGGGTGAGTGCGGCGAATCTTCCGGCGTATGTGCGAGAGGTGGAGCGGCAGGCGGCTGATTCGGCACAGGGGCGTTTTCCGCGCTGGATTTGGGCTGATACCCGCCACGTTGACCCGCTGCTTCTGCGCCGCGGGGTGCGGGTACATCTGTGCCATGATTTGCGTCTGGTGCAGCGAATTTTGGCTACTGCTGCCACGCATCCGAGCGGTTTTGTGGAGTACAGTCCGGTGCTGGATCTTTCTGATGTGCGTGAGGCGGCCGAGCCTCAGGGGTATCTGCCGGTGGCTCGGCAGATTCAGGGCCAGGAGGAGCTGTTCGGCACTGATTTTTTGAGTGCGCCCGCTACCTCTTCCGCCGCACCCGCCGGTTCTCCTGATGATTCCTCCCCCGATTTCCTTGAGGCGGCGCCTCATGAGCCTTTTGCCCCGCAGTTGGCGGCGGGCCCGGTGACTCTGCTGCCGGAGCATCCGGTGGTGCGTGTGCTGATGCGTGAATGGCTGGCGCAGGCGCGCGCTATTAGCGAGTCGAGGCACCCGGAGCGGTTGCGTCTTTTGGCGGCGGCTGAGTCTGCCGGTGCGTTGGTGGCGGCTGAGATTGGTTATTACGGCATCCCGTTTAATGTGCAGGCGCATCATGAGCATCTGTGCGAGTTGTTGGGTCCGCGTCCGGTGCCTGGGGAGCGTCCGCAGAAGATGCAGGAGTTGGCGGAGCAGATTCAGCGCATGCTGTTTATGCCGTCGTTGAACCCGGATTCGCCGCAGGATCTTTTGCGTGCTTTGCAGTCTGCGGGGGTTTCGGTGAAGTCTACGCGGTCGTGGGAGTTGAAGAGTTGGGCGGAGGCGATTCCTGCTCAGCGGCAGAAGCGTTGGGCGATGATTGACCCGATTCTGCGTTATAAGAAGCTGTACCGTATTTGGACTGCTAACGGCTGGACGTGGGCTGATACGTGGGTTTCTGAGGGTGCGTTCCGCCCGCATCTTGAGGTGGGCGGCGCCGCGACCGGGCGTTGGGGCGCTTCCGGCGGTGGTGCGTTGCAGCTTCCGGCGGAGATTCGTCAGGCGGTGCAGGCGCCGGAGGGTCAGGTGCTGACGGTGACGGATGGCTCGCAGATTGAACCGCGTATTCTGGCGGCGTTGAGCCGTGATGAGGCGCTCGCTTCGGCGGGTCGTGGCGCTGACCTGTATGCGGGTATTGCCGAGCTGGCGCGCATGAAGGGTGTGGGTTTGGCGGAGCGTTCCCACGCGAAGGTGGGCATGCTGGCGATTATGTATGGCGGCCGCAGCGGTGAGATTGGCGCCCTATTGCCGCATGTGGCGGCGCTTTTTCCGCAGGCGATGGACTTTACGGAGCGTGCCGCGCGTATTGGTGAGGCGGGCGGTCAGGTGACGACTTTTTTGGGTCGTACCTCCCCGCCGGTGGATGAGCGTTTCCGTGAGATTGTGGCTGATCGGTCTTCGCCGGCGGCTGAGTCGCGTGCGGTGTCGACTGCGCGTGCACACGGGCGTATGACCCGCAATTTTATTGTGCAGGGTACGGCGGCGGAGTGGGCTCTGTGTTGGATGGGCGCGGTGCGTTCTCGTCTGTTGTCGGAGCGGATTTTTGGTATGCCGATGCGCACCCGCATTGTGTATTTTTTACACGACGAGCTTCTGCTGTGCGGCCCCGAGCTGGAGGCGGATCGCGTGGAGCGTATTGTGCGTGAGGGCGCTGCGGAGGCGGCGCGTCTGCTGTTCGGTCGGGTGCCGGTTGATTTTCCGGTGTCGGTGGCGCGGGTGCGCAACTACGCTGAGGGTAAATAAATAATCAGCGGTAAATAATCAGCGGCATATAGGCGGCATCGTGCAACAGCGAAAATAGGGGCGGCAGGTAGCTTCATTCAAGTTACCTACCGCCCCTATCTGCGCACTATTCTGATCCCTATATCCGCTGGTCAGGCGTTTTATTTTGCGATGAGCTTTACTCCTCGTAGCCGGGTGCCGGGCGTATCTTTTTCTGATCCCAGGGCACGGTCCAGCCGAGCGAGTCGAAGATCCGGTCCAGCAGAATTGCGGTGAATCCCCAGACGGTGAATTCTTCGCCGCCGGGCATGCGCACCTCGAAGGCGGGGGTGCGGTGTGAGGTGCGGCCGCGTTTGACGTAGGCGGTGTGCCGGTTGGCGGGGTTGAGCAGGTCGCGCACGGGCACGCGGGCGATGAGTGCGGACTCGTTGTGGTCGACGACTTCGACGGGCACGGGGCTGTTCCACCAGCCGATGACGGGGATGACCATGAAGTTGCTGATGGGTAGCGGCAGGGTGTGCAGCTGGCCGAGGATCTGCACGCCGGCGGGGTCGAGCCCGGTTTCTTCGACCGCCTCGCGCAGGGCGGCGATGTGGGCGACGGGTTCGCCGGTGGTTTCGGCGAGCGCGTAGTCTTCGGGGTCGATTTTGCCGCCGGGGAAGGCGGGCTGACCGGCGTGTGAGCGCAGGGTTGCGGCACGTACGAGGAGCAGTACATCCAGGTCGGCGCTGACGTTGTCGGGGCAGCCGTCAAATTCGCCGGTGGAGGGCGAGTTATCGAGCACGCCGAAGAGGATCAGCACGGCGGCTTCTTTGCTGAGGGGGCTGGCGGGTGCGCTGCGCAGTAGGGCTTGGACGTCGAATTCCACGCCGCCCTCTGCGAGAGCCGCCAGTGCCTGCTGGGCGGGGTGCTGTGCATCCTGCCCCGCCTGTTCGGGTTGCACCTGTTCGGATTGCGCCGGTTCGGATTGTACCGACTGCTCGGGTGCGCTCATCTGTGTACCTCTCTTCTGCGCGGACTGCATTCCGGTTCAGGTGCCGTTAGGCGCTGAGCGGGTAGCCTTCTGCCATGAGTTCGCGGCGGGTTGCGCCCTGCAGGAATCGCAGGTGCAGGTCTTCTCGGCCGGGTGCCATTTCGTATTTCATGAGTTTACGTGCTGCTTGTTCGTTCGTCTCCCCGGCGCCATAGGACGGGCAGAGATCGGCGACGGGGCATACGCCGCAGGCGGGCTTTTTGGCGTGGCAGATGCGGCGGCCGTGGTAGACCATGCGGTGTGAGAAGAGCGTCCAGTCTTTGCGTTCGATGAGTTCGGCGACGTCTTTTTCGACTGTCTCGGGGGCGTCTGCGGTGGTGAATCCCATGCGGCGGGCGAGGCGGCCGAAGTGGGTGTCTACGGTCAGTCCGGGCACGTCAAAAGCGTTTCCGAGGACCACGTTCGCGGTTTTGCGGCCGACTCCGGCGAGTTCTACGAGCTCTTCAAGGGTTGAGGGAACCTGCCCGTTGTGGCGTTCGACGAGCTGCTGGGAGAGGGTGACGATGGAACGTGCCTTGGCGCGGTAGAAGCCGAGGGACTGAATATAGGGTTCGACCTCTTCGGCACGTGCGGAGGCGAGCGCGGCGGCGTCCGGGTAGCGTGCGAAGAGTGCACCGGTGACGGAGTTGACGCGCACGTCGGTGGTTTGTGCCGAGAGCACGGTGGCGATGAGTAGCTCGAAGGGGTTGTCAAAGTCGAGTTCTGCGACGGCGTAGGGGTAGGTTTCGCCGAGGATGCGGTTAATTTTGCGGGCGCGGCGCACGGTGGCGAGGTGGCTTTCGGGTGCGCGTGCGTTGAGGCGGCGTGCGGCGGCTGCGGCTTTGAATTCGGGAACGAATCGGATCTGCAGGAGCGATTCTGTGTTCTCTGCCGCGTTATTTTCTGCCGCGGTGTTCTCTACTTCGGTGCGGGTGGCGTTCTCGGTCATAGCGCGAGGGTACCGGGCTTGGGTGTGTGGGCGGTAGCGAGGTTCACCGTACTTGGCTCGCTCCCCATCATTTTCTGGGCAGTTCGCGCCGGCTAGCGCTCAGCGGGCGCTCACTGTGCCACACTGGTTTTATGTCAGATACGATTTTTGTGCTTAACGGCCCGAACTTGAACCTGCTCGGGCAGCGCCGCCCCGAGGTGTACGGCTACACCACTCTGCACGATATTGAGCGTATGGTGCGTGAGCGCGCGGCAGATCATGGTTTTGATGTTGAGTTTATGCAGTCGAATCATGAGGGTGCGCTGGTGGATGAGATTCAGCGTGCTCGTACTCGTGGCGCGGCGATTATTATCAACCCGGCGGCGTACACGCACACTTCGGTGGCGCTGCACGATGCGCTGGAGGCGGCTGAGCTTCCGGTGGTTGAGGTGCATCTGTCGAATGTGCATCGTCGTGAGCAGTTCCGTCATCATTCGTTTGTGTCGCCGCAGGCTACTGCGGTGATTGCCGGTGCGGGTGCGTACGGCTATGTCATGGCGGTTGATTTCCTGGCACAGCACCTGGCGGAATAACAGCTCAGCATTTGGCGGAATAGCCCAGCGCTTTGCGGAATAACAGCGCGCCGCCTCCTTTCGTTAAATAGTTCAGGCTCCCGTTCCTCGTGTGAGGGCGGGAGCCTGAACTTTTATCGCTATTTAGCGGCTAGTTACTTGCGGCAGGTGCCGGTGGAGACTGCGGCGGTGTTGTCGCCGCCTTCGGCCAGTGCCTGTTTGAGGGTGCTTGCGGTGATGGCGTAGCCGGTCTGGCCGGTGGTTGCCCTACCGAAGATCACGCCGACCACGTTGCCGTTTTCGTCGAGGACGGGGCCGCCGGAGTTGCCGTGCTGCACATCGGCTGCCAGCTGGTAGACCTGGCGCATGGCGTTGGCGCGGCCGGTGTCGGCGTCGATGGTCTGGGTGTTGCCGATGCCCTGCACGGTGGCGGGCAACGCCTTGAACGGGCCGCCCTTGGGGTAGCCCATGAAGGTTACGAGGCTACCTGCGGTGGCGTTGGTGCCGATGGTCAGCGGTTCGAGCGGTAGCTTGGGAACGCTGATGAAGGCGAGGTCCTGTTCGGTGTCCATGTAGACGACGGTGCCGGGCCAGGTGCGGCCGCGGGAGTCCTGCACGACCGGGGAGGTCACGCCGGCGACCACGTGGGCGTTGGTGACGACCAGGCCGTTGTCCGCCACGAAGCCGGAGCCGGTGGAGGTGTAGCCGCACTGCTCTGCGGCGCCCAGAATCTCAACGACGGAGGCTGCCGCCTGGTCCAGTGCCGCGGATTCTACGGTCTCGGTGGGGGCGCTGGTTTCGGGGGCGATGAGCTGGCTGACTTCCGGAATGGTTCCGAAGGCGAGCACGTCATTGCGTACCGTGTTGATGCGGTCCTTGACGACCTCGGGGGTGGAGGCGACCATCCAGGAGAGGGTCTTGGAGTCGCTGAGCGCAGTGTTGAGCTGCGGGATGGGTACGGTGCGCATGGAGATGGTCAGCACGACCATGACCAGGGCGCAGGCGGCGAGGTTCAGCACGCCGCCGAAGAAGCGTTCTACGCCCTTGAGCGGGGTGATGTCGGTGACGCGGCGGATGGTGCGTCCGGCAACGAGGCCGAGCCACTGTCCGATGGTCAGGCAGATGATGAGCACGCCGACGGCGGTAATGAGGCTCCACTGGGATCCCACGGATGCCACGGCGAGGGGCACGAGCCAGGCTGCGGCGCAGACGCCCAGACCCAGGCCGAGGAAGGTTCCGAGGGTGGTGAAGAATCCACTGCGGACTCCGGCGAGGAAGTAAAGCAGCAGAATGATGGGGATAGCAATATCAAGCAGGTTGATGCCAGTCGTCACGACTAATTGCCTCCTTGGTGGGTAGAAATGGTCACGGTGTGCCCATTGTGGTTGGTGCGGGCTGTGCCCGGTGAGTGTGGCGGCGCATTAACACCCAGTGGTGGGTGCGGCGGGCTTGTGTTCCCGGGGTTTTGGGCTCGGGTTTCTGCCTCGTCGCATCGTACCGTGTGTAGAGGCGGTGCGCCTCCTGGTCATGAGGGTGTCTGCGTGCTTGGTACCGAAAAAAGTACACACCTGAATGCCTGATATTAGGTGGTGAACCTGTGGGGAAGCTTTGAATTTTCTCGGAAGAAATAACTTTTGTTGTAAAGCTCGCTGTATCGGAATGCACAAACAGCTTTTTTAGGGTACGCTCATATCAGTTGAATATGTCACACTAGCTTGAGCCTTCTCACATTTCAGATGTTGAGACGCATGACACCGGTTCGGGCTCACTCACTGAACATTTACGAGTTTCGGCTCATCACCTCATATCTAGGAGAACTTTATGGATCTCGAGATCCTCCGTCGTACCCCTCTCTTTGCTAACCTCGACGACGCAGCTTTCGCTCTGCTGACCGATGACATTCAGGAGATTGACCTCTCCCGCAACGCTGTCCTTTTCTACGAGGGTGACCAGGACGACCAGCTCTTCGCTGTACTCTCCGGTAAGGTCAAGCTGGGTCGCACCGCCGCCGACGGCCGCGAGAACATGGTCGCAATCATGGGTCCCGGTGATGTCTTCGGCGAGATGGCTCTCTTCGATCCTTCGCCCCGTTCGACCAACGCTGTGGCTGTCTCTGAGACTCGTCTGGCTGCCATCAAGCACGAGTCCTTCAAGCGTGCGCAGCAGCTCGATCCCACTATCTCCGATCAGGTCATTAAGACTCTGGCTCGCCGCCTGCGCCACGCTAACGAGGCGCTGGCTGACCTGGTCTTCTCCGACGTTCCCGGCCGCCTCGCTAAGGCGCTGCTGGACCTGGCTGACCGCTTCGGTCGCCCCGCAACCGACGGCGTGCTCGTTGCTCACGAGCTGACTCAGGAAGAGCTGGCACAGCTGGTTGGCGCATCCCGTGAGACCGTGAACAAGGCTCTTGCCGAGTTCGTTTCTCGCGGCTGGATCCGCCTGGAGGCACGCGCAGTTGTCATTCTGGACCTGCCCCGCCTGCGCCAGCGTTCCCGCTAAGGTCTCTTTGAGTTAGGGCATTCTAGGACGCCCTCGCTGAAAGACGCACAGCTTAATATAGATCAGGAGCCGTTTCCCTCTGCATGGGGAAACGACTCCTGATTTCTTTAACGCTTCATCGTACGAGCGAGCGGCTGCAATACCCTCTTAGAGCGCACCCATCGCGCCGGTGTATATGGAACCGGTGGTAGCCGGAACCACCTCGGTGAAGGAGAGCATGCACGCACCGTTGTGGGTGACGAGCACGGGCTTCTTCACCTCAATATTGCGGCGCTTAGACAGCCAGGCCACGGAAGTCTGGGCCTTTGCCAGGGATTCGAGCAGGCACATCACACCGGGGGTGATGAGCTGGTCGAGGGTGCGTCCCACCGTGTTGGGCTGGCCGATGCGGTCGCCCAGTTCGCTGGTGTCCTTGGCTTCGAGCAGTTCACGCACGTTCAGCCAGTCACCCCACACGCCCTTACCGAGCAACAGCTTCGGGTCCTGGCCTACGGGTAGCGCCGTGGTGAAGTAGGCGATGTCGTAGCGCTTGAGGAAGAAGTCCGGCGACTGCCAGCGCGCCACGGGGCGCAGCAGGTCGGCACGCACACTCAAGCCGCTGGAGGTCAAGAAGTTAGAGAAGCTCTTGTCCTGCTCGGCAACCGCTTCACGCCACGCCATGAGCTCGGGAGTGCTGGAGCGCTCCACCACGTCCTGGTCGTCCTCACCAGCAAGTAGGATGCCGGTCTCTTCGAAGGACTCACGGATGGCAGCCATGACGCTGCGGCGTGCCTGAGTAACGTCAGAGAAGTGGAACTGTTCTTCCCAGTATTCGGCACCGGGGCCGACCCAGGAGGCCGCCTCATCATCACCGGGAAGAGCCGTACCACCGGGGAAAGCCACCACGCCCAACGGAGAGGTGCCGGGGCGGTAGGTCAGAATCGTTTCAAGGCCGTTGTCACCATCGCGCACAAAAATGACGGATGCCGCCTGGCGCATCGTACAGCCGGTCGCACCTTCGTTACCGCCTTCACGCCAACTTTCGGCTGCGGTGCGCATGAACTCGGGAATCGTGTAGAGACGCTGAATGCAGGAGGTTCGCGGGTTAGCCGCAGACTGGCGGCCGGTAAACATGCGGGGGCGTTCCACGCCTTCAGCCGGGGTGGGGGTGCCGAAGCGGCGTTCCTGCACCGGCAGGGGCAGAGTCTTGATATCCTGCGATTCGCCGGATCCGTGACCGTCGATACCGTTCACCGTCTTTTGGGCGCCACTTTGTGCTGCCCGCTGAGCCTGGGCAGCACGAATAGCAGACAGCGGCAGCGCGCCGGTGTACAGATTAGACATACTCAACGATAATCTCGACCTCTACGGGCGAATCGAGGGGAAGAACGGGAACACCAACAGCGGAGCGGGCGTGCTGGCCTGCCTCACCGAAGATTTCGCCGAGCAATTCGGAAGCGCCGTTAATGACGGCGGGCTGAGCGGTGAAGTTCACCTCGGATGCCACGAAGCCGACAACCTTCACGACGCGCTGCACGCGGTCCAGGTCGCCAATGACGGACTTGACCGCTGCCAGGGCGTTGAGCAGGCTGATACCCGCGTACTTCTTCGCATTCTCGGGGGTCACGAAGCCTTCAGCACCGGAGTCGGACACCTTACCGGTTTCGGGCAGGGCGCCCTCAACGAAGGGCAGCTGGCCGGAGGTGTACACGTAGGAGCCGGAGGTCACCGCGGGAA
>ERZ773024.292-NODE-292-length-18952-cov-3.265069_pt1 | contig 18952 bp, 17 predicted proteins | sample MGYA00511667_ERZ773024 | MGnify/ENA primary metagenome ERZ773024 (study PRJEB29015, sample SAMEA2738117) | human oral metagenome | biome: human oral; feature: human-associated habitat; material: saliva | place: China | collected 2258 ... | reverse complement strand
CCGTCCAGCTAATTGGAGGGAAACGGTCTCGTTTTTTGTTTGGCGCGGATTTAGTCACACTTACACATCTCAACAAAAAAGCACCTCGGCAATCCCACAAGCGGGGATAGCGGGGGTGCTTTTCTCTACGATAGCATATGCTTGCCGTGAGAAACTGGTCGGCTGCGCAATCCTATCAACTATACTTGTGGCAAATAATTTGACGTAATGCTGCAACAGCACGTTCTTCTCGGCTGGTAGTGGAGATTCTTACATGAAGTCTTTGATTGTGTACTATTCATATTCCGGCATCACAAGAAGGCTTGCAGAGGATATTGCGCTGATTACCGATGGTGAGCTGCTGGAACTTAAGCCTCAAGAGCCCTATTCTTTCTCGTATAACACGGCGGTAAAAGAGGTCAGGGCTCAAATAGAAAAGGGCGTTTGTCCTGCACTTATGCCAAGTGATGTACATGTCGGTGACTTTGATACTGTTTTTATAGGATCGCCCAACTGGCTTAAAACATTTGCTCCTCCGGTGCTTTCGTTCTTACGAGCAACGGATTTGAGCGGCAAGACGGTCATTCCGTTCTGCACGCACGGCGGCGGAGGATTTGGCAACATGATTGAGGAGTATCAGACAGAATGTGGTGCTTCTTGCGTGATACCAGGGCTGGCGGCAAAAGGCACGTATACTTTTAGTGAAGTGCAAAAATGGCTGGAGTCAATGGGGTTGGACGATGCGAGTACTTCTAGCTGAAGACGAGAAGAGAATGGCTGCGGCTATTGTGGCCCTATAAAGCGGATGGCGTGCCCTCCCTCTATGCAGAGCGAGGCTGCGCGCCATCAGCAATCTTTAATATATCACATTTTGTTTTGGATAAAAGTGCTCTACACAGACGTCTTTCTCGACAAGACGTCTTTTTTATTTATGCAGGTAAAAGGGTATGTTACAAAATATGCGAAAATCGCATATTTATAGGTTGACGTGCAGTTTTATAAATATTCTAAAATCGCATATTTTAGGCTTTATCTGGGGCTATTCAGTTTCCGTATCATCATGTGCGAGCAGGGAGTTGAACAGCTCGTCGATATCGGAGTGTCGCTGAGCGGTTTCTTCCTTAGCTAACATCCACGTGCCATCTTGGTAGTAAAGAACGTCACCCTGGCAAGCATCGCTCGGTAGCTCGTTGATAGAAACGGTCAGCATATTGCCTGGCTGGTCATCTAGTTCAAGCACGGCAAGATTGTTGTCTTCAAATCGATCAATGATTGCTTTCATTACTTGGACCTCGATGTCGACGACGTGCCAGATTTATCTTTTGAGGTTGGAGCTACGACTGTGCCGGGTTTCTCGCCAGAGATATCAATGTTTGTACCATCGCAGGTAATAGTAATGGTTCCATTGGCGCCCGTGCCCCAGACCTCAACGGAATGCTTGTGGAGGGCGTTCAGGACCGACTGCATGGGGTGGCCATAGGAGTTGTCCAGGGCGTACGAGAGGACGGCGTAGGTGGGCGAGAGCTTGCGGACCAGCTGCTCGGTAGTTCCTGTTCGGGAGCCGTGATGCGAAACTTTGAGTACGTCAATGTGACCTGGATTGGAGTTCAGGATGGCATTTGTGGGTGCGTCTCCCGTGAAGAGGAACGTTTTGGTGCCCACGGTCAGCTTGATGATAATCGAGTAATCGTTGGTGTCGGGGAAATTTGCGTCTTTGGTAGGCCAAAGGATTTCTAACTTGTAAGCATCGGTTTGATCGATGATGGTTCCTGCTTCGGCAAGAGTTATCTGCAGGTTATTGTTCTGGATGGCGGTTAGAAACTTCCTGTACGTTGCGGTGTTGTTTGTCTTATTTGGTGCGTAAATGGTTCCGATTTGGGTACTGGAAATGACGTCCGCCATACCGCCGATGTGATCTTCGTCGGGATGGGTGGCCACCAGGTAATCAATCTTGTCTCGACCAAGTTCTTGGAGGACCTGGGCAATTTTTGGAGCAGATCCTGTGGGGCCTGCGTCGATGAGTATGGTTTTCTCGGGGAGTGCGATGAGAATGGCTTCTCCTTGGCCCACGTCAATGAACTTGATGGTTACGTTTGTGCTGGCCTGTGCGGTGACTGACGGAGCACCGGAGTCTGATTGTGATGACGCGCCAGGCGCTTGAACTGTGGTTTGTTGGCCCGAGGACCCCGCGGTAGATAGGGTGGTTGGAAGCGGTTGCGTGAGCGCTGCGCTAAAGTAGAGCGCTACCGTCAGCGTGGCGAGCGCGATTCCAGCTTTCTGCTTTCCGGCGTATCGTTTATGTGGTTTGATTTTGCCTTTTATGAGCTTTTTGGGAGCACTGGCATCCTCGTAGATGAGGTTCAGAGCGCTCTCGATAACCGGAAGCGAAAAAATTGCTGGAAGAAGGTAAGAAAGCATCGACGGCGAGGCAAAGGTTTGCGTCAGGGTAAATGCGCCAACAATCAGCGCTGCGTTTATAGCAAGCCTGGTAAGCCCCGATTTCCAGCCTTTAAGATAAAACTGTGGAATACCAAAAATGCCAAATACCAGGGAAAGAATGAGCGCAAATAAGTAGTCAGACTGCTTGCCGGAGGCTGTACCGGGTGATTCAGTTTTGCTGTCAAATTGCTTTGGGTTGGGCATAAAACCTCTCTGGACACGTGCGTTCTGAAGAATCTTACCCTATTTGACCAGCCAATCCAGGGCTTTCTGCATTCTTCCTTCAACGTTTTGGAAGTGATTTCCGCGGTTGAGCTCAAACATTGAGGTGATTCCCGCACTCTCTAGCTTGCTGGCGAGAAGTTCTGCGTTTTCTCGCACGTGCATTATTTGTGGATTGGGGGTTCGTGCTTCTCGGTCACCCAGAGAAAGATAGGCGTGTGTGAGGCCGACCACCCCTCCTCTGAGCTGCTGATTTACGTAGTCCAAAAGCCCTGGGAACCAGAACGATCCCGAGACAGCTCCGATGCGCTGAAAGGTTGCTGCGGAGGCGTCGACGCGCGACGCGTCGGGCTGCGAAACGCTAGCCCAGAGGCTGAATAGGCCTGCAAGCGAGTATCCCACAAGTACCCTATACGCTGGTGGCTCGGTGAGCTCCGATTCCGCCCAGGGGATGACCTGGTTGATAAGGGTGTCAAGTGTCTTCTGTGCGCCGTCGCCAAAGTTGGGTCCCTTGGCAAAAACGCGCGGAGCACACCAGGGCGAGAAGTTCTCTTCCCACAGGTCAACGCCAACGTTCACTAGGCTGACGCCCTCAGGTACCTGAACGGGGGAGTTGTCGGCCACGTCACCTAGGAGGTAAACAACAGGAGCTCCTGCTACAGAGGACATCTGCGCGTGGATAGAAAGTCCGGAGATGATCGTTTTTCTCGCCATGGGGTTGACGGGGTGCGCGGTTGCGTCGATGAGCTGGCGTGAGGCTGCTTCGATGATGTGTTGTGTGTCTGGTGCAGCGCTCATGCTACTCGCCCAGAGCCATCTGCAGGTAGTAGACATTTTCACGCAGGCGAGAGGCAACTTCGCGGTCGATAACGCCCTCGAACTGCAGGCGCGTGATCTGGTCCAACTCAATGCGGAGCGCGTTTTCTGCCACGTCATCGGCGTATTCGCGGGCATTGGCAATCTGCTGCCTAAAGTGAGGCGACATCTTGTGTGAGCTCAGGTTGTAAGGCAGCAGGTAGGAGACTTGGGTGGTGCTGGAGTCATGCTCATCATTGATATTGATGCGGCCCCAGATGGACTCAATTGCTGACTCGTGGTCAATCATCAGATTAGATGCGATGACCGCCAGCTCCTCATCGTCACCATTAGCAATGCGTTCTAGGTCATCAAGCTCTGCGTATTCCATCTCAAGTGCGTATAAACACGCCTGGTAGTAGGACTGGTCTGCGTCCTCAAGGTGCCTGATTTCGCCGTCGATGATGCGTTGCGCTGCCAGCTTAAGCTCGTGAAGGGCAACGGCAATTCGCGAGCGGTGGTTTGTTGTTGCAGCAATGTTTGCGATGGGTCCGTAATAGCCTACTGACCTGCGGATTGAAGTAATGTCATCGACAATTTGATCCCACGGAATGGGGTTGTGCGTTTTAATATGGCGCTCGCGTAGCTCCTCGAGGCATTTCTGCTGGACTTCTGTCTCGTGAAGGACCAGCTTTTTGACAAGTTCGCCCGAGCCAGGGACAGTGATACGAGAGGCAAACAAGCGGTTGGTATAGCGCGTGATAGCCAAACGAAGCGCAGGTAGATACTTTGCTTTGGCGTTTTCTGACTGCAACATGCTCCTGAGCTCGCCAAGAGTTGCCTCAAGAACGGCAATCTCTCCCTTGTGGAGACGTTCGGGCAGGTCAGAGTCTGCTTCAGGGGACTTTGATAGCACGGGCAACAGGTTGTCCGCCAAAAGCAATGTGGCGAGAATAACGCCGGCGGCGATGGTAATCAGCAAATCCCTCTGCGGAAACGCTGCTCCGGACTGGGTTGTGAGCGGCAAGGTGAGGATAATCGACAACGTTACCGCACCTTTTGCACCTGCAACAGTGGTAACCAGCACGTTCTTGATGACCTCGGCCGACGTGATTGAGATGGGTTTTATGGCGCACGTGGGTTTGGGCTGCTCAGCGATCTGCTCCGAGGTTTGCTCCGAGCCCAGTTCAGCGAGCGGCTGGTCGGGTTTCTCGCCGTTCGTGTCTTCGGAGTCGTTGGCGTCGTCTTTTCCGGTGCAAAGATGGCCGCCCTTGTGGAGCTTGTAAGTTTCCAGTGCGTAGAGCCACGCAAAGCGGACACCGTGCATGAACAGGGTAATTACGATAACGATGCCCAAAATCTGCAGGATATTGAGGCCGCCGTTGGTGCCAGGAAGCACGGCAAGGGGGAGCTGCATTCCTAGGAAGACAAAGATGGTACCGTTGATGAGGAAGCTAATGACTTTCCATGTAGAATCCGAGACTAATTTTTGCCTTGCAAGCAGCGTTTTATTGCTCTGCCCACGAGGGAGCGCAATCACCAAACCTGCCGCTACAACAGCGAGTACGCCAGAAACGTGGAAGGTTTCGGCAAGAAGATAGACAAGAAACGGCGTCAGTACTTCGTAGAGGACGTTTGCTACGGTGTCCTCGTAACCCAACCTACCAAGCATTGCGTTGATGGCAGAGAAGGCGAAGCCGGTGACAATTCCCATTGCCACGCCGCCTACAAAGAGCACCGTGAAGGATCCTGCTGCATCTATCAGGGAAAACGTTCCCGTAACGGCTGCTGCAACGGAGAACTGAAATGCGACAACACCGGATGCGTCGTTGATTAGAGACTCTCCGGAGAGAAGCGTCTGCTGGCGATGGGTCAGGTGGATATTGGACTTGAGTGCGGTAACCGTGGCTGCATCAGTTGGTCCCAGCGCCGAGGCCAGCGCAAACGCCGCAGCTAGAGGAATTGAGGGGACCATGAGGTGGAGGGCGTAGCCGACCGAAAGAACGCTGACAACCACCAGCGCAATTGCCAGAGACAAAATGCTGTTCAGGTTAAGGATAAGTGCACGAATGTTGGTTTCTCTTGTCTCGTTGAAGAGGAGTGGAGCAATGAAGAGCAGCATAAAGAGCTCGGACTCTAGGTGAATCTCTTGGACGCTGGGCAGCACGAGCGCAACAAGCAGGCCGATAACAACCTGGATAACGGGGATGGAGACGTTGACAAACTTGTCGATAACCGAGGAAGCTGCGACGCAGGTCAAAACAATGAGCACGAATTCGAATGTCTCCAACAGGCTTCCTTTCTGGTCTCGATGTCGACGACGTGCCGAGCTCGCGGTGCGTGTCGGGTCCGCGGGGAGTGTTGGGTCCGCGGCGAACGTCGGGTCCACGAGGGTTCCGATCACACGGGGCTTCTCGCCAGATAACGCTGCATTCGAGTATATACGGTTTTGCGGCTCTAGCTTGACTTGGCGCAGATAACACATGGTTTCTGCGGTGATGCGTGAGCTCTATCAGTGAGGCTTGGAATTGCGAGCCTGAAAAGTGCATGAAGTCTGAGTACATTTACTCAGACATGACGAGAAAAACCGGCAAATAGCTCAGACTTGGTGAACTTTTCCGGCAAATTACTCAGACATGGCGAGAAAATCAGGCTCCATGAAAGGGTGAACTCGGACGCGCTTTAAACTCTGCCTGAAAAGCGAGCCTGAAAAGTGCAAAGATTCTGTATTTTGGATACAGATTCTTTGATGAAATCAGGCAAATCCACAGATTCTTTGATATTTTCAGGCAAATTTTACAGATTCTTTTAAGAAATCAGGCGCGCAACGAGCATATAGCGAGAAGCCCAATCTCCCCGCAACATCTTCGCACAAAAATACCCACCAGCAAGCCGATGACCTGCTGGTGGGTACATTTTTAACGCACTAGAAGTTTGAGCTGCGGCTTTTGCGCACTTACGCGCCTTTGCGCGACCGTGTCGTCGCAACTCAGAGCACCTGCAACTTAGTAGTTGAGGGACTGCTCCTCGAAGTATGCCTGTGGGTGACCGCAAACTGGGCAGACCTTTGGTGCAGATGCGCCGACGTGCAGGTGACCGCACTTGAGGCACTTCCAAACCTTGACACCCTCGCGCTCAAAGACCTCGCCGGACTCAACGCGCTCAAGAAGCTTCTGGTAACGCTCGTCATGAGCCTTCTCGATGTTGCCGACAAGACGGAACTTAGCAGCGATCTCTGCGAAGCCCTCCTCCTCAGCTACCTTAGCGAAGTCAGCGTACATAGTGGTCCACTCGTAGTTCTCGCCAGCTGCTGCGTCCTTGAGGTTCTCTGCAGTCTCTGGAATCTTGCCGCCGTGGAGGTACTTGAACCAAAGTTTAGCGTGAACGCGCTCGTTGCCAGAAGTCTCGGTGAAGATGTCAGAAATCTGCTGGTAACCCTCTTTTGCAGCCTGGGAAGCATAGTAGCTGTACTTGTTGGTAGCCTGGGACTCACCAGCAAAAGCTGCCTCGAGGTTCTTCTTTGTCTGAGAATTCTCAAAATCTACTGCCATTTTTTCTCCTCTCCCGCGTTAACGAGTGGCACGTCAACGCACGTCAAAGCGCCTGGGTAGCGCCATGTTAAGCGCCTGGGTAGCGCTGTGTTACCTTTGGCAAACAAATGCAAATGATAATCATTAGCACTTATGCTCATATACTGACCCCTTCGTCAGCACTATGAATTATAACCATTTAAGACAACCAGTATTCATCATTTTTCTGACAAAAGCCTTCCTTCGCAAGTTCTTCAAGTAAGCCAAGGGTAACCTGCTCATCAAGGGTTTCTCGCCCCGCGTTAACCTCAATCTGACAAAGCTCCTGGTGAAGCGTCTCAAACTCCGCTCCGCCCTCGTCTTTGTGAGCGAGAAGAACGCGCAAGAGCTCGGCTCGCTTCTGTCGATGAGATCCCTCAAAGCGCGACTGCTTGACGTGGCTTTTGGACCTTCGCGAAGGGTTGGGAATGGTTTTCTTCAGGTACGCACCATAGTCGAGAAGGGCGTAGTACCAGCTACGTGGTGTGAGCTCCGTCTCGTCGGCATTCGCGGCGGTGTCCACTGCAGTGTCCGCAGCGTTCGTAACGCTTGCAGGACACGTAAGCTCTACCAGCGGAACAAGCTCGGAATCTGGCACGCCTTCTGCCTGGGGATACAGCTCGTGAAGAAAGACCGTGCGCACATTGGTCTCCAGGTAAACACCGTGCAGGTTAAACGCAAACGCACGAATACCCGCTGCAGTAGCAGGACCAATGCCTGGGAGCTTTACCAGCTCCTTTGGATCTTGTGGAAAGACTCCGCCGGCCTCAGAAATTGCCTGAGCAGCTCGGTGCACGGACAAAGCTCGACGGTTGTAGCCAAGACCCTGCCACTCCTCAAGCACGTCAGAAGGGGCTGCGGCAGCCAACGCGTCAACCGTTGGGAATCGCTCCAGCCACCTCTGCCAGCGACCATCCACGCGGCTGACCTGCGTCTGCTGAAGCATGACCTCAGAAATCCAAATGGCATACGGGTCGTACGTACGACGCCAAGGCAAGTCGCGATATAGCTCGCGGCCTTTCTTTGCCACAAACTCGACAAATGCACGCAGCTCAGGCGTGAGCTCTGCTCCGCCGGATGCACCAGCGTGCTCGTCGGCCAAAACTTCCAGGCCTTCGTTCATCTTTGTATGTGAGATTTTCTTATCGACCAATATTGAACTCGTACGGTTTTTTCTCGGCAGAAATAACCTCGCCATCAAGCAGGTTATCAAACGTACCAGCGGTAACCTCAGCCTCAATAGCGGCAGCAGCATTCTGGATAATCTGCTCGTTACGCTGAGCGTTCTCGTTCTTTACCAGTTGGAACTCGCCCACCATCTCTGGCATAAGACCCTCTACAACAACTTGATGCAGCGTCACGGACGCAAAGAAATTACGCAAGGTTTTCTCGGCACTGCACCAAAGGGGTCCAAAATAGCACGAATTATAACGAGGGCATGGCTCATTATTAGGACCTGCCCACTCGCAGTTAGAAATAAAAACAGGTCCTTGAACTGCCTCAACAATGTCAAGAACACTCACTTCATTAGGATCAATAGCCAGCATCATGCCGCCGTGAGCGCCGCGCGTGCTGACAATTACTCCGGCAAGGACCAGGTCGTGCTGGATTGAGCGAGCAAAGGAGTATGGAATATCGTTTTCTTCTGCGGCGTCGCGAACAGAAAGAAGCTTCTTTGGGCTTCTCACCAGCGAAGAAAGCATGCGGATTGCATAGTCAGTTTTGCGTGAAATTTCCATTGGTTCTCCAAGTACCCCTCTTGCGTCCGCTTGAGGGACTGCTTTTCTCACTTATCTGGTTTGTGACCAGGCTAATCGTTGTTGCAAGTTCAGTTACTATCAGTTCAGTCGTTGCTAGTTCAGTTGTTGCTAGTTCAGTCGTTGCTTCTTGCTCTATCGTTGCTACCAGTTCAAAATTTTCCAGCCGCGCTTGTTTGCAAGTCTGGCAAGCGTTGGACCAGGGCAAACGGCACACGGCGTTTGTGCTGCCGATAAAAGCGTTGCGTCCGAGTAGTGATCGCCGTACGCGTACGCAATCTCCCAGTTGCCCTCGCCAAAGCGCTGGTTGCACCACTCGGTTGCCGAGACCAACTTCTGAGCGCCCTCAATCACGGGTCCGTCAACCTTGCTGGTGTAGCGCCCGTCGGCTCCCACCTGCATCTTTGTGGCGAGAAACGCGTCCACTCCCAGCTTCTGAGCGGCCAATTCCGCGATAGGTTCAAACGTTGCTGAAACCAACAGCACGCAGCAACCTTCTGCCTGCCGACGACGCACCTCTTCCAGCGCCTGAGGGCGATACATCCCCTCAATTACCTCGCGATGAAAATCGTGCATGACGGCATTTGCAAACTCAACGCTATACTGCGTAAGTGCGCCAACAACCAGCTCACGCGCCTCTTCCTGCCTTTGAGGAAGATGCAGCTTGTAGCGAGCTCCCCACCACACAAGCTTGAGCGTGCGTGCAATTGAGGACAGATGACGGCGGAGCAAATACGCAGAGAACAAGAGTCCTGACTGTCCAGAAATGACGGTTCCGTCAAAATCAAAAACAGCAATTTTCTTGATCAAATCTGAAGTGGGCTCTGTGAGAGAAGATTCTGCGGATATAGAACTTACACTATCGCGTTGCGACAGCGCATCCAAAGTATTCTGATTCCGCACAATCCACCTCACTTTACCTCTGCTTTTAAATGTTTCTTCAGCAGAAGCACTTAGATACATTCTGATGTAAAGATATCACACAATGCATTATTTTCTGACTTGGTTTCAATAAATTAAAGATGTAATTTAAATCTTTTATGCTGGACTTTTTTGGTAATGAAAAAGCCCTCCGAAGAGGGCTTGAACATGCAATGGCGGGATATGCGGGGCTCGAACCCGCGACCTCCGACGTGACAGGCCGGCGCTCTAACCAGCTGAGCTAATACCCCGGACGCCTTGTTGCGAATTGAAATAATACAGGGAACTTTTATTCTTGTCTAGCGTTATTTCCAACGAATTTGAAAATTTTCTTGAAAATAACCACTTGGCGAGAATATCCGCAGCTCAGAAACGTGAACGCCCACTGGAAATCCACAATTTCTTTGCGTTGCTTTTACTGAAGAGCAACGCTGGTGGTGTTTCCTGTGGAATCGGTTACCTTAAGTGTAGTTCCATCAAGTGTAGCTGCGGTGATGGTTCCGTTTCCGCCAACAGCCTTGCCGTCCTTATCGGCAATAAGTGTTGGAAGTGATCCGTCTACCAGAGCACATGCCACAACATCCCAGCCAGACTCGCGATTCTCTGGAACCAAAATGGTGTCGTTAAAAAGAATCAAGCTGGTAGGAGTTCCCTCAACCTCAAATAGAACACTCTTAGTTCCCGAGTCACTCGTACGAACAACAGCAGTTTTGCCATCGCTTTGCTTCTCCAGAGAGTACTTCATGCCGTGGAAGGTAACTGAGCCGTCAACTGCCTGCTCATCCTGCTGTTTCTCGTCAGCGTAGGCGGACTGGGTCTGCTTTGGCTGCTGGCTTGCAGATTCACTCTTAGTGCTTGTAGCGCAGCGAACAATAAAGAACAGAGCAGTAAGCGCAACAATAGCTGCGATCACCAAGATGATGACCGATTTTCTATTTGGAGGTTCTGGCGTGTTATCGGCCTGTCGTGGGCTCTGAGGAATTTGAGCTCCCTGACCAGCACGAAGCGTTGAAATATTCTTTAAGTCAACCGATGAAGCCTCGGTGGTCTTCTCGCCAGATGAACTTGTTCTCATGTGGTTTGCCATGCTTAAACCTCCCGACGTGCCTCAATTGCACGTCCCAATGTTACCTCATCTGCGTACTCAAGGTCTCCGCCTACGGGAAGTCCGCTTGCTAGCCGGGTAACCGTTATTCCAAGCGGATTGATAGTTCTGGAGAGGTACGTTGCAGTTGTTTCTCCCTCAACGTCCGGATTAGTTGCCAGAACTACCTCAGTAACGGTGCCATCGGCCAAGCGGGACAGCAGCTCGCGCACATGGAGCTGCTCGGGACCAATCTTGTCCATAGGCGAGATTACGCCGCCCAGAACGTGGTAGAGGCCGTGAAACGCACCGGTACGCTCGATTGCCGAGACATCCTTAGGCTCGGAGACCACGCAGATTTTACTGCGATCCCTGGAAGAGTCCAGGCAGATGTCGCATTCGTCACGCGTCGCATAGTTGAAGCAGATAGGGCAAAAATGCACCTGCTGCTTAAGCTCCAAGATAGCCTGCGCCAAACGGCGAGCCTCCTCAGAATCAACCTCTAGAAGATGGTAGGCAATGCGTTGAGCAGACTTTGGACCAATGCCTGGTAGTCGGCCTAACTCGTCAAGCAAACGCTGCAGCGCACGGCCATCATTTGTGGTATCAAACGCCATGGATTAGAACAGTCCTGGAATATTCAGTCCACCAGTTACTGCGCTCATCTGGGCAGATGCCTGAGACTCTGCAGACTCAAGAGCATCGTTTACAGCTGCCAGAATCATGTCCTGGAGCATCTCAATATCCTCAGGATCAATTGCCTCAGGATCAATGGTAATGTTGGTCAAGCGCAGGTCGCCAGATGCGGTTACCTTAACAGCACCGCCGCCAGCACTTGCAGTTGCCTGCATAAGAGAAGCCTTCTGCTGAGCCTCCAGCAGCTGCTCCTGCATTTTACGAGCCTGAGCCATCATCTGATTGCGGTTCATGCCGCCCATGTTAAATCCACCACGTGCCATATGTTCTCCTATCGTCGTATCTATTTTAGACAAGTTGCGCTTTTTGCGCTGGCGCATGAAAGACCATGCACCAAAGCGTCATATCGCGAGAATATCGCGAGAAGTTCTAGTTATTTGCAGGGTCTACGGGAGTTTCGGCATCCAGCTTCTTCTCTACCGACAAAGAAACCGCTGGTCCAAATACCTTTTCAAGCATGTCTGCCACGCTGTTGAGCTCTGGTGGAAGCGCTGAACGAGCAGCAATATCCTCTGGTGAAGCTGGTACTGGAGCAGGCTTTGGAGCCGGAACTGGTTCGGGCTCAGGCGCTGCAGGTGCAGGCGCTGGTGCGGGCGCAACTGGAGCTGCTGGTGCAGGCGCAACTGGAGCCGCTGGTGTAGGCGCAGCCGTAGGCGCAACTGAAGCTGGAGCGGGTGCAACTGGAGCCGCTGGTGTAGGCACAGCCGTAGGTGCAACTGGAGCTGGAGCAGCGTCTTCAACGGAGTTGTCCAAAACTGCAGCTACATCGTCATCGCTGTAAGGTACCTGATCGTAGTCGAGAGCCCCAGTAGGCGCACCGCCAGACGCAGGCTCATCCCAAGGCATCGGATATGACGCCTCTGGCGCTGGTGCAACGGGAGCTGCAGGTGCTGGAGCAGGCGCAGGTGCCTGAGTGGGAACAGAGACAGGAGCGGGCTGCGCAACTGGCTCAGTAGCTGATGCGACGGGCGCAGCAGGAGCCATTGGAATTGCAGGCGCAGGTGCAGGAGCCGGAGCCGGAGCTGTCTGAGTTGCACGTTTTTCTCGCGAGATTGCCGTTACAGCAAGACTCGACTCAACATATTTGATGCGGCGCGGACCCATGACCTGGGCAACGCACTCTTTTACAAACTCGGAAACTGCCGGCGCGCTGAGCATCCTCATAGCAAACGAGGAGCCCTTGGGAAGCGTAACTACCAGCTCAGAGCCATCATCGGACTCAAGCGTTGAGCTGACCAGCAGTGCTGCATGAGCGGCGTTCTTAGACGCGCAAACCTTGCCGACTTCTTTCCACTGTCTGACGAGAAGTGCGTCTGCCTGGTCAACTTCCTTTGGAGCAGGCGCAGGCGCAGGTTGTGGCGCAGGCGCAGGTTGCGGAGCTGGCGCGGCTGCGGGTGCTGGTGCAGGCTGCGGTGTTGGAGCTGGCGCAGATGCAGGCACAGCGACTGGTGCAGGTGCCGGAGCTGGAGCTGGCGCTGGGGTTGCAACTAGAGCGGGGGTCGCCTGTGGTGTGGGTGCCGGGGCTGGAACTGGTGCAGAAGCCGCTACAGGTACTGGAGCAGGTACGGCAACAGGAGCTGGCTGCGGTGCCAGAGCAGGCGTGGGAGCTGTAGGTTTCTCGACAACTGGAGCTGCAACAATGCCATTTGCCAGCTGCTGCTCAAGAACTGCCACCCTGTCAGCCAGTGCTTCCAATGAAAGCTCCGTGTTAGGACGCGCCAGCTTGGTGAACGCAACCTCCAGGACAAGTCGCTGATTCACGGCGGTACGCATCTGATTTGCGGCGTCGCCCAGAACGGTCAGAACCCTGGAGAGCCTATCAACCGAACCAAATGCTTGAGCCTCTTTGGTAAGCTGCTCAGTTGATGCGGTAGAATTTGCCAGCGCTGGAGAATCAACTCCTACAGCTGCGGCAATGTAGAGATCCCTTACGTGAACGGCAAGCTCGCGCGTGAACTGCAGCAGATCTTTGCCGCCTTCAAACAGCGTATTTACCGTGGTAAAGAGTGAAGAAATATCTCGCTGAGCCAGAGCCATCGCAGCATTGTTAATAAGAGAGCCGGAAGACTGGCCCAAAACGTCGCGAACTGTCTGCTCAGAAATGACGCCGCCGCCATAAACGGAAAGCTGCTCCAGAGAAGAGAGAGCATCGCGCATACCACCGCGCGCATGACGGACAATAAGATCAATAGCTGCGTCTTCGTAGGTAAAGCCCTCGTTTTTGCAGACGTTGACCAGGTGTTCTGCCATCTCGTCAGCGGCAATGGAGCGGAAGTCAAAGCGCTGCACGCGAGACAGAATAGTTGCAAGAATTTTCTGAGGATCGGTGGTACACATGATAAACGTCACGTGTGAAGGAGGCTCCTCCAGCGTCTTAAGCAGGGCATTAAACGCCGCCGAGGTAAGCATGTGCACCTCGTCGATGATGTAGACCTTGCCCTTGCCGCGCACGGGAGCGTAGCTAGCGCGAGAAATAATCTCTTCTCGCACGTTATCAACGCCGGTGTTAGAAGCGGCATCAATCTCAAAGACGTCTGGATGCTGACCAGCAGCAATCAGCTGGCAGTCCTCGCAAGTGCCATCAGGCAGATTACCAGGAGCCTCGTGGCAGAGGATAGCTTTTGCCAGCAAACGAGCCATAGTGGTCTTGCCTGTGCCGCGAGGTCCGCAGAACAGGTATGCGTGGCTGAGCTTTTGCTCCAAGACCGCTCGCTCAAGGGTGCCGACCACATGCTTCTGGCCAACTACCTGCTCAAACGTTTGCGGGCGATACTTTGTATACAGTGATTCCATTCGTCCTCCGACGGCAGATTTTTCACTTTCAAGTATACCCTCTGAGTTGAGAGGGTTTCTCGCCAAACAAAAACGGGGCAGCCGAAGCCACCCCGATTCTGTACTCTGCGGTCTTTGCGCGAGCAAATACCTGCTACTCTGCAGCCTCTTCGGTTGCAGGTGCCTCGGCCTCAGCCTCAGCCTCTGGCTCTGCAGCTGGTGCGTTCTTTGCGAACTCAGCAGCACGCTTTGCCTTCTCAGCAGCCTTAGCCTCAGCAGCAGCCTTACGAGCAGCCTCCTGCTCAGCAGCCTTAGCAGCCTTTGCCTCCTTGGCAGCCTTAGCAGCCTCGAGAGCAGCGTTTGCTGCGCCACCGAACTTGTCGGCGAAGCGCTGTACACGTCCACCAGTGTCGACAAGCTTCTGCTGACCCGTATAGAATGGGTGGCACTTGTCGCAGAGGTCAAGACGCATCTCTGGAACAGTTGCGTGTGTGGTCCAGGTGTTTCCGCAGGTGCAGCGAACGGTGCACTCTACGTACTCTGGATGAATACCTTGCTTCATGCAGGACTCCTTACATCGGCTCTGGTTTCCGACCAGAGCAGGGGTGTCTTTATGAGCACGTGCTCAATCAAGACAATAAGCTGAAAAAGTATAGCAGAACAACCCTTCTGTTGCTAGAAGTACTTGGCGAGAAATTCACATTTTGTTCAGCCATTCCTTGTGCGCAAGTGTCCGCCAATAGTCTAAAATCCAATGCGTCACACAAAGCTGACTTGCAGTACCTCGGAGGCATAATGTTTTTATCGATTGATGTGGGTAACACGCAAACTGCCATTGGTTTATTTGATAGCGAAGGCACTATGGTGCGTGGCTGGAGAATGCCTACCGATCAAAGCGACACCTCCGATATTTTGCACGGTCGTCTCTTCACGTTCTTCCAGAAAGATGGACTGAGCCTAGACGACGTTGAGGCAGGCGGACTCTCGTGCGTAGTTCCTGTTATCACACGTGCTTGGCAGCGCTGCTTTGAGCTGCTGCTTAACAAGCCTCTGACCCGCATTAACGCGCTTTCCACGGATAAGATTCGCTTCAATATCCCCCACCCCGAGCTTGTTGGTGCCGACCGCGTAGCAAATTCCGTTGCCGCAACTGAGCGCTATGGCTATCCGGTTATTGTGGTTGATTTTGGCACCGCAACCAATTTGGACGTTGTCGATAAGGACGGCGTATTCCGCGGAGGCGCTATTTCACCAGGTATTATGATCTCTGCAAACGCTCTGTTTGCGCGCGCAGCTAAGCTCTCTAGCATTCCTATCAAGGCTCCCGAGACCGTTTTGGGCAACACTACAGAAAGCGCTGTTCAGGCAGGTATTGTAGTGGGCGCAGCAGCTCAGGCAGAGGGATTGGTTGCTAGAACACTCAAAGAGCCTGGTATTGAGGGCGCAACCGTTATTGCAACGGGTGGCCTGGCTAACACCGTTAGCGAAGCAACAGATGTCTTTGATGTGGTTGATCCACAGCTCACCATGCGTGGAATTTATCTGATCTGGAAGCAGTCCACTCAAGCCGCAGAGTAACTGACTCCGCAGCTGCATTGCAGCAGTTAGATTGACAGCTAGAGCAGCGGTTAAACCGCTGGCACAACAGAAGCTTCTTCCTCGCTCACAAGGATTTCTTTACCGTCCTGGTCAACAAGGATGGCATGACCCCACACGTCAATGCCGCCAAATCGAGCGGTCAGCGCAACGTTGCCGCTGGGGTATACCTTATTGACCTGCTGTCCAAGCAGAGGAACCATATCAAAGTAGTCGCTCAGAATGAGTGCGATTGGCCCCGCAAAGCTCCTTGCACGCTTAACCTGCTGCTCCCACACGCTTACACTCTGAACCACCAGCTCAGAGACCTTTTTGGCGAGAAGTTCTGTATTGTCCGCAACGTCAAATGCTGAGCAAAGCACCTTAGGGTCTGCTGCGATGCTCACCACAGCAAACATTCCCTCTTGATAGCCAGCAGTAGCCTTAATTGAGGCAATTACCTGGTCTTTATAGCAGATATCGTAAGGCCAGCGGATACCAAAGCCCTCATCTTTTGCACGCAAGAACTGACAAAGTCCCAGCGCTACAACGTATGGAATCGCTGGTACATACGGCATCGAGACACCAAGACGCACAACAGTTGCAACCTCAAAGGGTTTCTCGCCAGATGATGGGAGCGCTGATGCCGGCGCGCAAGCCGATTCGGAGCAGTCGTCTTGGCCAGATGCAGCACATTCCTGCACGTCAGAGATGCGGAATACAAACTCACCCGTTTGCGCACCGCCGCGCGCTAGCTCTAAAGCTTCCTGTGCTACTCCCACGTAATGACTCCCAAGTCCTCGGTTACGTGACCAACACGCTGGTCAGGAGGGGCAATCTCTACGCCGCCGTGCGAGAAGAAGCGCACCGGATCATGCATCAGGTCCTCCATAGGCACAAGCACGTAATCGCGCTCGCCCATGCGTGGATGAGGCAGAGTGAGGTGTTTACCTGCGTGTTGTTCGCCCTCAACCCACAGAAGGTCACAGTCAATAGTGCGAGGTCCATGGCCCTCCTCGCCTTTCTTGCGTGTGCGATTGAGAGCATTCTCAACCTCAAGCAGCTTATCCATTAGCACCAGAGGATGGAGCTCAGTTCTAATCTCGGCAACGGCATTTACCACGGGCGTAGCAATGCCATATGCAGGCTCGGTCTCGTAGGCGTGGCTGAGAGAAACAACGCAGGTCAGCGGAATCTCATCGATGAGCTGCGTTGCGCGTGCCAGATAACCCACGCGGTCGCCTACGTTGGAGCCAAGCGCCACAAAGCCCTGACGAGGATCGCGTTCGGTCATGGCCCAGTAAGCGTTGATAGCCTGAGCGGTTCCCGCAACATCGTGAACGCGCAGGATACGGGCACCGTTGGTGATTGCGGCAATGCAAATTGCGTGCGTAGCTGCGTCGCGCTGCGTAGCCTCAGTTACGCCAGAAACAGCGCCGACAAAGCGCTTTCTGGACACGGCGCAGAGCAGCGGATATCCCATAGAAACCATCGAGCGAGTAGCACGCTGAATAACAACGTCCTCGTCGGCAAACTTGTCAAAGCCTGGACCTGGGTCAATGCAGATGCGGTCCTTGGAAACGCCAGCGCGCATCAGACCGCGAGCCTGGTCGCCCAAAAAGCCCATAATCTGGCGCATGATAGGTGCCTCTTCAGGCAAAGTAAAACGGCGCTGAGAGCTCAACGTGCGTGTCTCGGCTCCTGTAGCTGCGGCTCGAGCAGCTGCGCTACCAGTAGGGCGAGAAGGGCGCATGTCGTCCAGCTGCACCTGCTTGCGCTCAACACGAGCTCCAAGGCCGTCCTTATTCCAATGCATCACAATGCAGCCGCAGTCAGACTCCGCAGCTACAGCAACCATTTCTGGATCGGTGAAGCCGGAAACGTCGTTGATGATTGATGCTCCAAGGCGGACGCACATCTTTGCTACCTCGGCATGGCGCGTGTCAATGGAAACAATTGCGCCGGCAGCTACCAGCGCGCGTACCACGGGTACTACACGCTCAGCCTCTTCTGTAGGTAGAACAGGCGTATGACCTGGGCGAGTAGACTCTCCCCCAACGTCAATGATGTCAGCGCCCTCATCCAACATCTGCAATCCACGAGCAATTGCAGCCTCTGGATCAAAGTTCTTTCCGCCATCAGAGAACGAGTCTGGAGTGACGTTGAGAACGCCCATAATCCTAGGACGCGCCAACGAGATAGTGTGAGTTCCACATTGCCAGGTGTTGTAGCTTTGACGAAGCATGAATCCTCCTTGCCAGCTATGAATGTTTCTATTGTAGCGGTATTGGTGGCTACTAGTCGTATACCATGGATTTATTGAAAGTTTATTGCCGCAAACGCACCGCTTGGCGCCGTAACTGGAGCGTGGAACGTGCGTCACTCGCAGCTACTGTGATACGAGTCCACTGCGACCTAAACCACTAGGTCGTAGTATGAAAGAGGAGTTATGAGCGATACTCGAGAGTACAAGCTGATTTCCTGGAACGTCAACGGTCTGCGCGCCGTGCTTAAGAAAGAGCCTTCGTTTACGGAAATTTTTGAAACCATAAACGCTGATGTATTTGCCCTTCAAGAGACTAAGCTGCAAGAAGGCCAGGTTGAGCTGGACCTCCCTGGCTACGTTCAGACCTGGAACTACGCAGATAGAAAGGGGTATTCGGGCACAGCGGTTTTCTCGCGAGAAACCCCTCTGCAGGTAATTCGCCAGATTGGATGCCCTGTTGCTGACGACGAGGGTCGCGTTTGTGCACTGGAGTTTGAGAAGTTCTGGTTTGTGTGCGTATACACGCCAAACTCAAAAGACCAGCTTGCGCGCTTGGACGAGCGTCTTGAGTGGGATCAGCACTATCGCGAGTTCTTGGCTGAGCTGTCTGAGCAAAAACCAGTAATTACCTGCGGCGATTTTAACGTTGCACACAACGAGATTGACCTCAAGAATCCTTCGTCTAACAGGCAAAACGCAGGTTTCTCTGATGAGGAGCGCGAGAGCTTTACCAAGCTGTTGGACGCAGGCTTTACCGATACATTTAGGTATCGTCATCCGGACATGACTGGCGCTTACAGCTGGTGGAGCTACCGCTTCAACGCTCGCAAGAACAACGCCGGCTGGCGCATCGACTACTTCCTGGTCTCTGATCGCA
>ERZ773024.290-NODE-290-length-19054-cov-4.014527_pt1 | contig 19054 bp, 6 predicted proteins | sample MGYA00511667_ERZ773024 | MGnify/ENA primary metagenome ERZ773024 (study PRJEB29015, sample SAMEA2738117) | human oral metagenome | biome: human oral; feature: human-associated habitat; material: saliva | place: China | collected 2258 ... | reverse complement strand
GCCGTCTTTGCATCCACGGTCATATGCGTGCCGATGAACGACACCTTACCCATACCGGCCTCAACAACAGTGTCGTTGGGCAAACGAAGAGGCGCAGTCTCCTGCATCGCCTCACGAGCAGAACCACCGTTGAAACGGGACACAGCACTGAACGGTGCCATGACGACATCCAGACCCGGATTCTCACGGAAGAGAGTCATCATATCGGTCGACCCATGAAGCTCTTCGATCTCATCAGGAGACAGATCCGCATCACGATCAACGATGAGCGAGATGACGCCCTTGTTGCCGTGCATGTCGGAGATCTTGTCTCCAACAATGAGATCACGCATCTCACCGTTCGTCCCACGAACACGGTACTGACGAGCGAAGTCAGCAGACACAACGATGGAATCCTCCATCGTCCAACCGCCTGCCGTCATGAACGCAGTACCCACCGGCTTCGTCACAGACGATGCGTTCATGAGATTAGAAGTCGTCATCTGCTGACGATCGAACGGATCGTAGCTCATGAGCTGAGCCTGCTCAGTCAACATCAGCGGTGCACGGTCGTTCTTATCAGAACGTACGATCGATCCATCAGGATTCACCTGCGCACCGGACACCAGATAACGAGTCACGCCCTGGTTCACACCGCCCGATGTCATGATCGGATCGAAGTAGCCATCGGCTTCTTCGCTGAGCAGAGACATGTTGCGACCGCCCGTCAACACCCATGGATCCATGGTCGTGTCGTTGGCCGGATCTCCGCCGATGCCCTGTTCACGTGCACGCGATGCACGGAAGTCAGCATCGATCGTCGACCCATCACGCAAAGCGTTCGGGTAACGCACACGACGCGCTTCGGTAGCAAGAATGGCATCAAGGATCTTCCGATCCATGCCCTCTTCGAGAGCTCGCTCGTAGTGATCCGCGCGGTGGCGCGTATCCGACAGACGACGGTACACACTGTTCAACGAGGCGGGTTCACCCACACGAGAACGACCTGAGAGCACATCAGCCTGAACTCGGTATCGAATCGCGTCACTCATCTGCTGCTCGTAACCGATCAGCCGGGTGCGCTCTTCGAGGGATTTGTTCTCCCCAGGCTTCTGTGCCACCACACGTGCGTCAAAACCAGGCACAATCATCAGATCGTTACCGGAATTGAACCGTGTGATGATCTCGCCGTTCTCACCGCGAGCGAAGATCTGTCCGACCGTACCGCTCACAGGTTCTTCTTTGCCCGTTTGCGAGCGCATGATGGAACCGGTCCATTCCACAACGCCATTGGCGTCGACGCGAATAGAACCAGGCGTCACCGCGCACGCCTCCAGCGTATCTGACACGACCTGGAGCATCGACTGAGTGAACTCATCTTCCACGACATCCATCGGCAACGCCGTGGACTCATCGAAGGTAATCAGTCGATCGCGGAACGTGTTGGAGTAGAACGACTCTCCGACGATCTTCTCCTGAGACACACCTGCGCAACGCATAGCGGCGACGAGATCATCATTGTTACGCCACTGACCGTGCTCACTCGTCATGTAACGAGCAACACGCACCGGATCGAACACAAAGTCATCCGAGTCGATGGGCGCATCGATACCGATCTGGGTATCGAGCAGATCCTGAAGATGCGCACGAACGCGCTCTTCAGGAGTTCCCGTGTATGCCACGGAACCGGCCAGCATGTCGTGAACGCCCGACAGATCGCTCTCTTGATCCATATCGTCAAGCAGACCCGTCGCTTCAGCGTACTCAGCTCGTGTAGCTTCGGGCTTCAGCAGAGTTGTCTCTGCACCACGAAGCACATCCCAGTACGCGCGACCAACAGCCGCGAGATCAGGATCACCAGACAACATAGGGATGTACGCGCCCTCACGGGCAGCATCCTCGTGATCGCGGAACTGCTGGATCAGACCGTCGACATCGAGCTGCTCAGCCACGTTGTGGCGAGCGCTGTGGACTGCATCAGAGATGAACGTCGACGCCTGCTCACGGCCCTCTGGTGTATCAGCGAAGAACCGGGACGACGCAGAACGCTCCTTCATCTGACGACGAATCACAACCTGCTCACCATCCATGCCCGGCATGTCCTTGTACGCACTCGTAAGCGTGCCGGTAGACAGATACGACTCTTGGATCGTCTTACCGTTACGAGTCTGACGCTCGCCCACGTGACCCACGATACCCTTGCCGTCTTTGCGCTCCACCGGTCGACCCAGCGCAACACGCACGAGATCGCAGACCTCATCAACAGTTGGCGTATAGGCCATCTGCTTGTTATCTCGACGAGCAGTCGTGGAGAAATACAGGGTTGCACCGTTGTCGTAGACACGGCCCACCCACTGCTCTTTGTCGCGGGTATCAGTCAGGCGCACTGTCATATTCGTACCCGTCAAACGTGCACGAATCTGGCCAGGACGCAGATCCTTCTCAATCGTGTACGGAATGCCCTCTTCCGCCAGCATATCGAGCACAGCTCGGGAACGAGCTAATGCCTCAGTGCTCATGAACTGACGGGCGTTGTAGCGCCCCGTTTCAGGGTTGCGAGCACCGTCCAGCACCCACTGACGAACCTCGTTGTACTCAGCCGTCGACATGCGACCCATGAGCTCGGTGAGACCCGAGACATCATCAAGGCTCAACGCGCGACCCGCTTCTTTCGCCTTCCCTTCGTCAGTCAGACGATACAGAGTGAGCTCCGAGGTCGTCACCTTCTCAACGTTGCTCGGCTTACCGTCTGCGTACGCAGCGATGTCACCATCAAGAACGTACAAGATAGACGTTCCCGCCTGCTTCACAGTGCGACGGCTCCCCCACCTGGGATCGTACGGAGAGATCGGCAGACGAGGACCAGCCTCACCAGCAGAACCCTTCAGACCAACGATCTGTGTGAAATCGTCATACAGAGCCTTGTAGCCCTTACTCGACGTATCGGCAGGTTGGAACAAGTCTTTGTAACCGGGAACGTTCTCCTGCATGACGCTTTGGATAGCATTCAACGCATCGGCAACAGGGAGATCACCATCGTTGAAAGAACGACCTTGTTCGTTGAGACGCTCTTCCATGAGATCCCTCAGGCGTCGACCCTGAGACACAAGAATTGGAGTCTTAGTCAACTCTGAGGTTCGGTTGATTGTACGAGCGATCATATGCTCGTACATGTAACGCCGGAGTCCGGCATTGCGCGTTTGCATAACGCATTCTCCTTCCTGGAGTTTCGATCCACTGGATCGATCGGGTATTACGCCCTCCATTCTACCCGACAAAAACCCGCATTTCGACTGGAAACACAAGAAAAACGTACACGCACAGTAGACCACCCGTGATACACTGAATAATGTAAACAACACGGACCAAAGAAAGGACCGTCACCATGCCGAGAAAACCCTCCCAGACCCTTGAGCAGTTCAATCCAGCCCTTGCTGACCAACTTGTGGATCAATCCCTACGATCCATCGCTCGCGGCTCAGACAAGAAGGTCCAATGGCGCTGCCCCATTGACTCTCGTCACGTGTGGTGGGCCAGCCCTATGAACCGTACGAACGCGAAGAACCCCACCGGATGCAGCGTATGTAACGGCAAGACTGTCATACCCGGTGTCAACGACGTTGCCACCACTCACCCCGACGTGGCCGCTCTCATGGTCGATAAGAAACTACGCACAAAGCTCACTGGCTCTTCTAATAAGAAAGTTGAGTTCTGGTGCGGCAAACCCAAACACAAGCACTGGACAGCCCCGCTGAGCAACGTCGCGCGTCAAGGGACGCGCTGCCCTCAGTGTTCGGGTCGCCGTCCCGTCTCTGGTAGCAACGATCTGGCAACCACTCACCCGAAGCTCGCTGCGCAGCTCGTCGATCAATCTCTCGCCGCCACTCTCAAGCCAGGATCAAACAAATCCGTGCTCTGGCAGTGTCCGAAAAATCACGACCACACATGGACAGCAACGCCCTACTCTCGCACAAAGAAAAAGACTGGCTGTCCGTATTGCTCGGGAAGAAAGATCGTCCCTGGTGTCAATGATCTGGCGACCACGCATCCTGCCCTGGCAGCACAACTCGTGGATCAATCATTGGCAACCACCGTAAGCAAGGGTGGAGCCGAGCCCGTGCTCTGGCAATGCTTGGTCAACCCCGAGCACACATGGCGCGCCGCTCCAAGTAACCGTGTGAAACCCTCGGGGTGCCCAATGTGTTACAAGCTCCACATCAACCCATCTCAAACACTCCTAACCGAGATGGTTCGCTCCCTTGTTCCTACGAGCACGGTTTTGAGTGACAACCATACAGTTCTCCCTTCGGGTAAAGAGCTGGATATTGTCGTTCCTGACCACCACTTGGCTATCGAGTTCAACGGTGTGTTCTGGCACTCCGAGGCTGCAACCGTTGAAGCACACTCGCGCACTCTGCCTCACGACTACCACGCAAGCAAAACACGAGAGGCAGGCTCGCAGGGGTACCAGCTCGTCCACGTGTGGGAAGACGACTGGCTGCACCGACGCGATCTCGTTCTGCGAGCTCTCGCCCACAGGCTACACGCTATTGACCGTCTGCCCGATGTCCTACCGGACATCAACCCGCTGGCCTGTGAGCGTCTCTACGCACGCAACCTGACGGTGAAACTCATCCATGGCGGCATTGCCAGACGTTTCTGGCAGGACAATCACCTCCAGGGGCCAGTTCATTGCACCGTCAATATCGGTCTTTACGATTCAGACGGTGTTGTGCGTGCTCTGCTCGGCATCGGTCGCAAGAACCACGGGTCACGTGTCTCACTACCAGATGGAACATGGGACATCCAGCGTTACGCAACACTGGGTGTCATCGTCGGCGGTTTCACCAAGCTCCTTGCTCACGCTGAAACGCTTGTGCCTGTCGACACGTGGACATCGTGGAGCGATAACGACATCTCTGACGGCGGGATGTACCAAGCAGCGGGCTTCGTTGTGGATAAACAGCAAGCTCCAAGCTACAGCTACGTCGGACGACACACGAGATGGCAACGTGTTCACCGCTCCACGTACACCAAGCAGAGCTTCATCGACAATCCTGATCTCGCCTATGAACCTGGTCAAACTGAGCACCAAGCGGCACTAGCCAACAAGCTCTACAGGATCTATGACGCGGGTAAGACCCGATGGATCAAGAGCGTTAAACGCTGAATCTGCATAGCGCACAACACAGAACCGGGTGGCAGTCTATTGGACTACCACCCGGTTCTTACGCATTTCTCACACCACGAGAATCACTCATTCTCACGACGTTCGAATACTCGCGCAATAGCGCGATCGAAAGCGCCTCCGCCGAGATCCTCCCACGACTCCAAGCCGTGCAAGAACTTGTAGAAAGCGTCATGGACTCGCCACGAACCCAAATCCGCGATCTCAGAGATCGACTCATCGTCAGCATACACACCGCTCGTCTCATCGGACGATGCAGCTTGGAGAGTACGCAGCTCATCGCTCGACACGCCCTGACTGATGTACATCTGTCCATCCAACGAGCACAGCGAACCATTCGCATCGGTTCTAAAGAACCGTGCATCGGACGCCATTGGATGCTTCGCTTCACGATACGCCGCAATGATGTCACCATCGAGATGGTGCAACACCTGTCCACTCTCACTCATCAGATGCTCACGGCTAATCTGACCTTCCGCGTAGCGCATCTTCGCTCGATCGGCCAACATCTCCTGACGAGCAGCAAGATCCTCTCGGACATCTTCGTTAATCTCGTCATCCTCGTTGAACATGTCGTAGCCCGATCCCAACTGAGCACGCAGAGCCTCGTCACTGTCCATGTCATACTCTTCGTTCTCCATGTCGTGGCCCTTACGCTCTTCCTCGATCGAGGCAATGAGATCCATGACCTCAGCCGAGTACACATCGGGATCCAGAATCGAGATGCCGTAATCATCCAGATCGTATGCCTCGCGATACAGATCCATTGCCTCAGCCGCATTCGCAGCCTGCTCGATACGCTTATCCAGCATCTTCATGAAGTCAGGCTGGTTGAGACGCACATCGAACTCCAGTGCCGACGAGAGCGTCGGAATGGTCTGTAGCGAATATTCGTGACCTGGGTGTTTGATGGTATTGCTGAACAAGCGCCACGACATCGGAAGAATCTCAGCGTTGCGGTTCCAAATTGGCGAGATGCCCGCCGAGAAGATGATCGAGTTACGCTCCGGCAAGAACGCCAGATCGTTGTACCCGATAACACTTTCTTCCTTCGCACTGATCGTGTACGACACCTTACCCTCGACGTTCAAGCCTTCGATGAGACGCTCAGTATCCTGAGTCACCGTCTTCGAATCTCGCACAGCGCGGTGGCGCGTACCGGACATCTTAGCCAAGGTCTCAATCATCGTGTCATCCGTCGACTTCAGGAACACAATGTTCGCCACGTTACCCTGGATGATCTTATCCACACTGTCGCCATACACGTCTCTGGCCTGCTGCAACGTCTGAAGAATCAGCGTGAATTGCTGCTCCTGACCCAGACCAATAGAGAGCATCGTCTCGAAGCCCGAGATACCGTGACCCTCAGACTGGAGGTTACCGAGCTCATCCAGCATGAAACGCGTCTTGTAAAGCGGCTTCTGGTTCGCCTTCGTCATATACGACTTGTCGAAGTTCAGATCCACCAACTGCTTCACAAGAATCAGCACGAGCTTTGCGTACTTCATCAAGTGAGGTGGGGTCACGAGGAACACAGCCTTTGGCTGCTCCGAGTAACGAACCGACGACAAGATGATCGCAGGGACATTCTCTCGTATAGTCTTGAGACTGCCAGCCTTATCCAACAGACGAGTTGCCGGATAACGCAGGTGACCGGGAACGAGAACCCCGTCCTCACCCTTCACCATCTCCACGAGAACGCCGTTACGGACGATCTTCTGGCCCGTGATCGGATCCTTGACGAACTTACGACCGTTCAGCGAGAGCTGGTAGCCCTTCGTGAACTGGAAGTAGAATGTCTTCAGGAGAACACCCGTATGGGTGTTGAACAAACGCAGTCGCAGGTATGCGACATCATTCGGGAACTTTCCGTCGAAGTAGTACCGAGCCCATCCTTCTCGAACCACAGTATCCTCGTGCTCGAAATCCTTACCGAGGTTGTGCTTCAACCCAGGATCATCAAACGCATCCCACTTCGCCTGAGCACCAATGAGACCATCACGCTTGGTGAAGTTCTGAGCAAAACGCACACCGAAACGACGAGGGAACGACAGACCACCAAGATCCGTGTTCTGTGACGGAGTACCAGAGGTCAACGTCGAGATCGTCGGATCCGTGAAGAACGACATTGCCGTAATAGCAATACCGTACACAGATGCAAGCATCTTCTCGGCCCCAGCCATTGCACGCAGTGCGTTATTCGCGTTAGCAATCAACGTACGCATCGTCGACTGAGGCAAAGCCTCAGTGGCGTTGAAGAACAGAGTGAGCAGGTCAGATTCCGGCTTGCCTTCCCACAGGAACTCGATACGCTCAGCCTGCATCTTGTCGTGCTCGATCAGAGCGTCGACTTCATCAGGATCGGAGGACTGCTGATCGTAGTAGCCGCTCTTGATGCGCTCATTCACCTGAGTCATCGGAGACTTACGCTTCTTGCTCGTGAGCTGCACGAACAACTGGTAGCAGTTGTAGAGCGTGACCTTGCCCCACATGGCATCGAGCTTCTGTTCCAGAACCTTCTGATCCATACCGTGACGCATCGCGTATTGACGCAGCTGGTGTTCCTCTTCGAGGTAATAGTCGATCAAGCCGTATGCTGCACGCTTGAACGCGTTGTTCGCAGCGTTCGGCCACACAGGGTCTTCCGCGCCATCCACAGGGAAGAAGACATCTGCGATGTTCTCGACATACAGAGCACACTTGGTTTGATCACCTTCGCGAGCAGCCTCAGCCGCCATTCCAAGCGGGTTGTAGATGTCGGTCTTCATGGCATTGATCAGGTTGAACTGCACAACCTGGAAACCGCGCATGGTGGCACGAACATAGTTCTTCACCAAGAGCTCACCCTTGGGGTCGTTGATCACCATATTATCCGGGCGCTTCTGACGCATCCAAATATCGAGCATCGGCTCGATGTACGTCTGACCCTTACCAGCACGAGTCATAGCAAGGATCATGGTGTTCGCAGGGGCTGTATCCACGTAGTAGACGCCAGCAGGACGCTGCGGCTCATACGTCGGAAGTTCCCACTCACCGTTCACCAAATCAGCCAGGGTGTTGAAACCCTTGAGCTTGTCTCGGTTGGCGTTCCCTGGGTTGTACGGCACGTTTCGAGGATCCAGACGACGACGCAGTTGCTTATTATCCGGTAGTCCCGATGCATTCCACAGAGCCGTACCGAACTCTTCATCAAACATGGGTACCATCTTGGTCACAACATCGCCATTATCGTCCGTGAGAGCTTCTCCCTCGAACAGAGCCACATCACCATCCTCGTCGAGAACGTCCTCGGTTGCTCGCTGTGCAAATGCCACCTTCTCGATGCCCTTGTTCGAGACCATCGAGTGGGAGATAAGCGTCGTCGCACTCACGCCTGTATGTGCACCCACATCAGGCACCACATCGAAACGCTCACGCACTTCTTCAGGGAGTGCCACGTGCTGGTCATTTTTGTATTGGTTGATGTCGGTCGTATCCCGCATCAAGTTCTGAGCCTTCAGGTTGCGCAGCAGTCGCATACGTAGCAAGCCCCATACGACCAAACCAGCGATCGACGAGACAACGAACTTCAGCCAATCAAACGACAGCATCCATCCCATCGCACCGCTTGGGCGATCTGCTAGTTCCGCATCTCGATCAGCCTTTTCTGCTGCGACGGCATCCACGTGCCACTGTGGCTCAGGAACATCCTCAGCATCCTCATAGCACGTCTCATCGGACGTATCGATCTCACCTGTTTCCAGAGCTGGGGAGAAACACCCTTCGCTCCACACAGGCTTGCCCAGCTCCTTCGTCAGAGCCTTGTTCTGCACCGCGTAGCTCGGAACAGACGAGCGCCACAGAGCGTCACGGCCCATGGCCACACCCATCATGCCGAACGAAAACAACGCCCACACGAGGATGAAGACAAGCACACCGGCAACAGCAGATGCGACCTCACGCGACACCGGAGAGATCTTCGCCTCGATGTCGCTACGTTCTAGTTGCTGATCACCGTGCACATCCTGGTACGCCAGCGAGTCAAGCTCGTCTTGCTTACCGAGCTGATTCCACGCTTGGCTACCGTGTTCACGAGGCGCAGCTCCACCGGATTTCTTTCGTCCGAAAGCCATATGCACCACCTTCCTACCTTTCTCTTCTGTCTCTTACGTCTTTCTTGCATCTTTCCGATTTGGCTGATTCACCAACCTAATCATATCAGAAACAGAAGCACAGAGACACAGAGAAGAGGTGCGGCAAGGATAACCCTCACCGCACCTCTTGTTCTATGTGATCACACCATCGTGCATTACACACCGATTGATGCTGCGCTATTGGTGCTCACCTGTGCCGAGGCATCAGCGATCGCCGCAGCTGCGGTATGTGCATCACCGAACGCAGTGTGAATCAGAATGCCAGCGATGACACCCAGTGCGAGGAACGCGAGAGCGACCAGCACCGCCAAGGCGATGTAGAGACGATTGGCGCGCTTGGCGACAAGGCTCTCACGGTCCATCTGTGCCATCAGCGTCTTCTGATCGTTCTCCAGGAAAGCAATCTGGCTCTCGTACTGACGCGAGATCTCGTCGCGAACAACGTTCACGCGAGCCGCTTCCTCCTTCGTGCGCTCATTCGCACGCTCAATCTCAGCCTTGGCCTGAGCCAAAGCAGCCTCGTGATCCAGTCGCATACGCTCAATGAGCTTGTTCGTCTCTTCCTGAGCAGCCAGAGAGCGCTTCTGAGCTTCCTCGCGTTCGCGCACGATCTGCTCACGAAGCTCCTTCTCACGAGCGGCGAACTCAGCCGTCTTTTCCTCGACAATATTCTGTCGAGACAGCTGCTCTTGCAGCGCTTCGGCGCGAGCGATGTCTTCCTTGCGGTTCTCATCCAAGAACCGACCCATATCATCACGGAACTGCTCCATGAGTTCTGCCTCACGAGCGACCTGCTCAGAGCGCTTCTGGATCAGGTGATCCATCACGCGAGTCAAAGCTGCATCGAACGACGCCTGAGCGGACTGCTTACGCGCATCGAGGATCTGACGACGACGAAGAGCGTGATCCTCATCGATGGTCGCCCGAAGATTTGGCTCAATCTCCGCCAGTTCTCGATCGAGACTAGGCTTGTGTCGCACATCGTAGAGAGACTTCGCCTCAATGGCGCGCGCCTGCGCATGCTCTTCTCGTTCCTTTTCATACTTGGCCATAATGGCAGCACGCTGTGCACCCACGATGTCCACGAGGCTCTCACGAGACTTCTCAGCGTTGTCATCTGCTTCAACCAGCGTCTGAGCCCACACGTTGTCAGCACCAGGTCCGATGCTCATCTTCGCGGCGATCTCGTCGCCGGTATTCGAGACAAGCGAGAAGTAGAGATCGCGCAGCTCATTGATGTCACGACGACGACGATCAGCCAACGCATCGTTGGCCTGCTGCGACAGCAGCTTAATCTGGCTGTCCAGCCAGTTATCGCCGTCAAGGTGATCCAGGGAGAAACGGCTCGCTTCGTCCGCTTCGTGACCGAACAGAGTCTCGAACGGCGTCATGTCGACACCAAAGCCCAGATCCTCATCGAGGAAACGCCGGGCAATCGTGTTGCGCACCGCCTCACGATCGAAGACACGGTTGTCGACGACAGGCGCAGGAATGAAACCCGCTGCATCCTCGGTCTCAGTCTCAACCGTAGCCTCAGCGTCAAACTCGACATCGAGATCCTTGAACGGGTCTTCGATGTCAGAATCATCGTCGTCATACGAGCCTTCATCGAACGGAAGATCGTCTTCCAGAGGCTCATCTGGAATATCGTCAGGGTCGAAATCCGGCAGATTATCGACATTCTCCAGAGACTCATCGGTCTCGTTCGCGTTGTTCACAGGGGTCGACGGAGGCGCAGGAATATCCTCAACGAGATCCTCAGACTCAGACTCGACCGAATCAGTGTCAACCTCGCCACCCAGACGACGCCACAGCGAGGGGATCAGAGACGCCAGAGCCACAGCGCCAGAAGAGACAGCCTGCGCCTGAGCAAGAGTGATCGTATCGACATCCCCCTCAGGGACATCAATGGTCTTCGTCAGTTCATCGTAATGAACCGGGTTCACAACGGGAGAACCATCTGCGCCGACACTCACGGACGTGAGCATGAAGATCGCCTTGTCGAAGAGGGTGTATTCACCCATACCTTCGGGGCTGAGGGACTGTTCCGTCGGAATGATGCCCAGGATGTTATGACGAAGCATATCCTCGGTCATGAAGACCTGGATCTTATCGTCAGCAATGCGCTGAAGAATCGAACCCTTATCCTCGTTGCCCTTAGACGAGACCTTACCCAGGCCCCCGATGCCACCTTCTTCGATGGGCGCATCAACAGGGAGGGACAGGATGACGCTCGCACCGTTGGGGAGCGCCCACTGCTCATTGTTACGGATCAGATCAAGAGCCGCACCGGGCTCCGTCTCATCGATAACAAGAGCCAGAGAGTCCTTGGCCTTCTTGGCCTCAGCCTTCTGAGCCTTCTTGTCAAGAACAGGGGCAGGGGTAACCTGCTCGTCGACGACCTTGGTGTCGTCCTTCTTACCAAACAGCATGTAGACAAATCCTTTCGATCGATTCGGTTGTATGTGAGCCGGTACCTGCATCATTGGGAATGTGTGCAGGTACCGGCAAGCACACTGTGTTTGCACTCGTATACGAGGGTATCACACTTTGTGCCAAATGTGCTCGCATACGAGCAGATTCGATATGACTAAGCCTGTGGCTTGTCGTATGGCAGGACAACCACACGAGCATCAGACTTCAGAATCGTCACATCTTCGCTGCGTAGCGTGCCATCAATCTTGGCGGCAATCACACGTTCCTCGGGGTGTTCGTTGATGAACGCTGCGACTTCCGTCGACAGGTATCGCTGCATGCGACGCACCATGTCACGAGCACCACCTGCATCAGAATCACTACGCGATTCATCTTCCACCAGGAAGTCCACAACACGCTTATCGATCGTCAGATCGATGCCGTGCTTACGCTTCACATCAGCCTTGAGAGCACTCAGCTTCTTCATCATGATCTTGCGCAACGTAGGTCGTGACAACGGCTGGAACGGCACGATCGCATCGATACGTCCCAGGAGCTCAGGCGGGAACTTGCCGCCATCCGTGCTCTTGATGGACTCTTCGATGACCTTCTCGTACTCACGCATACTGGCCTCGCTACCGTGATCATCAGCGTTGTACTCACCAATGGTGCGGTAGATCTCCGAACCAGCGTTCGTCGTCAACACGATGTAGGTGTTCAGGAACGACACCTGTCGACCGTCTTTGTCAGAGAGTCGACCATCATCGAGCACCTGAAGCAGCAGACGCACAACAAGTGGGGATGCCTTCTCGATCTCGTCAAAGAGCAGCACGCAGTGACTGGTTGCCCACACCTGACGCGACAACTCTTCGCGGAACAGATCTACACTGTCGTCACGACCCCATTCAGTCATATCGAACCGAATGAGGTGTCGCTGATCATCACCGAAAAGAATCTTCGCGAGTTGCTTGGTGACCTCCGTGTTGTGCGTCACGATGAAATCACCTGCCTGATACAGGTGCTCATCATTATCGACATAGATACACGTCATGCTCTCTTTCGCGTCGAGCTTTTCGATAGAACGGATACCGACATAATCGGACATCTTTTCCAAAGCACGATGCTTCATAGACTGGGCTTCGATAGCGAGACGCTTCTTTCGATCAAGACGGAAAAAACGAGGTTTATCCGAAACACGAGCCATCACACGAACTTCGTATTTAACCGTCCTAAGCAAACCCTTACCCGATCCGTGTCGTTTGATCCAACATTGCACCCCAAGAGAGAACAAAAGGGTACGAATGTTTTCGGCAAGCCGTTTTGATCTTGTGACGTACGAAATGCGATAATGATCGCACTCATCGATATAACCATCGCAATCAAACAACCCTTGAACCAAAGCCCATCGTTGTTCGATAGACGAATGCAAATACTGTTCAGGAATGCGTTGCTGGCTCATATCAATCAACTTAGAAGTAGAGCCAGTAAGCACGTCAGCACGTTGAATCCTCCGCTTTTTACTTTTATCTCGCCCTGTATAAAAGTACCAACAGCGACCATTCCTGTAACGGTGCCACGAAACAGCACCTATTGCTTGACCGACATAGGCAACCGTTTCTTCATCCTCCGAATAAACATTGAGAGACTCATCAAACTTAAGACTTCCGGCAATCAACACACCGAGCGCATATGGATCCACAGGGAGATTTGCCGTAGGCCACTGCACCGGCTGATTCATAGGAACAAAATATTCCACAGCACTTTGTTTGTTCATCAGAGATCGCAAAGTTTTAGTCGAATAAATTGTCGGACCGTCATACACCCCACTCCTATTGGGATAAACAGCCCACAAGTGATTGTCAGAAACATCGAGAATGCGTCCGTCTGCCAACGTCACTCGGTACACATCGCGTTCCCCTTGAGGGAACACTCCAAGTACCTTCGTCGGAGAGCCATCACGAGCAAACACGTAGTCACCCGCAACAAGGTCACCAGCAAGTTTCCATGCCACAGAACCGTCCTCAGAAAAAACTGGTACACGAGTAGAATCTGTAGTCGCTTTGCCCGTACCTGTGGCCCCAGTGAACAACAGCGATGACATAGGTTTACTCGGGTCATTCAGACCCGCAACACACAGCTGCAAACGACGTGCAATTGACGTGGTGGCAAAGTCCTGACTGAACACGCGCTTATCCAGTTCAGACTTGATCTCTGTGGCATCGACGTTAATTTCCACCTCAACACCGAACTCGATCTTGAGAACCTCAGCAAGGAGCTTCTTGTCCATTCGCTCACCCAGGTAACGATGGCGTCCCACCATCGCATCGAGCACACGGATCGACTTACGAGGCTGCACAGAAGCAGGGACATAACGATTCGTGTAATCGAAGATCTGCTCGTACAGAGAGTCGTTGAAGATCCCCTCATCAACACCGTACTTCTTCGCCATACCCTTCAGAATCGCGATCGTCACCTCACGATTCGTCTGAGGAATATTGATACGCGCCAGTCGCTCCACAAGCGGCAGATTCGATGCGATATGAGCATTGAACTCGTCATACGTGGTCGCAGCGATAACCTTGATACCACGAGATCCCGAGGCAGCAAGCAACGGCTTCAACGCTTCCACGGCAGCAGCAGAGAGCTGCACCACCTGGTGGAACTCATCAATGAACAGCACGATCTCTCGACCCTCGGCTTGCGAGAAACTCTCAGCCTCGTCAAATAGAGCCTTGAGGCGCGCAGCCATCTCTTCAGGATTCGACAGGTTGGCGATCATCTTCGCCATATCGACTTCCAGGTAGATACGATCAACATCGTCCTGCATACAGGATTGCACGAGCACCGTGTTGTGCGTGACAACATGAGCTCGACCCACCTGATACAGGTGTGTCTCAGAGTCGACCATGATGCACGTCATCTCGACTTCACGATCGGTCTCGATGACCTCAGCGATCATATCGCCAGTCACATCAAGAGAACGCTCTAGCTCACGCATATCAGCGTCAACAACCCATGCAGTCCCTTGGGACAAACGGTACGACTCACTGTCTCGCAGCGCTCGTAGCACAGCCTCTCGATCCTTCACCGAGCTGGTGATGTATGTGTACGGGATATGACGCTGATCCTCCGGCTTCACAATGACACTCGTCATCACCGGATGAGTCATCACCTCATCAGGTGTCAGACGCTTACCTGTCGCACGGTTGATAAACGTCGAACGTTCACCACCATCATGCACGCGCTCCCACCCCATGCGATCTTCGATAGCAGCAAAGACTTCATCAGGCATCTCATTGGGAACGGTCACGTACCCACGCTCATCGATGCGAACGCCCCAGCCCAGCAGCGCACCACACACATAAGGGTCAACCGGGAGAAGACGGCTCTGTCGCACAAGCGCACCAGAGGCAGGAAGCTGCCAGATGGGTGCGCCATCGAGGCCGATAAGTCCCACATCCATGATCTCACGCAGCGACATCGTTTGCTGCGCACCCTCTGCATCACCATCTGCCTCATTAACAGAGCGCACCGTCCACAGGTGCTTATCGTTGCAGCGCACCTGATCGCCATGATTCGTCACCACAGCGTACTCACGCTTGATCCCCTGAGGGAACACACCCGTGACGGTCACAGGCTCACCGTACTCATCAAAGACACGATCGCCCACCTTAAGCAGACCCACACGCACGTATCCACGTTCATCGGCAACAGGGATCAACTCATCATTCGGATGAGCTTTACCGGTACCAGGTGGGGCCAACAGAATCACGTTACACATCTCGGGGCGAGCCAGAGAGCTCATCAGAGAGATCTTCTCGTTCTCTCGACCCACGATGTCACGAGCAGGCGGTGCAAGCTTGGCCGCAAAGTCTCGAAGCAGCGGATATGCATCGTTCAAACGATCATCATCAAACAAATCTTTCCTCCATCTTTCAATCATTTCTCTCGATTCGACTGGTGTACCAGTCATTCTAGCATAATTAGTGACTGCCATAGAAACAGGAAACCGCCCCCACTGGATTTCTCCAGCAGGGGCGGCACCGTGAAAGATCAGGTTCGATCAGAACTCAGGCTCGTCGTTCTCGATCTCAGCAGCCTCTTCAACCTCAGGCTCGGAAACCTGGGCCTCGGCGGCAGCCTCGTTCTGCGCCTCCTTCTCAGCAGCCTTGCGGGCCTTATCGGCCTCCGCAGCAGCCTTGGAAGCGGCGTAGATCTGATCGAGGATCGTCTCATCGATCGGCTCCAGCTCAGACGGCTTCACCGTCTTAGAGTTGATGACCAAGCCCTTCTGCTTGCCAGAAGCGGACATGACATCCGCCTGAATGGCGTAAACAGTCGGACCAGGTCGACCGTTGCGCTCCGGCATCTGGACGATGTTATCGCCCGCAGCTGCAACGAACGCATCGCGCTGAGAAGCGCTGTAGCCAGCCTGATGGTCGTAGACGGTCTTACCGTCGAGTTCCTTCTTGGTCGAAACCAGGTGAGGAACTCGCTGAGGAGCAGCGCCCTCAACAGGTCGAACCATCACGTCGAGGAAAGCACGCTTGCCGTCCTTGGAATGGGCGTTGGGGTACTCCACAACGACCAGTTCCACCGACTTCATCGAACCCTTACCACGTAGAGTAGCCATAATGACCACCCTCCTTTCTCATCTCATCCCGCAGGATGTCGGTCGAGGGTTAATCAGCCCTCTCACATACACGGGCTTGTCCCGTGTAGCGCTCTCTCATCATAAACGAGAGAAACTCTGGATGTCAAGGCGAATCTCATCCCAATTCCATGGAATCCATCGAGGCATCGGAAGACGGCGTGTCATTCTCTTCCAACACCTGTTCCAGCTGAGGCACCAAACGTTCAGTCTCGCGCCATGTGTTCTCACGAACAATACCGGCAAGACCCTCATCGAACGTCACTGTCGCGCTACGACGAACACGCTTCGCCACCGGCACCACATCGCTGAGAGCACTCGTAAGGATAAGATCCCCCGTCTTCTTCGCTGACATCTGGCGTTCCAGATCATCGGCAACACGATTCATTCGACGGACATCATCGAGAGGAAGAACCATCTCGACAATGTCTCCCTGACCAGACTTATGCAGATACGCCTGAGCGTCATCAACAAGCTGTCGCCTTCTGCGCGCCCACGTAACGAACCGATCGGCAACATGGCGACCAAGCGCCATATCCACAACAGTATCCGAGCGCACGTCGTGCAGATCCATACCCTTCGTCTGAGACAGCGCCCATCGCTCCCCTGGCACCACGCTCATGGCACCACGATCGTCCTGACTATCCTCATTACTGTCCCGCGCATCATCTTGTATCGCTTGCAATACAAGTCCTTTCCCGGACAGCATCGACACAAGATCGGCTGTTCGAGACGCCAGCGATGCGTGAGCTCGCTCCAAGCGTTGCTTCAACGTATTCCGACCGGCTTTGCCACCCGCCGCAAGCAAACGCCCACCACTCACACCATGAGCAGCAACACCAAACTTCTCAGCTTCATCTGCGTCCTTCATCTTCGGGATGGATCGATCTGTCAGCAGAGCTTCGAGACCAACGACTGCTTCGCGTCGCTTATCCACCGATTCCAACACGTCTTTCCACGAGTCGTCATCGTGGTGCTGACCGTCGACGCCTACGGCCAATGGCCCCAGCAACGACCTGTACTTGCTCACGCAACGAGCGTGGTATTCCTCTTCCTCCAGATACAGCTTGTGCATCACCTCGGACTGTGGGGATACAGCACCTGCTTGAAAACCGGCTTCCCAGTCAGCAGCGCGCATACGCCAATACTCACGCTGCGTATCGTGCTCTCGCAGACGAGACCCATACGATCGCAAACGTAGCGAGAATCCCACCAGATCATCATCAGCGCTCACACCCCGAGCCTGAGTTTTCATGCGTTGAGATTGCGTTGCCATGAGCGTCTCCACATCCTGGCTCATCACAGTGAGCATCGGTGTACGCACAGAAAGAGCTTCAGGTGGGAGAGATTGCAGCACTTGGTACAGACCATTGACGCTGCGCTCCATGATCGTCTCGTAACCACGCCGCACAAGCGCCTGACGCTCCCGATCGCTCAGACCTTCGCGATGAGCACGACGGTTCGCATATGTCTCAACTGCGATCATAGCTGATCCCATGGGGGAACCAGGGCGATCGAGCAACTCAGTGACGAGCTCTGTCGCAACACTGTTCGCACGTCGCATCTCCGGTCGATGAGACCCGTAACGCCACAGCGTCTTGTCAGCAGGCAGACACGCCAACAACAACTGGGGTAGTGACTCATCGAGCACCTTCTCATGAGCCCAACGCTTCACGAACGCAGCAACGTTCATGCGCTCATAGCCCACGGCACTGGACATGTGTGCCACATGCTGGTTCTCATCAAGCCACGAGTCAACACCGCGTCGCAAGAGCGATATATCCGTGCTGGTGAGCTTACCCTTCTGTTGCATGCCCTTCTCTGTACGCACACGTCGACCGAGCCCAGCATCAACCATGGCAAGGTGGCAGTGAACATGCAACGTATCAACCTGGATAACGCCCACGTAGCGCAGGTCATCGAAACGATGCCCCATACGCTCCAAGCCATGCATAATCGCCATACGCAGACGCATCTGATCGATATGGCCCCGGTAATCACCCTTGTTCTGTGCGACGAAACCCTGAGGAACCACACCCATTTCTTGAAGATACTCAGGGCTGAAAGACAGCACGGTCTTCATCACTGTGTGCCCCTCGTCAAACAGACGCTGAATGTCAGCACTGGCACGGCGCACGCCTTCATCGGACAACGACGGCTGGCCGTAGCCAAATGCAACGCCGCCTTGTCCAGACACATGCAGCACGTTGTCTTTGAGCTGATGCCTCGACACTGCCTTCTCTGTAGCGCTTTCACGAGCCATGTAACGCAAGATGAAGTTTTCCGTGTCGCGCTTACGAATCGGTGTCACCGGCTCCGTTGCTCCTTTGCGCGCCATATAGCGCATGACGTAAGCGCCAGGCGTGCCACCACGAGAACCGCCATGCTTGCCTGAGCCTGGGGTTGGCACACTGAACTCATTGACGACAACAATGCTCTGCTTCAAACTCATCGGTACCAGCACACCTTTCTTGCATTACTTCTAATTGCTTCAAATCGCTTCTACTTTTTTAAATAAATGTACTTGAATACATACAGTGTCGACAGGGGCGGCAGGTTACCCCACCGCCCCTGTCATCACTCGCTGCTCATGACTTCATCAGAGCTCAGGCTCATCAAGATCAGCAGCATCGATGTCATCCACTGTTGCAACAGGCGCTGCTGCCTCCACAGCATCGCGAGCCGACA
>ERZ773024.289-NODE-289-length-19082-cov-3.560414_pt1 | contig 19082 bp, 12 predicted proteins | sample MGYA00511667_ERZ773024 | MGnify/ENA primary metagenome ERZ773024 (study PRJEB29015, sample SAMEA2738117) | human oral metagenome | biome: human oral; feature: human-associated habitat; material: saliva | place: China | collected 2258 ... | reverse complement strand
CTCAAGGCCCCCGAAGAACGCGAGCGCTTGGCGACCGTGCTCTGGACGCTGGCACAAGCCGTGGCTGATTTGAACCTCATGCTCTCTCCCTTCCTGCCTCACGCCGCAAATGATGTGGACCGCGTGATGGGTGGCAGCGGCGAGATCGCTCCCATGCCCTACATCAAGGAAGTTGAGGAGCTGGACCCCGAGGTTCTTCCCGCAGACTTCGAAGGCCGTACGGGATACCCGGTTATTACCGGCGACTACACGAATGTTCCCACCTGGGAGCGTCACGATATCGTCGTTGGTACTCCGATTGAGAAGCCGACCCCGGTCTTCCAGAAGCTCGATGAGGCCATTGTCGAGGAAGAGCTTGCGCGCTATGCGGAGTCTCGCCCTGATGATGTGACGGGAGCCTGAGCTTTTAGCTGTTAGGTGTGTGGCCCAAGCCTTTTGGCTTGGGCCACACACCTTTTCTGGGGTAAGGAAGACGGAAGAGGAGCGTGCCCGCTTGCTTGGCGCGCGGCCTCGGGAAGGGCTAGAGCGCGCTGGGAAGAAGATCCTTGCAGATTGCCGTGGTGCCGCGAACAACTAACTCGGGATCGAAGAGAAGCTCAACGTGCTCCTTGGCGTTTTGCGGGCTCTCAATCAGGCTTGCCAGCGCGGAGACGGCACCGCTACTCAGGGTGTCGACCGGCTGACGAATGGTTGTCAAACCTGGAGAAATGTAGCCGAGGTAGCTGGAGTCGTCGTAGCCGACGATGGAAATGTCGTCGGGAACCTGTAGGCCCTGGAGTGTCAGTGACTTGAAAGCGCTCAAGGCCAGTTCATCGCTGGCGCACACGATTGCGCTCACGCCTGCATCTATCAGACGTGCTGTCGCAGCCTGTGCGGTGCCTAAGCCGTAGGGTGCCCATTCCACGTACTGCGACTTGAGGTCGAGCCCTGTGCGGTTCGCAAAGTCAAGGGCAGAGTTGTATTTCGTAATACTGGGGTAGTGGTTTGGATTCCCCAAAAGCAAACCGATGCGCGCATGCCCCTGATTGACCAGGTGTTGAAGAGCCATTTCCGTTGCCAGGCGGTCATCTGTGCGAATGAAGTAACCCGGCAAGTCGGGATCGCCCGCATTGATGAAAACCATTGGAATTCGATGCTCAGCAAGGCGTTGATAGATCGAATAGTCGTTGCCCTTGGAGTCGTACTGGCCGGAAAGGAAGATCGCACCATCAATCTGTTCTGAAAGCACCATTGACAGCAGTGTTTCTTCGCTGGTGCCGCCAGATGTGTAGGTACACAAGAAAGGCAAAATATTGCGTGCCGTCAGTTGAGTACTTATTGCCGTGAGTAAAGATGCGAAAACGGGATTGACCAAGTTGGGGGTAACGACTGCTACATGTCGAGGCTGATTACGCCCAACGGTGCTCGTAATCCCCATGCTTTTCGCAGTATTGAGCACGGCCTGGCGAGTATCGTCGGAAACGCCTGGTTTTCCGTTGAGAACGCGCGATACCGTCGCTTGACTGACGCCGACTTCAGCGGCAACGTCTGCAAGTGTTTTCACTATTGTCTCCGTATTCCACCATTGGATTGGGTGGGAGTTACCTGAATGCCCTAAGTGTATATGAAATCGTTATTTACGTAAAGGCATGAAAGGCTTGCGCAAGACTTGCTTTCATTGTTACAGTCATGTCTGTCAGAAGGAACTGGTCATTGTGGATCGGCTCTCTGAGAGTGCATAGCTGCATAGCTTCACAGCAAGCGAACGATAATCTAAGGAAGGATTATCTCCAATGATGAAACATTCACCTGTGGCGCCCGTACTGGCAAGCGCACTGGTTGCCGCATTGGCGTTGAGCGCATGTTCCAAAGGCGCATCATCCGACAACTCCGCATCGGATGGCCGCCCCGTCGTGACCGTCCAGATCGTTAAGGACGCGCGCACCAAGCCCATGAGTGACCTGAAGTGGACGAAGGACCTTGAAACTGCATGTGGATGCAGCATCAAGTGGCTGGAGACCGCGGCATCCTCGTGGGATCAGCAAAAGAGTGCTGCTCTGGCAGCCGGCGATGTTGCTGACCTGACCATTGCGGGCTTTGATTCAAGCGATATGGCAGAATTTGGCTCGCTGTTCATGGACCTCACTCCTGAACTGGGCAACCTGCCGAACGTGAAGAAGATGTTCGATGCAGAACCCTACTCGCGGATCGTTTCTACCAACACCAAGAACCAGATCCTCGGCGTGGGTCGTTCCACCGTTCCTCTCTCGGCCAATACCGGTAGCCACATGTTCATTAACAAGGCATGGCTTGACAAGCTGGGCTTGGCAGTTCCCACCACGTGGGATGAACTCAAGACAGTGCTCAAGGCATTCAAGACCCAGGACCCCAATGGCAACGGTGTTGCTGATGAGATTCCCTTGGACTTCAACAAGCCCGGAACCAATGGATTCGAAGGCTTTAATCCCAACCTCTTCTTGAGCTCTGAAGGTATCACCCTGAGCTCCGACTCCAGCTTGGGAATGTACGCCGATAAGGGCACCGTGAAGAACTACCTGACCGATGAGCGTTACAAGGACTTCGTGAAGTTCATGAACGAGCTGTGGTCGGAAGGCCTGATTGCTCAGGACGCATTCACCCACGACTGGTCCACCTACACCGGTCATGCAAAGGGTGATGGAAAGACCGCAACGGTTGGTATGTCCTGGATGTGGACCCCCTCAGATCTCTTCGGTTCTGAGCTGGGCAAGCAGTACATCACCATTCCGTCCCTGAAGGCGAAGGATGGGCAGACGACTCCGGTTGTGTGGGCATGGGGCGGCGACTCAATGGCCTATGGTGCAAACCAGATCGTTGCAAAGGCTGAGCCTGCAAATAAGGAAGCAACACTTAAGCTGCTGGATTCCTTCTACACGCCTGAGATTGGTATTCAGGCAACCTACGGTGCATTCGGCGAGTGCGTCGAAAAGGGAGCTGACGGCACCTACACGGTTCTCGAACCGGCTGATAAGAGCAAGAATGCCGGTGACTGGCAGTTCACCAACTCGCTTGCTGACCGCGCTCCCGTGTGGATCAACAGCGAATGGAAGCTGAAGCTGCCCGCAGAACACACCGAGGTCTTCCCCGTGGACGCTGTCTACAACAATGATTGGTCCAATATCGACCTCAACTCTGATGTTCTGTATGGAAACATGCCGACCACTGATGAGCAGGCAGATATCCTCTCTCGTAATGCAACCGGTATCAACCAGAACGCGATGGCGAAGTTCGCACAGTGGGTCACCAAGGGTGGTGTCGATAACGAATGGGATCAGTACGTTGCTGATCTCGAGGCAAACCACCTTGCAGAGAGCATCAAGGTCAAGCAGGACATCTATGATGCCTACAAGGCTCAGATGAAGCAGCAGGGCGTTGATCTGAACTCCATGTTCAAGACTCAGTCCGTCGACAAGTCGGCGAAGTTCACCAAGTAGTTCACGGCTGGCGTGCCCTGTGAGAATTCATGGGGCACGCCAGTTTTCTACACCTGGGTTTTCTGTATACGTCTTGAGCGCAGAATTCCCTCCCATCAACTTTCCTCCCTCCAAACTTCTCTCCTGCATTGCTGCAACGCTGCCGCAGTGCATTTCACCCACATTGAGTTCCTGAATGAGGAAGGTTACTGATGTTCTTTGGATTTCTCCATCGAGTGTTTGGGGCGGTGGGGCATGCCTTCGGGCATATCCCTCACCTGTTCCATATGCACCATCCGCTGATCACTATTTTTGGTGGTCACCGAGTTGTGGCCATCTTCGTCACCGTGACTACGACGATCGTCATCGGTGTCGGTGGAGTGACCATTATTATTGGCCCCACAAATGGCGATACAACCCCGCAGATTCCCGGCCAAGAGCAGACCACTCCAACGCCGAAGCCAGAAAAAACTCCTACACGCGAAGATAAAATTCGTACCTGGTGGCACGAAAATGGCGTGAAAGACGCCGAAAAGCCCCTTGCTAACAATGAGGTCCGTGAATCACCCTTCTATTCGGTATCGGTGTCGGCTGTCGACGGTACTGATTCGGACAATAGTTCGTTTACCTATATGTCGATCCCGCGCAACGGTAACCCCATGCGTTCGGACCTCAACGACGATGGTGCAAAGTTCCAAGCCGACAATCACGTGACGATGAGCTGGTCCTCGTTCGAATATGACACCGATGTCTACGTCGATGTCACTTTGCAGACTGGGGCGAAAATAACCGATGTCAATCAGGTTACTGTTCGCCCTGCCAAGGCGAATATTGAAAAGAAGCTGCTGGACGACAAGACTGTGCGTCTGTACATTCCTCAGAGTAACGACGGTTATCGTCTATCCGTAGAGTTTGCCCCCGAACTCATGGATGTTTACCGCTACCAGGGTGGGCTCACCCTTGAGGGCGGAGAAGGCCACGAATACGTGGGAACTGAGCCGAAGAACTCCATGTTGCTCTTTGCTCAGCCCTGGGCCTCGCGCGTCGATCCGACAACCATCCCCACCGAGGCCGACGGAACGATTACCTACGTGACCCCGGGTGAGGTCACCAACTTGGATACCGTCGATACCGACATTGTGTACTTCAAAGCCGGTACCTACTGGATGACGAACAAGTACTCTGCAAACCTTCCGGACCGCGTGAAGTGGGTCTACTTTGAGCCCGGTGCCTTCGTTAAGGGAGCTTTCCAATTCGGGGTCAATGAGAACATCACGAACTACAAGGTCACGGGATACGGTGTGCTCTCAAGCGAGCAGTACCTCTATGAGACTGACATGTCGAATGGATACAAGACCTTGGAGCATAAGGATGGCGCAAACTGCCATGCCACCTGCGTTAAAGCTCTGAAGTTCACCTCTACTACTCCGCATCAGGTTCTTGACCTGCAAGGCGTGACCATCAAGGAGCCGTCATACCACTCCTTCGTGGAATACGGTTTCCGTCCTGCTGATCCCGAAAAGGGCAGTATGAGCGATGCTGAGTTTGCCGAGGCCGTGGCCCGTAACAGTGCAATTGAGGGGGCGAACGAGCAGTCCTTCAGTCAGCGCGTTCGTAACTACCAGCAAGTGGGATCCTGGTACTGGCAGACCGATGGAATGGAGCTGTACCCCGGTTCGACGATGAAGAGCTCTTTCTTCCATACGAATGACGACGCGATGAAGCTCTACCACAGCAACGTCGATGTTTCGAATGTCGTGGTGTGGAAGAACGATAACGGCCCGGTCTTCCAGTGGGGCTGGAACTACCGCAACACTGAGAATGTGAAGGTCGATGGAACGACCGTCGTGCACAGCCTGATGAATAACTCGGGTGCAACCAACACCTGCGTATTCAACTCATCTCCGCACTGGAACGGTGGTGCCTTCGATTACTCCGATCCTTCAACGACTTTGAAGAACTGGACCATTTCCAACACCGTCGTGGAAGGAAGTGTGAACTGTGGTTTCCGTATCTACGCCCTGTCGAATATGGAGAACTTCAAGATCATTAACTTCCATGTGGATTCGTGGAATGGGCAACCTGAAGCAAATGTCGTGAGCCGTCTGACCCGTCCTGCGAATAAGGCGGGCAAGAAGGTGACGATTGGCAATGAAACGGTCGACCACAACGGTATTGAGATTCGTAACTTCAGTGTCGGTGACACCTTCGTGACGAAGGCGGGCGGAAACTGGGCATCCAATGAGCTTGGGCGTTTGGATTTCGATGCAGACTGCTGGGATAACTGGAACGCCACCGCAGATGGCAAGCCTGAGAACATGCCGACGCTGAGCGTTGAAGGCCTGAAGGACCAAGAGTCTTTGGATTCTCGTCATCTTTCGTTTAAGGGAACGACCGACGGTAATCGCGTCGTTGTAACGGTCAATGGAACGAACACGGAACTGCCTGTTGTCGATGGCGCATTCAGCGCTGATCTCACCTTGGATCGCGCGGTCAACTCGGTGCGCGTGAGCGCCTACTCACCCGAAAATACGGTAAGCCGAGCAAGCTACACGATCTACTCTTTCGGCGACAAGATTGGTACCTTGAGTGACCCCAGTGGCGATGACTTTGGTGCCGGTATGGTTGTTTACCCCAAGAGTGAGAACTTCAATCCGGGCAGCTTTGACCTGCTTGAAACCTCCGTGTATCGCGATAATGATCACTACCAGTTCGTCACGCGAATGGGGGCGCCCGTGAACAACCCGTGGGGCATGAACCAGATGAGTACTCAGCGACTGAATATCTACATTCGCAGCCAGGCCAATACCTCAACTGATGTGACGCCTCTGCTTGCGGGGACGAACACCTTTGCTAATGGTGGTTGGGATTATGTTCTGATTGCTGATGGGCGTTCAGAATCATTGCCCTACAACATGGGTGTTTACGACAATGCGGGCAAGCTCAAGGGCGAGGTGACCTTGAAGGTTGCCGGTGACCGAATCATGATGTCCGTTGACCGCAGTGCACTCGATGGCGTGGACTTGGCAAAGGCCTCGTACCAGGTATCGATCTACTCCTCCTCGGAAGATGGGGAAGGTGTGGGCAACGTTCGTCCAATCTATTCGGCCGAATGCTACGCGGGCGGAAAGGGATGCCCCGACTTCGTGAAGAACTTCCGCTTCGGCGGTGGAAAGGGCATCTTCACAAATGAGTCCCCGTATGACTCGGACACCACGGATTCCAACGCAATTGACATCATCTCGGGTGTAATCGAGCAGTCCAAGGCTCTGAGTGTGAACGAAGACGGCAAGGTAGTGGTTCCCTTTGTCGGCTTCGATGCGCGCCACTAGAGATAGTGAAAAGTGCGTAAGCTGGAGTTTGAAGTGGGCTTCTCAGTGAAGCGCTGTGATCAGCGGGAATGATTCTGAGGAAACCCAAAATATTCAGGGGTGGGCATGAAAGTGTCCACCCCTGAATGTGTTTTGTAATACTTGCGCAAGGATTGCGTACTTGTTACGCTAAAGGGGTAGCGCATAGACGCGCCTCCAACCCCTCGCAAGAACATGCGGCAATGTTGACGACTGAGAAAGTTATTGCGATGACAAAGCAATTAAATGCTGATTTCGCTGCGACTCGCAACGCTGCGGCGAAGACCCCCTGGTGGTCGAACGCTGTGGTCTACCAGATTTATCCGCGTTCATTTCAGGACGCAAACGGCGACGGGATCGGTGATATCCAAGGAATCACCCAGCGCCTGCCCTATGTGGCAGAACTTGGCATTGACGTAATTTGGCTGTGCCCCATGTACGTGTCGCCCCAAGACGACAACGGCTACGACATTGCCGACTACCAGAACATCGACCCGATGTTCGGCACTCTCGATGACATGGATGAACTGTTTCGCACTGCCCACAGCTTGGGCCTGAAAGTCATTATGGATTTGGTGGTCAATCACTCCTCTGATGAGCACGCGTGGTTCATCGAATCCCGTGACAAAACCAGCGACAAAGCAGACTGGTATTGGTGGATGCCCGCAAAGGAAGGGCATGTCCCCGGCGAAATCGGAGCCGAACCCAATAGCTGGGGGAGCTATTTTGGTGGATCCGCGTGGACCTATGATCCGCAGCGCGGTGAATACTACTTCCATCAGTTCTCGGCCAAACAGCCCGACCTCAATTGGGAACGACCCGAACTTCGTCACGCGATCTACGAGATGATGAACTGGTGGATGGACCGCGGAATTGACGGATTCCGCATGGACGTCATCAGTCAGATCTCCAAGACATTGGATAGCCGTGGAATGCTCCCCGGAACCGATGGATCCGATAAGGAGATTTACCCCGTCGGCTCCGATGGATATTCCTCGCCCTTTGATTTCTGCACGGATGGCCCGCGCTTAGATGAGTTTCTCCATGAAATGTACGAGGCCGTCTTCGCGGGTCGGGAAGGCTTCCTGACCGTCGGCGAGGGGCCGGGTATTTCCATTACCCGCGCAGCACACATTACGAACCCTGCCAGCGAAGAACTCGACATGCTCTTCCTTTTCGACCACGTTGGCATTGATGACGATGGCCCAGCAGGGAAGTGGTCCGTCGTGCCGTGGAAGGTTTGCGACCTACGAAATGTTTTCGCGGGCTACGAAGAAATCGTGCGCGATGGCGGATGGACCAGCCTCTTCTACTGCAACCACGACCAGCCCCGCGTTGTGTCGCGTTGGGGAGACGACAGCACGGAAGAACTGCGCTCTCGAAGCGCAAAGGCACTTGGCCTCGTCCTTCATATGCACAAGGGAACCCCCTACATTTACCAGGGGGAGGAACTGGGAATGACGAACGCAGGCTTTACCAGCCTCGACCAGTATCGCGACGTCGAATCCCTGAACCACTACCGGCAATACGTCGAAGAAGCGGGGATCTTGACGCATGACGAAATGATGAATGCGCTGGCTCTCAAGGGTCGCGATAATTCGCGAACTCCCATGCAGTGGGATGACACAGCCTATGCAGGTTTCATTGATGAAGATGCCGGGCAGGCCCCCTGGATTTCCGTCAATGCAAACAAGGACCTGATCAACGCAAAGCGTCAGCAAGACGATCCCGACTCGGTCTACCACTTCTTCAAGCGACTCATTGAGCTGCGGCACACCAAAGACATTGTTGTTGCCGGAGACTGGGAATTAATTGCGCAAAATTCTGACTCCGTCTACGCCTTCACAAGGCGCTTGGGGAATGAGAGCTTGGTCGTCGTCGCTAATCTGTCCAGTGACACCGTTGAGCTGCCAACAGAAGTTGCAGAACTGGTGGGGGAGCCTCTGCGTGAGCGCGTCCTCATCACTAACCAGGATGCCGCCCTCACATGCGAGGAACTGCAGGATCGCCACCTGCGTCCGTGGACGGCCTTCGCTTACATACTCGGCTAAATTCTTGGACGAAACGAAGAGGTTGCAATGTCCACTACAGAAGTTCAGCCACGCGGCACAAAGCCGTTACGCTCCACCCCTGCCTCAAAGCAGGCCAGTACAAAAGTGAAGAAGACGCCGAAGGCTAAGGGCGCTCCCTGGTGGACTCCCGCGGGCCTCGCGAACCATTTCCGACTGTACTGGCAGTTGTGGATCATGGTTTTGCCGGCGATCATTCTGGTCCTGATCTTCAGCTACGGGCCAATGTACGGAATCCAGCTGGCTTTCCGTGACTTCGATGTCAGCAAGGGAATTACGGGCGGAAAGTGGGAAGGACTGAAGTACTTTAATCAGTTCTTTAAAGACCCGATGTTCTGGCAGATTATCCGCAACACCTTACGTATCAGCTTGTGGACCTTGGTCATGGGTTTCTTTGCCCCGATCATTCTGGCTTTGCTGATTAACCAGATCGCAAGCAAGAAAACGAAAACTTTCGTTCAGACCATCACCTACATGCCTCACTTCATCTCGACAGTGGTCATGGTCTCGATGCTCAATATCTTCCTCGCGCCAAATTCCGGCTTGATCAGTAAGCTCTTTGGAGGGGCGGACCTCATGGGAACCGCCTCTGCATTCACGCCGGTCTACTGGATGAGCGAAATCTGGCAGCACGCCGGATGGAACTGCATCATCTACCTGGCTGCTCTGTCATCAATCGACACCGCGCTTTACGAGGCTGCGAAAATCGACGGTGCCGGGCGAATGCAGTTGATTCGATACATCGATATCCCGGCCATCTTGCCGACCGCGGGAATCCTTCTGATCTTGAACATGGGCTCGGTGCTGGGTGTCGGTTTCGAAAAGGTCTGGCTGATGCAGAACACGCTGAATATCCCGGCCTCTGAAGTCATCGCCACCTATACCTACCGCATCGGTATCTTGGCCCACCACTACAGCTATTCCACTGCAATCGGTTTGTTCAACAGCGTTGTGAACTTCATCTTCCTGGTGACTGCAAACAAGATTGCAAAGAAGACCAGCGACACCAGCTTGTTCTAGAACCGGCGTGAAGAAAGGACTGAATCATGTCTGCAGCAACACCTGCCGCTAAGATTTCCGGTCACGCGGCCGGGATGGGAACATCGGGGGATAGGGCAAACGAACCGAAGCCCAAGAAGAACCTTGGCGCATTGTGGCGAACGCGCTCTGCCTCTGACTGGATCATTGATGGAATCATCGCTTTGATCATCGCGGCCATTGTTCTGGCAATTTTGTACCCGATGTGGTTCATCATTGTCGCGTCTTTCTCAGACCCGAACTTGGTATCGACCGGTAAAGTCACGGTTCTTCCCAAGGGCATTAATTTCAAGGGCTACTTGAAGATCTTGGAAGATACGCGTATCTGGATTGGCTACCGCAACACCTTGCTTTACTCGCTCTTGGGCACAGCAGTGAACCTGATCGTCACGCTTCCGGCAGCCTTCGCCCTGTCCCGTAAAGAATTCAAGCCGCGTCGCGTGATCTTGTTCTTCTTTACCTTCACGATGTTCTTCGGTGGCGGCCTGATCCCCAGCTACCTGCTGATGAAACAGCTGGGACTGCTGAACAGCATCTGGGTTTTCATCATTCCGGGGGCCTTCAGCGTATTCAACATGATCATTGCCCGCTCCTTCTTCGAGGCCTCGATCCCCGAAGAACTTCATGATGCGGCGCAGGTTGATGGCCTGTCGTACTTCGGGTACTTCAACAAGATCGTGTTGCCTCTGTCGACGGCGATTATCGCGGTTATTGGCCTGTACTACTTCGTCGGGCACTGGAACGATTACTTCACCGGTTTGATCTACATTCGCGACCAGAATCTGCAGCCTTTGCAAAACGTTCTGCAAAACATTTTGTTGGCGAACCAGACGCAAGTTGGTGCTGTTGGAATGACCGCAATGGATTCGCAGAACTTTGCTGATCAGATCAAGTTCGGCGTGATCATCGTTTCGACAATTCCTCTGCTGATCATCTACCCCTTCTTGCAGAAGTACTTCAATAAGGGCGTCATGATCGGCGCCGTCAAAGGCTAGAACAATGACCAGAGTTGCCCTGACCTACGAGCGTTTGTGCCGCATCGTGCTGATGGTGTTTGTCGTCAACGTTGCGATGCTCGTCCACACGCTCATGGGACTGATCCTGGGAGGATTCTTCCCCTCAATCGCCGCCGCATACGCAACCTTTAGGACGTGGCTTATCGACGAGGATCAGTCGTGGCGCATTCGCCAAACATGGACGGTGTTTCACCGCGCGTGGAAAGACGAACTCACCCAGGCCAATCTCTTCGGTTGGGTGCAACTGCTCATTGGCCTCGCCCTGGCGTGGGACTACTACCTGGTGAATTGGAACGACTTGGGTGGAGTGATCGGCATTGGCGTCTCGGGCCTTCTGCTCTTGCTCAACCTTGTGTTCTGGACCGTGGCAGCGCTGTCATGGTCAGTACGTGCGAATTTCGATGAACCCCTTACTTGGATTCTTCGCATGTCGCTGAACATGACGCTGGCCCGTCCGCTGTGCACCCTGCTTCTTCTTGCCTTCACTGTCATCATCGGCTGGACGTGGAGCCAGTGGCCGGGTGTGTTTATGGTCTTTGGTGCTGCGGTTCCAATTTTCGCTGTCCAGGCAGTGATCTATAGTTTTGGAGGGCTGCCGGGAATGAGCGTCAAGGACCGACCCTCCCCAAACCCCGCCGACGAGGCTGCCGCTGAGCGCGGAGGAGTGGCCGCTTAAGCCTGCCGAGGCCTCGGCAATGAGAAAACGCGACAACTTTCCTTCCCACCACCTTCTTCCAACCATCTAAAAACCCGTAACCCAGGAGACCCAATGTTTCCCATCCCCTCTGTGAAGGCGCAGATGAACCCCCAGACCACCTTTGTTGGGGAGCGGTGGCGAATCGGCTTCCTGACCGATGCTCTGGTCCGCCTCGAGTGGTCGGATTCTGGAGTCTTTGAGGACGAGGCGACGCAGGTCGTCCTTAACCGCTGTTTCGAGCAGGAAACACCAAAAGTTACCTACTCCCAGCGAGGCGGAATGCACGTGTGGGAGACCTCTTCCATCCGCTTGGTTTTTGACGGCCAGAGCTTTAGCAAAGAAGGGCTGAGCGCCGTCGTCAAGAACGCCGGAGGCGGGTTTGGGACCACGTGGCACTACGGAGATGAGGCACACGAAAACCTCAAGGGGACCGCGCGCACTCTGGACGGTGTGAATGGGGCCTGCGAATTGGGTATGGGACTGATCAGTCGTGATGGATGGGCGGTGCTGGATGACTCGGAATCAAATCTCATACAGACTGATGAAGCTGAGTGCAGGGCAGGTTGCGTGACACGTCCGCGAGACCACTCAGAAATTGACATCTATTTCTTCAGCTACGGGAACCGTTACGCAGAGGCCATTCGCGACTTCTACCGTTTGAGCGGCCCAACTCCGCTGCTGCCGCGTTGGGCTCTGGGGAACTGGTGGAGCCGCTACTACCCCTATTCGCAGGATGAGTACCTCGCGCTGATGGATCGTTTCAATGCGGAAGGAATTCCATTCACAACCGCTGTTTTGGATATGGATTGGCACATCACCGATGTTGATCCACGCTTTGGCTCAGGATGGACCGGGTACTCGTGGAATCGCGAGTTAATTCCAGACCCTCAAGCTTTCACGGAAGCCCTGCATGATCGAGGCTTGCGTATCTCTGCAAATGTGCATCCCCGCGATGGAATACGCGCATTCGAAGATGCCTATCCAAAGGCCGCCGAAACGATGGGAATTGACCCGGCCAGCGAAGAACCAGTGGAGTTTGATCTGACGGATCCGAGCTTCATTCGCGCCTATTTCGACATGCATCATGATTTGGAGACTGATGGCGTCGATTTTTGGTGGATCGATTGGCAACAGGGCGGTGTTTCACGTCAAAAAGGGCTGGATCCGCTGTGGATTCTCAACTACCTGCACTACATGGACATGGTCGCGGCATCTTCAGAAGGTGAGGAGCAGGATCACGAGCTCCCGCTGATTCTCAGCCGTTACGCGGGCCCAGGTTCGCACCGCTATCCCGTGGGCTTCTCCGGAGACACAGTGGTCAGCTGGGAATCGCTGAAATTCCAGCCCTACTTCACGTCAACGGCCTCGAATATCGGATACGGCTGGTGGAGCCACGACATTGGCGGACACATGCTGGGCGTGCGCGACGAAGAACTGGAAGCACGCTGGTACCAGCTGGGCGTTTTTAGTCCGATTAACCGATTGCACTCGAGTCTGTCGCCTTTCGTGGGCAAGGAACCGTGGAATTTCCAGCAACCCGTGCGCGATATCATGCGCGATGCGCTGATCCTGCGTCACCGCCTGATTCCTTACCTGCACACGATGAACTGGCGCGCTGCCACCGAGGGAGCGCCACTTGTAACTCCCATGTACTGGGCTCACCCAGATGAAGGGATCGCCTACGACGTGCATGAACAATTCATGTTCGGCACGCAATTGATGGTTGCTCCCGTGGTGACCCCGCGCGATGCGAACACGCGTCAGGCGCGCACGCGTATGTGGTTCCCGCGCGGCCAATGGTTCGATTTCTTTACCGGACGCCGCTACGACGCCGAAATGGACGGTGGGCTGCGCCTGAATGTGTGGCGGCCACTGGAACTTCTTCCTGTTTTTGCCCCAGCAGGTGGGATCGTCCCCCTCCAAGAGCTGGATCAGAACATTAACGATTGTGGGAATCCCCAAGCGCTGGAAATCCTTGTCTTCCCCGGTGCTGATGGTCACTTCACCCTGCGTGAAGATGATGGCCGCTACCCAGGTGTCAATTGCGAGCAGGGCAGCGGCGAAGTGCGAAGCGAGATCGTTTACAACGACGCCTGTGGAACACTGACCATTCACCCAGCAAAGGGCTGCACTGATGCGCTGCCCGCGCTTCGTTCGTGGACCGTGACCATGCAAGGTATTGAGAAACCAACGCAGGTGAGTGTCAACGGAGAGCCCGCTGAGTTTACTTACGATCCCGGTAGCCTCAGCGCGCGCGTGACAATTCACGAGGTCGAGCTCAGCCAGGATCTTGAAGTTTCCTTTGCGGGTGGGCAGCGTCCCGCCTTTGCAGAAAATCCTGTTGAAAGCGATATCTACCAGGCGCTGCTTCGCTGTGAGATGGATGCTCTGGCAAAAGATGATGCCTATGCGCTGGTGCGTCGTCTAGGGCGTCGGGCACTTCCACAGCTACGCACTCTGGATAGAGGAAAAGAAGCGGGCATATTCCGCTCGGAAATGCCCGCATCAGTGATCGAAATGATCGAGGAAATTTTGCTTCGCAGCTAGCGCTTCTTGTGTGTCATCACGGTGCTGACTCCCGCAGTAATAATGAGGAGCACGCCCATGATTGCCAGGGTCCCAATGGCCACAAGCGCGAGGTTTGCCGCCTTGACAAAAGCCATGGCGATCAGTGCGATTGCAGTGAAGATAATGATGCACGCCCAGAGAAGCTGCCCGATGCGTACGCCCCGATAGGGAGCTTCCTTCACGTCCTCGGCTGACCACACGTGAGCGGGAGGAACAATCGGGGTGTTTTGCGGCTCAAATGTGGGTTCCGAGGCCGGGGTAAACTCGGGCGTCGACGTTGCCGCCGCGCCTGCTGCGGCGCCTGTCCAAGCTGTAGAAGTATCGGGCGCCTCGGCCTCGGTGCTGGTATCGGCGCCGGTGCTGGTATCAGCCTCGGAAAAAGTTTTTTGGTCCTCAATTGGAGAATCTGCGAAGGAAGGCAGCGGTTTTGTTTCATCGTCGCCAACCGGCAGGGGAGTGGTCTGGTCAAAGTCGTTTGTACTCATGACAATTCCTTTCAGTGCTGGCCGGCTGCGGGAGATTCAGAGGACGCGCTTGGCGAAGGCGACTGACTCTGGCTGGCTGATGGAGAAGTTCCCGTGGAAGGAGTGGCGCTGGGCGTGGGAGAAGGAGTTGCGGAAGGCCACGGATCTCGATCGACAGAGCTGCCCGTTTCGTCGATGTCCAGGGTGACGAGTTGGTTTTTTGCATTGAGGTAAACAGTGATCCCCTGACCTTCCTTCCAGCTGGGAGAGGTCAGAACTGTGGGGCTATTACTGTCGAAGCCCCTCCATTTTTGGTCGCCACTGAGATCAAGATCGAAGGTAATCGGTTGCTTCTGAGCAACGATGCGAATGGACTGACCATCGCGAACTCGGATGTTCGCGTAGGGAATCACCTGGGAGTTAACGGTGATGTCCTTGGTCAGACCATCGGGCGCATGAGAGAGGTCAAGCTCTAGATTGATGACATTGGAACCGTTGGAACTTCCAATTGTGTCTGAGCGCCAATCGGCATCGGTATCAATGTTTCCCGCCACGGATGAGTAGTGGAGCGGAGCGGCGGTGGAGTATGCCATGCCTCCCAGCAGCGCTGGAATTGCGAAGAACATGCCTAGTACCGACAAGATGGTGAGCATGACCGAGGAACGATCGCGAAGAGCGGCGATCAGGTGTGCAATGCCGACGATGAGCAGGCAGGCGGCCGCGCCAGTCAAGGCAATCTGTACGCTTCGATCAACTTGAGTCGGGGTGCTGTATCCATTTCGGTAGAGCAGGAAGAAAGTTCCTGCCAGTGCAAGGAAGACCAGCCCGTAGACGCATAAGACCAAAGCGCGGGGGACGACTCGAGAGCGGAGTGCGGGCTGCGTGACAAAGGGCGCGAAACGCTTTCCTGCGCTTTGCGGAATTGTTTGTCCCGAGGCCTGGGGCTGAGATTCACCGGGGGTGAAGGGAGTCTGGACCGGTGGGGTCTGAACGGGAGGAGTCTGAACGGAAGGAGCGTGCACAGGGGCCTGAGCCGCTGTTGTCTGTGCCGCCGAAGGCGGTGCGGGAGGGAAAGAATAGTAGTCCGAAGATGTCGGGCCACCCTGCGTACGCCAATCAGGAGTTGTATCTGGCATGGTTTCTTCTCCTTGGGGAGAGGCAGGAGTAAAGGAAGATGAGGCCGCCTGGAAGGATGGCTGCGCCGGTGGTGTCGCACTCCAGTACTGACCCTGTGTGGGGCCAGTGCCAGTCTGCCTGGGCTTTGCAAGCAGGACCGCAATCACCACAATTGCGACGGGGAAGACCAGAAACAGAGGAATCCACACGAAAGCGTGAAAGATACCGAGCGCGATTCCTGAAGTCCCACCGCCACAGACCGCTAAGAGGATCGCTCCGATGATCGCAGCATCGAAATTGCCCTTGAGCATTTCGTCAACGTGGATACGGCCATCTTTGGCCTCGGGAAGGAAAACCCACGCTAAGGCGTAGAGGGCGCACACTATGGGGAAGAAGAGCGCGGCAACAACAACGGCAATTCTGAGGGAGTTCACGTCCCATCCATAGCGCTGTGCCAAACCTTGGCACACGCCGCCGATGACGCGTGGCTCTCCACGGAAGAAGCCGGAGTAACGCAACGATTTCATGAATCCTTTGTTCATGATTCCACTGTGCCCGTATGGATGGCGAAAAGATATGGGGGGATGCCCTGATCGATCCCCGATTCTTTCCCCAGCCTTGCGCTTCCACTCCCGATTCGTGTGAAGATACAGATGTGAGCAATGAGCAGCAAGTGTGGCAGTCGGGCGAGCAGAAGCCCCGTGGGTATCAGTGGAACCCACCAGAGCTGCGCGAACCCACACGTGTTCTGCATCGCTCCAGCGCGTCTTCAACCGATATGCCTCTGCCTTGGATCGGCGGGGTCTGTGCTGGAATTGCCTCGATGCTCGGGGTGTCTGCCGGAATTATTCGCTTTGCATTCGTGGCGGCCTTGCCGGCTTTCGCGGTTCCACTTTTCGTGTATCTCTGGCTGTGGCTCACTCTTCCCGACGATCCCGGCACTGCCCAAAGTGCCCCCGAACGCCTGCGTGTTCCGCTGGCCTCGGCAGAAGAAATCGTTCGACGCGAACACGACCAACGCAACTTGCGCATGCTTTTGGTCGGATTGGGTTCGGTTGGCCTAGCCCTTGCTATTGCCTACCTGCTTTTTACGGGGATAGCGGGATTGCGCGACATCGCCGCAGCGGTCCTCGTCCTGGGTGGAATCGCGGCAGTGTGGACGCAGAGCACTCGCGCGCACTCGTGGAAAAACCCGCTCTTCATCCTCATCACTCTGGCCGGAATGATTCTGGTTGCCAGCGGATTGGTGCTGGCCTCGTTCCGTGGGCAATCACCGTGGGATATGGCGCGAGGCGCGATCCTGGGTGGGTCGCTGATCCTCTCCTTTGGAGTCGCGATCATTCCCCTTTGGGTGAGGACTTCCCAGGAAAACACGCGAGCGAAAGAGCGTGAGAAACGCGAAGCAGAGCGCGCTGATATGGCCGCGCACCTGCACGATTCCGTCCTTCAAACGCTCACCCTGATTCGCAATAACGCCGATAATCCAAGCTCCGTGCGAGCGCTGGCCCTGGGGCAGGAACGCGAGTTGCGCTCGTGGTTGTACACGGGGCGTGAAGAAGCGGCAGATTCCCTTGCCGAGGCCCTGCGCGAGGCAATTTCGACGCTGGAGACAACCTTTGGCGTTGAGGTCGGCGTTGTGACGGTTTCCGACATGCGCCCAGGCCCCGGTGAGTTGGCCATGGTCGCCGCTGCCTCCGAGGCCGTCTCCAACGCAATTCGCCATGCACGTCCGCCCGTGAGTGTCTACATGGAAGTGGGGCCGCAGCGCTCGGAGATCTTTATCAAAGACTGCGGAGACGGGTTTGATATCTCTGCGATTCCCGAGGACCGTCATGGCGTGCGCAATTCGATTTTCGGCCGCATGGAACGAGCAGGTGGAAAGGCTCAAATCCGCCATCTTGCCAGTGGAACGGAAGTTCATCTCTCCATGCCTGTAGATACACTTGAGTGACGAAGCCCGCTGAAGGAGATAATTCCATGACAATTCGGATTCTGGTCATTGATGATCACGCCCTGGTACGTGCGGGCGTGCGCGCTGAGCTTGAATCCAGCGGTGCCGATTTTGACATCGTCGGCGAGGCCAGTGATGTTGAGGGCGCCATTGCAGCCTGTCACGCGCTCACGCCCGATGTCGCTCTCCTAGATGTTCACCTGCCGGGAGGAAACGGTGGCGGCGGGGCCGAAGTTGCGGCCTCGTGCGCTGATGTTGAGGGGCTCCGTTTCCTTGCGCTCTCGGTGTCAGATTCCCCAGAAGACGTTGTTTCGGTTATTCGTGCGGGCGCTCGCGGATACGTTACCAAGTCGATCTCGACCCCTGAGCTCGTCGAGGCCATCCAGCGCGTTGCCGCGGGAGATGCTGCCTTTTCGCCGCGCTTGGCCGGTTTTGTTTTGGACGCTTTCGGAGGGGCGAGTGCCCCCATTGCCGCTCATGACGATGAATTGGATTTGCTGTCCGCCAGGGAGCAGGAAGTTATGCGTCTAATCGCGCGTGGATACCCCTACAAAGAGGTTGCTTCCGAGCTCTTTATTTCGATTAAAACCGTGGAAACACACGTGTCTGCCGTGCTGCGCAAGCTTCAGCTATCGAATCGAAATGAGCTCACTCACTGGGCGATGCAAAGGCACATTATTTAGTCTTTCAGATGCCTTGCGGTGAAGTTCACCCGCGTGCTGGGCGCTTCATGGACGGAGTTGCGGGGTAGGGGCGATACCATGAGTAGTCCTTGCACCACGATGCCTTGGGAGTGGCGATCATGCACGCAATCGGTTTCGACCGCGATCAGTATCTAGCCCTTCAATCTGAACACATTGCGCAACGTCGCCAGCAGTTCGGTGGAACCCTGTACCTGGAGTTTGGCGGAAAGCTTGTTGACGACATGCACGCCTCTCGCGTACTTCCCGGATTCACCCCGGATAACAAGATTGTCATGCTTGCCGAGCTTGCTGACGAGGCCGAAATTGTTGTTGCCGTCAACGCCTTGGATTTCCAGCGCCGCAAGATGCGTGAAGACCTGGGAATCACCTACGAAGATGACGTCTTCCGTCACATCGATATGTTCCGCGAATACGGGCTGTACGTGGGCAATGTTGTCATCACGCGCTGGAGTGATTCCAATGACCAAGCACATGCCTTCAAGCGCAAGCTCGAAGCCCGCGGTATCAAGGTCGCGCGTCACTATCCCATCGAGGGCTACCCCAATAACATCGATCTGATTGTTTCTGATGAAGGATTGGGTCGTAACGAATACGTCCATACGACTCGTCCGCTGGTTATTGTTACCGCTCCCGGTCCCGGCTCAGGAAAGCTCGCAACCTGCCTCTCTCAGCTCTACC
>ERZ773024.269-NODE-269-length-19636-cov-4.435831_pt1 | contig 19636 bp, 12 predicted proteins | sample MGYA00511667_ERZ773024 | MGnify/ENA primary metagenome ERZ773024 (study PRJEB29015, sample SAMEA2738117) | human oral metagenome | biome: human oral; feature: human-associated habitat; material: saliva | place: China | collected 2258 ... | reverse complement strand
GACGGAGCCCCCGCTTCGCGTGTCCGGTACGCCCTCTAGGTCGCCTACCCCTCGGGTTGGTTGAGATAGGGGTTGGTAGGTGGTTACCTTCTCAAGTTAGCTTGCCTTGGGCTGGGGATATATAGATGGCTTGGTCTGGGGTTGGGTGATGCCGTCAACTCACCTGATTCTGGGGGTTATTTATCCTGTCGGATTCTTTATCTATTTCTTGAACATAAGCCTGGTATGTGAAAAGCCGGTGCCTGCTTCGCAGCAGGCACCGGCTTTTCTGTTTCTCCAACCAGGTTCCATGTGGTATGTGATGTAAATCTATATTTAAGTTTCAGGTTGGAGGGTCTTAATAATCTGTATGGGTATTAGTTAGTTGGTATTCTGGGAGAAATGTTTCACAGATATGCACTGTACGCATCCAGGTCCATGATATGCACTTAATCATCCTGGAGACAGCGCCGAAACATACCACTAATCACTCACAGACGCATACGGGAACACCATGGCTGAACACTCTGGACGATCCAAGCGCTCCTCCAACCTGCATAACCTCTTTCACGGCTTTATTGCTAGTCCTTTACCGACCCTAGAAGCCCCCCGCTCCTCAGTTAAAGGCACCGGTCACAGCACTGCCTCCGCCCCTAACCATTCAGAGCTACTACCCGCCCATCGAACCTGGATTCCAGCCCTGCTCATCTGGGGTATCGCCTGCGTGGTACACCTCCTCGTGTTCACTATCGCTCTCGAACAGCACAGGAATCATCCACTCATCGACTTCGGTCAGCACAATGACCTCCTCGGGTTCCTCAACAGGTGGGACGCCCTCCTCTACGAACGCATCTACACCGACTGGTACCCCCAAGAACTGCCGATGCGCCCCAACGGCACTGTGGACAATAACACCTGGGCATTCATGCCGCTACAGCCGCTCATTGCCGGCGGAATCGCTAACGCATTCGGTATTGAGTACCGCGTCGCAACACTTGCCCTGACCCTCGTTGCAGGCTTCGCACTGGCATACGTACTGCACCGTCTTTTCATCGGTTGCCTCAACTGGCGTGACCGCGGTGTCTTCGACACTCGTGCCCTGGTAGGCGATGAGTCCCGCAACCGCCTCGCACTATGGGCTGTCGCCGTGTACGCATTCAGCGTGGCCAGCCCCGTCTTCATCACAGGCTACGCGGAAGCACTATCCGTCCTACTGATCGCCCTGAGTGTATGGTGCGTACTCCGCGGCCGCTACCTCATGCTACTCCCCGTAGCGCTCCTCGCCGCACTATCCCGACCGGTCGGCGTACCCCTCGGCGCCTTCGTCGGCCTCTGGTGGTTCTGGTGCACTGCAGTCGATTACCGCCGCCGCCTCGGCGGGGACCTGCGATTTGCACCGGCGGATGCCTGGGCGGTATTCCGTGGACGCTTCGGTCAGCTGATGAGCGCCCTGCTCGTCTGCTTCTTCGCCTTCGCACACCCCCTGCACGCAGCCCTTCACACCGGCCGCCTCGACGCCTACTTCGCAACAGAACTAGGCTGGAGTAACCGCAAACCCGGCGAAGGCCACCAGTTCTTCATCCAGTGGGTACTCCGCATCTACTACTACCTCGGTGGCACACTGCCCAAGATCGTTGTGGCAATCCTATTTATCGCGGCAATGGTGGGCTTCTACTACTGGATTTCCCGCAAATTCAGCCGCACCCTCATCCACCCCGCCCTCTGGCTGTGGACCGGATGCTACATGGGATACCTATTCATCTTCTGGCTCCCGATCTCCTCAACCATTCGTATCCTGCTTCCGCTCTTCCCCCTAGCGTTGCTTGTAGCAGCCTACCTGCCGAAGAGCCGATGGTACCGCCCCACACTAGTGGCACTTGGACTCATCGCATCAATCCCGTGGACCCTGATCCTCTGGGGAGATCAGATGATGTTCGGTACCGCCGTACTCGTTCCTTAAAAATGAGTTAGTTGTTTGAGAGGGCGTACCGGACGCCGCTCGCGGGGGAGTGCCCCCTCTTCAGCGCCTGGGGGCGCTTCGAGGACGGAGCCCCCGCTCCGCGTGACCGGCTACGCCGCCAAGGTTCAGCGCTACTACAGGCCCAGCTGGCGCAGATAGCGTTCCGCAACCGCCTCCACCTGGTCTAGGCCACGCACACGACCCAGCGCCTGTGCCCAGGCATCACCCGCAGGTTCCGAACCCACCGGCAGACCGGCCGCCGCCCACAGCATACCGACCATCGCGCCCACCGAATCCGAATCAGAATCCACCGACACCGCGCGGCACAGCCCCTCAAACAGGGTGCCACGCACCGTCGCATCATCAGCATCGGCGGGCAGATTCCTCAGCGCATCCGCCGCGCACCACAGCGCCGTGCCCAGCAGCTCCGGAGCGGTCCACCCCGTACCAAAATGCTCAGCCACCGCCTGCGGCACCGGCACCACACCGCGCTCCAAAAGCTCGAAGGCACGGTTCAGCGCCTCCACGGTGCGGGAACCATCACCCGGAATCGCATCATCCCCGGCAACCGAACCGCACCACGACACCACACGACGCGCCGCCTCCAGCAACGCGTCAAACGAGCCGGACGGGGATGCCAACAAATCGCGGATGAGCAGCGCGTACGCCGCCGCTGACACTAAAGCCTCCGGGTGGCCGTGCGTCAATGCCGCACCGCGCACCGCCAACATGACCACCGTGCGCTCCTGAGCCACCGGCAACAGCCCCAGAGCCGCCGAACGCACCAGCGCGCCGCTACCCAGAGCATCAGGGTTCACCGACTTCGACACCAGCTGCATCTCACCGGTACCCAACGCCCGCAACGTCGCAGCACCCGGACCGCGACGAGCCGTCAACTCGTTCGACCCATCAATTTCACGATCCAAAGAAAACGGGGCGGTCTCCGGCAGAGCCTCGCCAATACCGCGGAACCACCGCAAATACGCCAGCCACAGGCACGCCAACTCATCCGCCGCCGCGCCCTCGTTATTCCACTCCAGAACCTCCGTCAGGCCGTCTAGGGTGTAGCAGGTCAGCTGCGTATCATCGCTGATTAGCAGCTCGCCGTACGCGGCCTCCCAGGGCTTCGGGCTACGCTCCGCGATCTGCTCCGCCGACAGCAGCTCAAGGGGATAGCCCAGCGCGTCACCCAGCGCAGACGCACACAGCAGGCCGCGCACCCGGCCCGCAAACTCCGCAGAAACCTCGGGTGCGCGCGTGAACTCAGAAAAACTCATAGGGCGATTATCCCACGGGCGGCTAGGATGCGCGGGGGATGTGCCAAGCGGCTTCGTGCTCATGCTCGCGGGGGAGTGCCCCCTCTGCAGCGCCCCGAATTAAATAATCCTGGCGCTTCGAGGACGGAGCCCCCGCTCCGCATGAGCACCTACGCCGCGGAGGGTGGCCTACTCCGGGGATGGGGATGCGCCAGTCGGCTTTGCACTCACACTCGCGGGGGAGTGCCCCCTCTTCAGCGCCTGGGGGGGCGCTTCGAGGACGGAGCCCCCGCTCCGCGTGAGTGCCTACGCCCTGAATGACGAACTGTGAGGCGCAAAACAAGACGCAATGCCATACTGAAACCATGAAGATCCTGCACACCTCCGACTGGCACCTCGGCCGCACCTTCCACCGCAGCCCCCTCACACGCGAACACCAGCAGTTCATCGACGAACTGCTCAACTACGTGCACGCCGAAGGCATCGACACTCTCCTCATCAGCGGCGACGTCTACGACAGCACCATCCCCACCGCCGAAAGCACCGCCCTGCTCGACCAGGCACTCACCCGCCTCATGCGCGCCGGTGTGCAAGTCATCCTCAGCTCCGGCAACCACGACTCCTTCCGCCGCCTCAGCTACGGCGCCGCCTTCTTCGAAGCCTCCGGCGTGCACCTACGCACCACCATCGAAGATGCCACCCGCCCTGTCGAACTCACCGACGGCACCTTGCGCGTACACGTCTACGCCATCCCCTACCTCGCGCCGCGCCTCCACGCCACCGCCCTCGGCGTAGACCCCACCCACCAGGCAGTCCTCGGCGCCGTCACCGACGCCATCCGCGCTGACGCCGCCGAACGTCACACCTGCGGCGAAGGCGCCGACCGCATCATCGTCATGAGCCACGCAACCGTCAGCGACACCACCGGCAGTGACATTGCCGACAGCACAGACACCGCACCCCGCAGCGACTCCGAACGCGACATCAGCGTCGGCGGCATCGACTGGGTACCCGCCTCCCTCTTCGACGGCTTCGACTACGTAGCCCTCGGCCACATCCACAAGCGCTACCCCGTCACCCACACCATCCGCTACAGTGGCTCACCCCTCGGCTTCTCATTCAGCGAAGAACACAACCGCAACGGCGCCTACCTCATCGAACTCAACCCCGGCGAAGAACCCACCATCAGCAGCCACGAATGGGCAACCCGCGTACACATGAAAACCCTGCGCGGCACCATGGACCAGCTGCTCAACAGCCCCGAAAACAGCCCCTACGAGCAGGGCTACTACTGCCGCATCGAACTCACCGACGAAACCCTACCCGTCGGCGCCGTCGACCGCCTGCGCAGCCGCTACGAAACCATCTCCCACTTCAGCTACCGCAGCACCCAACCCGCCGCCGAAAAACCCGTCGCCGCGCCCCTCACTCGCAACGCCGACCCCGTCGAAACCTTCGACCAATTCCACCAATACGTACGCAACCGCCCCCTCACCAGCGAAGAACGCGACGTCATCACCACCCTCAGCGACCACATCAAAAGCCACAAGGACAACGCATGATCCTGCACAACCTCGAATTCGAAGCCTTCATGGCATACCCCAAGCGCCAAGAAATCAACTTCGACACCCTCAACAACGCCGGAGTATTCCTGCTCAACGGCCCCACCGGCGCCGGTAAAACCACCATCCTCGACGCCATCTGCTACGCCCTCTACGGCGAAACCAGCAGCGACCGCGAATCCGCCAAACTGCACTCCACCTACGCGGCACACAGCGGCACCAAGCCGCGCGTGCTACTCGACGTCACCCTCCACGGTAAGCGCCTGCGCATCGACCGCACCCCCGCCTACAACAAACCCATCACCCGCGGCGCCCGCAAAGGCCAGATGCGCGAAGAAAGCGCCAAAGCAACCCTCGCCGAACTCGCACCCGGCGCCGACCCCGCCGACGAAAAGGCATGGACGCCCATCTCCAGCAGCGTCGCCGAAGTCAACCGCACCATCGCCGAACGCACCCACCTGACCAAAGAACAATTCCTCAAGGTCGTACTGTTGCCGCAGGGTCAGTTCGCGCAATTCCTCAAGTCCAAGCCCAAAGAACGCAAAGAACTGCTCAAAAAGATGTTCCCCGTCGAACACTACGAACAGCTCTTCGCCGCACTCACTGAGGAAGCGAAAACCGCCCAGCAGGAAGTCGCCCAGGACGAAAACACCCAGCGCGGCTACCTTGAACGTGCCCGCGCAGAAATGCTCGCCCTGCAGGCGCTCCTGGATGCTGTGGATACGGATGCTGAGGGCACCGATACCGAGGGTTCTGCTGTTGAAGGGTTTGTGGAGGCGGGGGAGGAGCCGGAAAACCTCACCGCTGAGAGTGTCACCGCCGAAACCCTCGACGCCTGGATCGCCGGCGGAGTAGAACGCGCCCGCAAAACCTCCGCACGCGAAAAGCAGGAACAGCAGCGCCTCACCGACGAAGCCGACCAGAACACCCGCCTGCTCGCCGAACGCGCCCAGCTGCAGGCCGACTGGCGCGAATACGAGCAGCTCTGCGAGCGCCGCACCCGCCTGACCGAACGCGCCGATGAGCATAAGGCGCAGCGTGAAGAGCTGGCGCAGGCGCGTGCCGCCGCGCCCCTGCACGCGCAGTACGCGCAGGTCCAGGCCGAATCGCAGGCGCTCGCCGCCCGGGAACAGGAACATTCGGCGCGTGCTTCCGCGCTTGAGGAAAATGGTCGTGCCCTGCTTGCGGCACTCCGCGATGAGGAAACCTCGGCAGACGTCACCTTCCCCGAAGAGACGACCTTCGCCGCGCTCCCGGATCTCGAACCCGCCGAGCAGGAAGCCCAGCTCGAAGCGCTCCTCGACACCCTGCGCGTCCTGCAGAAGAAGGACGCGCAGCTGACCGACGAGGAAGCCGCCGTTGCCGCCCTGCTGAAGCAGGCTAATGCCCTCGAGCAGGACAAGGCGCGTGCCGAAAAGACCCTGAGCGACCTGACCGCCGCCGCCGAGCAGCTTGCCGAAGAACTCGCCGGCTACAGCACCGCCGACGAGGAACGCACCCTCGCCGCGCACCTGGTCACCGAGGCGCAGCAGAAGCACGACGCCGCCCAGCAGATGCAGCAGAAGCTGGACGCCGCCTCCGCCGCGGTCGCCGCTGCCCAGAAGCAGAGCAAGCGCACCGCCACCGCCGAGCAGAAGGCGCAGGAAAAGTGGCAGGCTTCGGCTCAGCAGGCACTCGCCGCGACGGAGGAGTTCAAAAACCTGCAGGTGCTGCGCCTCGCCCAGGCGTCCTCCCTGCTGGCGCGCGAGCTCAAGGACGGCGAACCCTGCGCGGTCTGCGGCTCGGTCGAGCACCCCGCCCCCGCGCAGATTGCCGAGGGTGAGCAGCTGATCGAGCGTGCCGACCTGGACTCAGCCAAGGAACGTGAAGACAAGGCTCACAAGCAGGCGCGCACCCACGAGCTGGCTAAGGATCGGGCGACCAAGGCGCACCAGGAAGCCTCCGAGGCGCTCGCCGCCGCCCGCACCCAGTACGAGACCCTGGCGGCTCAGGGCGAGTGCGATGTGGAGCAGACTGCCGCCCAGCTGCAGCAGGCGCAGACCCGCCTCGCGCAGGCTCAGTCGCGTGTGACCGCTCGTGACGGCGTGCTGGTGAAGGTTGAGCGGGTGCGTGGTGAGCAGCAGAAGGCTCAGGAGGCGCTACGCACCATCGAGGGCGCGGCGGTGGAAGCTCAGACGCGTCACCGTGACGCTGCGGCGCGCTGTGAGGCGGCTGCGGCGCAGTTGGCGCCTGCTCGTGCGGCGGTGGGTTTTGCGCAGCGTGTTGAGGCTGTGGAGGGCTACCGTGCGGCGCATCAGCGTCTTGCTCGTGCGGTGCTGCTGTTGGGACAGGCGCGTGAGCGTCATGCTTCGGCGGTGGCTGCGGCTGAGCGTCTGCTGGCTGAGTCTTCGTTTGAGCGCGCCGAGCTGGTGCAGGCTGCGGTGCGCACCCCCGAGCGCATCGATGCCCTGGAGCGGGCTGTTGCCGCGTATGAGTTGGAGCATGCCCGCCTCCTGGAGGGCTTTGGTCGTGAGGCGATTGTTGCGGTGGCGGCTCGTGTTGCCGCTGGTGAGCAGGCGCCGGATGATCTGCAGGGTGTGCGTGAGCAGGTTGAGCAGTTGCGTGCGGCGGCGCACCGTTTGACTCTTCGTGAGGGCGAGCGGGAGAGCGTGCTGCGTTCTTTGCAGGCTCTGCGTGGCGAGTATGCGGCGTTCCGTGCGCAGACGGCGCAGCGTTATGACCGTGCGCAGATGTTGGCTAACTTGGCGGCGGCTGCCCGCGGTGACACTCTGGGCGGTTATGAGCATCAGGTTGATCTGGTCAGCTATGTGCTGGGTGCCGAGTTTGAGCGTATTCTGCAGTCGGCGTCGCTGCATCTGGACCGCATGAGTGAGGGCCGCTACGGCATGGTGTTCAGCGATCACCGTGCGAAGGGTAGCCGTTCCGGTGGCGGCCTGAACCTTGAGATTACTGACACTTGGACGGGTGAGCCGCGTGAGGCGTCGTCGCTGTCCGGTGGTGAGTCGTTCTTGGCGTCGCTGTCGTTGGCGTTGGGTCTGGCTGAGATTGTTCAGGCGAATAATGGCGGTATCGAGTTGGATACCCTCTTCATTGATGAGGGCTTTGGCACGCTGGATGCTGAAACTCTGGACATGGTGATGGGCACGATCGAATCCCTGCGTGATAGTGGCCGCACTATTGGTCTGATTTCGCATGTGGAGGAGATGAAGAACCGTATTCCCGCCCAGATTGTGGTGGAAAAGGGTCAGAACGGCTCGTCGGTGAGGGTAAACTCCTAGTAGGCATAAATTCGCTTCCGGGCTGCTGTTATGGCATGTCCGGCGGCTTATTCGTGAAAGAGATGATGACCTCGACACCTCAGGACAGGGCACCGAATTCAACGTATCGTGTGGAACCTTCGGCTGATGCGCGTACTGGCGCATCCGCGCCGGGGGTTCCTCCGCGCACCATGAAGGTGGCACCCGCCCCCGATACCTCGGATAGGTTGAGTGCTTCGGGCACGGGCATTCCGACGGTTCCGGGCACCTCCCTGACGGATGTGGTGCGCAACAACGAGCACGTGTTGCAGGAGTTGCCGCCTCGCCCGATTCCGGCTGCGGATGAGATTAATACGAATGCGTCGGTGCCGGACATTTTGCGTCAGCATTGGGCGTTGTTCCTGCGCAACGGTAAGGAACAGCGTCGTCACCTGTATGCGGTGCTTCGTGCTGAGGGATTTGCCCGTAATGTGTTGACGATTCTGTTCCACATTCCGGCGGCTTCTTCGGCGTTTGCGCTGTATATTCTGTTGGCGAGCCACCTGGGTAGTGTGCATGATGGCGGCTATGCGGTGGCGGCGTTTACTGGCGCGTATTCGGTGCAGATTATGCTCGGCCCAATGCTGGTGCGTGCCCTGGGTTTGCGGGCGTTGCTGGCGATTACGTCGGTGCTGAACATTGCTGCGGTGTTGAACATGCTGGTCATTGGTTGGCGCCTGACGGTTGACCCGAATAACGTGAGTACGACCTACCATGCGCTCTCGTGTGTGGCGATGGGTTTCACGACTCCGCCGTGGACTCCGTTTGCTCTTGAGTCGCTGTATCGCCGTAACTATCAGTACAGTGATGTTCGCTTGTCGACTGCGGTGTCGTGGGGTACCACGGCGAACATGTCGATGCACCCGCTGGCTGCTCTGCTGGTGTGGCTGGGTGATGCGTACATCACCCCGAATCATGAGTATGCGGGCTTCTGGATCACGATTATTCTGGATGCGTTGCTGTTCGTCGTGGTGCTGGTGGCGCCGAGGGTTCTACCTGATATTTCTCGTATTCGTATGGCTCCGCCGCAGAATCTGGTGCGTCCGAGCCGTCAGACGGTGGTGCTGATTCTTGGTCTGGTGCTGCTGGGTGCGTGCATGGGTTCGGTTGGTTCTGGTCTGCTGGGCTTCTCGCTGATTCACGGTTCGATGAACCTGTTCATGGCGATGGTTGCGACCGGTACGGGTGCGCTTGTTGTGGTGGCTTTCCCCGTGGTTTTGGGTGGCCGTTCGGTGAACCCGTGGCATGGTTGGCTGGTGAGCGGCGTTCTGCTGATTATGGCGGCGCTGTACTTGCCGGCGAGCGATGATACGTCCACGATCTTCTATGCGTTGGCGTTCTGCGGCGCGGTGCTGGGCGTGGCGTTTGGTGGCCATGAGCTGTGGCTGAACCGTTCGCTCAAGCATATTCCTGATGCGCAGGCGAGCTTCTTTACCCGCTCGATGCTGGGCATTGGTCTTGCGCTGGGCTGTATGTGGGGCGGCTATATGGGCGACGCCCCGTATTACCGTAATGCGTTTATGGTTCCGGTGATTATTGCGACTCTGTATTTTGCGTTGGGTCATTTGTACGGATACCTGTGGCGTGAGGAGCATGAGGAGCAGCTGGCTCCTTTGGCTGAGACGGAACGCGGCTAGTTTGGGTTGCTGCTAGTTCCTTGCCGGTAGCTTGAGCGTGATGAGCGCGTGATAAAAGGCGGATGCCCCGCCACCTTCTGCAGGTGGTGGGGCATCCGCCTTTTGTGTATCGGCTTTTTCGCCTCGGTGCGAGGCTACCGGCTTAGTGGCCGCGCTTGATCCATGCCGGAAGTTCGGGTGCTTCCAGGCCGATGCCGGTGCTGTCGCCGTGGCCGGTAAGAACCGCGGTGGACTCGGGCAGAGTCAGCAGTCGGGTGGAAATCGACTCGATGATGGTGTCGAAATCGCTGTAGGAGCGTCCGGTTGCACCGGGGCCACCGTTGAAGAGGGTGTCGCCGGAGAAGACGACGCCTTCGCTGTTCTCCCAGCTGAGGGTGGGCGCGTAGAAGCACACGGAGCCGGGGGAGTGGCCGGGGGTGGCGAGGACCTTCAGTTCGGTGTCGCCGATGCGCAGTACGTCGCCGTCAGCGAGTTCGTGGTCGAAATCCCAGGAGGGGTACACCATTTCCCAGAGCACACGGTCTGCGGGGTTCAGGTAGACGGGGGCGCCGAAGCGTTCTGCCGCCTCCTTAGCGCTGCGGATGTGGTCGTCGTGGGCGTGGGTCAGCAGAATCTTCTCCACGGTGCGGCCTGCGACGGTGCGGGAGATCTTGTCGACGTCGTGGGCGGGGTCAATGATGATCACGGAGGAGTCATTGCCGATAATCCAGACGTTGTTGTCGACGTCCCAGCAGCCGCCGTCCAGCGAGAAGGTGCCGGAGGTGATGACTCGTTCAATACGTTCGCTCACGCTACGCTCCTAGAGTTCCACGACCGAGCGCAGCACGCGGCCGGTCTTCATGGTTTCGAATGCCTCGTTGACGTCTTCGAGGCGGATGCGCTCGGAGACGAAGCCGTCCAGGTCGAGGCGGCCGAGCAGGTACTGGTCCACGAATTCGGGGAAGTCGCGGGAGGGCAGGGTGTCGCCGTACCATGCGCTCTTGATGGAGCCGCCGCGGCCGAAGACCTCGTCCAGCGGGATGTTCCAGGTGGTGCCGGGTGCGGGCACACCCACGAGGACGACGCGGCCAGCCAGGTCGCGTGCCTCGAAGGCCTGCTTGAAGGTGGGGGCGATGCCGACAGCGTCGATGACGAGGTCTGCACCGAAGCCGCCGGTGAGCTCCTTGATGGCCTCGACGGGGTCGACCTTGGAGGAGTTCACGGTGTGGGTTGCACCGTGCTCGCGTGCGCGTGCCAGCTTCTCTTCGTCGATGTCGACGGCGATGATGGTGGTTGCGCCACCGAGCTGTGCGCCTGCGATTGCTGCGGTGCCGACGCCGCCGCAGCCGATGACTGCGACGGACTCGCCGCGCTTGAGCTCACCGGTGTTCAGAACAGCGCCCAGACCTGCGGTGACGCCGCAGCCGAGCAGACCGATTGCTGCGTACTGTTCGGGGCTGATGTCAGCGGTGATCTTGGTGCACTGACCTGCTGCGACGAGGGTCTTCTCAGCGAAGGAGCCGATACCCAGCGCAGGGGTGAGTTCGGTGCCGTCCTCGAGGGTCATCTTCTGGGTTGCGTTGTGGGTTGCGAAGCAGTACTGCGGCTGGCCCTTGCGGCATGCGCGGCATTCGCCGCAGACGGCACGCCAGTTGAGGATGACCAGGTCGCCGGGGGCGATGTCGGTGACGTCATCGCCGACAGCCTCGACGATACCTGCGGACTCGTGGCCGAGCAGGTAGGGGAAGTCCTGGCCGACGCCGCCGGTGACGTAGTGGTGGTCGGTCTGGCAGACGCCGCAGGTGAGGACCTTGACGAGTGCTTCGCCCTTGCCGGGGTCGGGTACGTTGATGGTGGTGACGGTGACGGGCGCGTCCTGGGAGAGGGCTACGACAGCCTTAACCTTGTGCATGGTGCTCCTTTGCTGAGGCGCGGCTGAGGTTCAACCGCAGATAAAGGTTTTTTGATACGTTCCCATTCTAAGAGCTAAGGCATACCTGATGCACCCCGGGGCTGAGCGTGAAGCCCCCAGGTGAATGTGACGTTTTATGACGTTGCCGCCTCCACCTCTGCTGCAAAGGCGAGCGCACCGCGTCGGAATGCGCCCGAGGTCAGTGCGTTCACGTGGTCGCGGCCGGGTAGGGAGATGAAACGGTTGAGCGGGTTGTTGCCGCGCACCATGTCGTAGAGTTCCGCCCCGTCGGCGGCGATGGTGTCCGCGTCACCGAGCACGACCGCAATGGGTGCGTGCGGATGCGCGCCCGGGTGACCCGCAGGCAAGTCGGGGGATCCGGCACGCAGGGCGGGCACGTCGAAGAACGGGCCGAAGGGAATCCGCACAAACTTCAGCAGCGCGTCGGGCTGAATGGGGGAGTTGTCAATAATCGAGGTGAAGGAGGCAATCGCCTCGTCGGTGGAGTCTGCCGCCGGGGTTTCACTATCCGCCGTGACGCTGGTTCCCTCGTGCGCTTCGAGCATGGCGCGCAGGGTAATGAGGTGGTCATGTAGGGGCAGGCCGCCCAGGGTGAGGGATGCGACCGCCTCCGGGTGGGTGAGGGCGAGTTCCCAGCCGACGCGGGCGCCGAAGGAGAAGCCGATAACGTGCGCGCGGGGCTCCAGTTCAACGCCGAGGTCGTTCTCGGTGGCGACGGTGCGCAGCAGTTGGGCGAGCAGATTGGTGAACAGGTGCATGGGGGTCAGTGGCTGGCCCTCCGCATCGACAGGGGGCACCGAATCGAACGGAATTGTGCGGCTGCGCACGCTCGTGTTGTCGGGGAGTTTGCAGTCGATGGCGTGCATGGATTCGGGGTCTTTGAGGTATTCGTCTGAGTGGTAGGGCAGGGTAACAATCAGCACGGGGTATCCGGCGCGCAGGTATTGGCGGATCCAGCTGGTGCCGCCGTAGAGCTGTTCGCCGCGGGTGGCGAAGCCGTGAATCATGAGGGCGGGGACGCGGCTTTTGAGCTGCTGCGGCTGGTAGAGGGTGTACTCGAGGTCGGGGAGAACGACGGCGGGTGCTGCGGCATCGAGCGCATCAACATTGGGTACAGCAGTGTTGGGTACGGCAAAGGGCGCGGGAGAGAATTCTGCACTGGTCATAGTTCTATCTTAGTGACCAGCGCAGGGTTTCTGTCCCGTGCCCTTTTATATCTCGTGCCCTTTGCTGTCTCGCGCCCTTGATACTTTGAGGTGGTACGCGCTCAGCTGAGCTGCCGCTTAGTTCTTCTGCGCCGCACCGGTTGAGTTATCGGTGCCCTGGTCGAAGAGCGCCTCCTGCTGAGAGTCAACCTTCGCCTCAGATTCGGTAGCTTCCGCCTTGGTGTCGGCCTTAGCCTGCTTCTGCTGTCGCTGCTCTTTGCCGTTTTCGATGCGTTCCTTACCGTCGGCAATGAACGTGCGAATCATGGTGGTGTTGGTGTCCACCGCCTTCTGCACGCGATCCGCAATGGAGGGGCCCTTCGGCTTGGGGAGCATGCCCTGGCCTGCCGCCTGCTGCTGCAATTCGCGTCCGGCGGACATGAGGCGTTCGCGCTGTTCTTTCATCGCACGGGATGCGGTGGTGCTGCGCGGCTGAACCTTCAGGTGTCCGTGGTCGTCTTCGCCGGCGAGTACCTGGCGCATGAGCATGATTTCTGCGTCCAGGTGCGCACCGAAGAGAAGCATATTGTTCATAATCCAGATGAACAGCAGCATCACAATCACACCACCAATGAGGCCGTAGGTGGCGTTGTACTTGCTGAAGTTGTTGGCGTAGAGGGTGAAGCCGAAACCGCCCAGGCCCATGCCGAAGAGCGCCAGCGCCGCACCGGGGGAGAGCTTCCACTGTTTGAAGCGGCGCACGTTCGGGGTTGCGGCGTAGAGCAGAGTGATCAGGGCGATTGCCATGAACAGGATGAGGACCCAGCGGCCGTTAAGCCAGATGAGCTTGATGAGCTCCATATCCACGGTTTCGGGTACATACCGACCGACCATGTCCAGGACGGTTACACCCAGCAGCATCATGAGCATCATGAGTACCACGAGGATGATAATCACGGTGGTGACGAAGACGTTCAGCGGCTTGAGAATCCAGCCGGGGCGGCCTTCACGCACGTTGTAGACCGTGTTGAGAGCTCGGCCGAAGGATCCGGTGTACCCGGAGGCGGACCAGAGCGCACTGAGGATACCGGTCAACAGCACCAGGCCTGCGCCGTGGTCGCCGGTAATCTGCTTGATGGGGTCTTCCATAATGGCGTACATCTGGGCGGGCGCGTTGTCCTTGAGGAAGGCGAGGATGACGGCGGCGCTTTCCTCACCGTGACCGAATACGCCCAGTAGGGAGACGATCGCCAGCAGGGCGGGGAAGATGGACAGCACGGTGAAGTAAGTGAGTGCTGCCGCCATGTCGGTGCCGCCGTTTGCGCCGAATTTGTAGATGGCACGGCGCAGAATGTAGAGAATGCTGCCCTTGGGGAAGTCGCGCAGTTTCACGCTTGCGTACTTGGGGGCTGCGGGCTTCTTCTTACGGGAGAAGAGTCCGCGTCGAGCTCCGGCGGGTACCTGGGTTGAGGAGGTGTCCGTGGAAGAGCCGGTGTGTGCAGCCAATGGGGCTCCTTGAATGAGTGGGGTGTACACAGTGGTGCGCCTATGAGCTTCAGCGTGTGGGCGCACAGAAGGGGCGAGGAGAACAATGAGCTGTCCTTCCCGCCCCTGCGGTGACATTATAGGGTTTTCTAACCCTCCCGCATTTTTCTGCGAGTGCAGATAGCTGACCTGTCGGTCAGTTAGAGAGGGTAACCGCCCCGAAAAGCCTCAAAAAAGACTTGTCAGCTAGGGTATAAAGCTACCTGCTGAGCCTAACTGAAAACTAGTTGTGAATACCCAGAACCTTAGCGGTGTGAGCCATCAGCTCATCAGCCAGATCCGGGTTGTCGTTGAGCTTCACGCCGTAACCGGGGATAAGCTCCTTCAGGCGAGGCTCCCAACCGGCAATCTTGGAGGGGAAGCACTTAGCCAGCAGGTTCAGCATAATCGGAGCCGCGGTGGAAGCACCGGGGGATGCACCCAGCAGAGCCGCGATAGAGCCGTCCGCTGCGGAGACAACCTCGGTACCGAACTGCAGGATACCGCCCTTCTTCGCGTCCTTCTTCATAATCTGAACGCGCTGACCGGCCTCGATGAGCTCCCACTCGCCGCCAACAGCCTCGGGGTAGTACTGGTACAGCGACTCCAGGCGTGCGTTCTTGTCCTTGACCAGCTCGGAGAGCAGGTACTTGACCAGGGACAGGTTGTCGATGCCTGCGCGGGTCATCGGGTAGATGTTGTGCGGGCGCAGAGACAGCGGCAGGTCCAGCAGGGAGCCCTGCTTCAGGAAGTTGGTCTTGAAGCCAGCGTAGGGGCCGAACATGAGGGCGCGCTTGCCGTCCACGTAGCGGGTGTCCAGGTGGGGAACCGACATGGGGGGAGCGCCCACCGAAGCCTGACCGTACACCTTAGCGTTGTGCTGGTTTGCGGTGGCCTCGTGGGTGTTGCGCAGGAACAGGCCGGAAACGGGGAAGCCGCCGTAGCCCTTACCCTCTTCAATGCCGGACTTCTGCAGCAGGTGCAGGGCGCCACCGCCGGCACCGAGGAAGACGAACTTCGCGTTGATGGTCAGCGGCTCTTCCTTGTTGATGCGGTTGACGGCGTCAATGGTCCAGGAGCCGTTGGATTCGCGGTTCAGGTTGGTGACCTGGTAGCCGTAGCGAACCTCAACGCCCCTGGTCTGCAGGTGGTCAATCATCTGCTGGGTGAGGGCGCCGAAGTCAACGTCGGTACCTTCGGGGGACCAGGTTGCGGCGATCGGCTCGTTACCCTTGCGGCCGTTGACGGTCAGCGGTGCCCACTCGGCAATCTTCTCGCGCTCGGTGGAGAATTCCATGCGCTCGAAGAGCTTCTCCTTGCGGAAGGAGTCGTAGCGTGCAGCCAGGTACTTGGAGTGATCCTCACCGAAGACCAGGGACATGTGGGGGACCGGGTTGATGAAGTCGGTGTTGTCCAGGATCTTATCTTCAACCAGGGATGCCCAGAACTGGCGGGAAATCTGGAACTGCTCGTTAATGTTCAGTGCCTTAGCTGCCGAGACGGTGCCGTCGGGGCCAGCGGGTGCGTAGTTGAGTTCGCACAGCGCCGAGTGGCCGGTACCTGCGTTGTTCCAGGGGTTGGAGGATTCCTGAGCGGCCTTGTCGAGGCGTTCGAGCAGGACGATGTTCCAGCTCGGTTCGAGTTCCTTGAGGAACACGCCGAGGGTGGCGCTCATGATGCCGCCGCCGACCAGGACGACGTCGGTTCGTTCAGTACGTGCTACCACTGAATTCTCCCTTAGGGGTGCGGGTGCCCGGCCTGGGCACAGTGAATGTGGGGTACATCATCTAGCCTACTCCTTTTAGCGGGGTTGGCATAGCCAGAATCCACAAAACGAGAGAGAGTGTTGCAGTTCATATCAATAAATCTCTTAGGGTCGAAAAGACCCGTAATCGTGCGCATTTGCTACACCCGTCGGCAACAACCCAAAAGCACCCGCAGCAGTACCCTCAGAAACGCCCGCCCACCGGCTCCCCGAAAGCCCTCAAAAGTAGCAAAAGGGGCGCACCCCAACCGGGATGCACCCCTCACCAAGCCATCAAATATACAGGCTAAGATTTACGCAGCTTACCGAACAGCTCAATCGCATTCTGTTCCGTCTGATAGCCCTGAACCTCACGGCTCACAGCCACCTTAGAGGTCACATTCAGCAACGGGACCGCCGGCATGAACTGGCCCAACTGAGATACAACCTTCGCGTACAACTCACGCTGCGAATCCACCGAATCGGCAGAGTCCGCGGTACGAATCGCCTCCAGAATCTCAGTAAAACGAGGCGACGGCGCCACCGCCACAGCAGTAGGCGACGGAGAAGGCGACGCCGACGGGCTCGGCGAAGTAGAAGCCGAAGCTTCCTCCTCCGGAGACAACGAATCCGGCGAATAACTCGGCTGCGGGCTCGGAGTCGCAGAAATCCGCACATTCGAATTCGCACCACCCGACGACGGCACATCAGAACTCTTCTTCGTCAAACCAGTCGTCATATCCGACGGCGCATTAGCAATCAACGAACGCATCTGATGCTCAGCAATCAGCGGCGCCAACACCGGACCAAAGAACGCATACGGGTCACGGTACATGCCGTAGAAACCCGCCAACGTAATACCGCGCTCAGAAGAAACCTCACGGCTCTTCGACAGATACTCAGACCACGGCAGAGGTACCGGCTTAATATTCAGGCCCACCTCAATCAGCGAAGCCACCATCTCCGAATACACCTTCTGCGGAGTATCCATCCACGGCAGAGACACATCGGCAGGGTAATAGCACTCAATCACCTGATTGTCGTACCCAGCAGTTGCCAACAGTGAGCGCGCCATATCCTGATTGCGGTCCGTGTAATCCTTCGCATCATCAGCCTTAATACGGAACGACGGCGAAATCAGCGTCTGCGCATCCGAGGTGCCCTGCGGATAATACTGACGCAACGCACCACGGTCCACCGCATGCGAAATAGCGCGACGCACCGAAATATTCTTCAACACCGGATGCGCCGTATTCAAACCCAAATACACCAGCGAGAACGGGTCGCGGCCCGGCGTCTGATAGCCATCACGCGCCAACTGGCCCAGGTCAGACGAATTCACCTGATCACACGCGTCAATATGACCCTCCATCAGCGCAAAATAACGCTTATCCGACGAAGTGAGGGTCGAAATCTGAATCTCATCCAGCTCAGGCTGCTGACCATCAAAATGGGTGTTCTTCAGCAGACGCACCGTGCCGGCCTCGAACGACTCCACACGGAATGCACCTGTACCCACCGGGTTGCCCGTCAGCTTCTGATCCGCACCAAAAAGCGAAGGGTCAATAATGCCGAATGCCTGCTGCGTCAAAATACGCGGGAACGCCAGAGAAGGACGCGACAGCGTCACCACCACGGAGTTGCCCTTCGCCACCACCGACGAAACCAGCGGCAAGAACGACTGCACCACAGAGGACTGAGCGGAATCCGACTTCTGCGCACCCTTCTTCTCACCCGGATGCGCAGTATCAGAAGCGCTCACAGAAGCCGATGCAGAAGCAGACGCGCTCGGGGTAGCAGTCTCAGAAGCACTCGCAGACGGAGTCGCGGCACCCGACGGAGACGCCTGAACAGGCGCAGGCTCCACCGCCGAAGGATCAATAGAACCCGGCTTCGGCACACCAAAACCCCACGCAAACAACGGCTGAGCAGGCACCGCCAAAGCAACAGTGCCCTCACCCGTAGCCAACGCCTGCCACCTCTGGAAATTCTGCACCACAGCATCCGCAGTCAACGCAGAACCGTTACTAAAATGAGCCTCACGCAACACAAACGTATGCACCAAACGGTCATCAGAAACCGTCCACTCACTACACAACGAATCCTGAACCTCAGGATCACCCGTGTAATGATTCGCCACCAACAACGTCTGCAAAACCTGCGCCGTCACCTGATACGTACTCGCCACAGGAAACAACGCCGGATCCAAACCCAGCGGCGCCGCACCCTGCGCAAAACGAAACACACGACGCGCATCAGCAGACGACGCGCTCGCACTCGCCGAAGAACCAACAGACGAACCAGCAGAAGATTGACCAGAACACGCAGAAAGCGCCAAACCAGCACTAAAAAGCGCGCCAAAACGCAAAACGGCACGTCGACTCAAGCCACTCGAGCCGGCAGTAGCTCGCAGCAGCGCATCAGAACTGCCAACAGCTGACGATGCATAAGGCTGATGCTGCACGGGAGGGTCCTCTCTTCCGTCGCGGATGCTTATCTCTCAGGATAACGGTTCAATACCCAACCGGGCGAGACACACCCACCCCGGCAAGGCACATACAAGAGAACCCGCCGCCACGAAAACCGTGACGGCGGGCCCAATGTGAATGTGTGTGCGCGAGGGGGGACTTGAACCCCCACGCCATAAGGCACAGGAACCTAAATCCTGCGTGTCTGCCAATTTCACCACTCGCGCGTAGCGTCACCCCACATCCGAAGATGCATGCGTCTGAGGCAACAAAAAATTAGTGTACACCAGGAACCAAGGTTCTCCAAGCCTTAAAAGAAGCCCCCATAGGGCAAAAAGCCTGCAAACACGCCGAACAACAACCCCCTCAAGAAGCAGCAGAACAGCGATACGCAAACCCCAGAAAACGTGACCCTACTTCGGGTCAATACCCAAATCACGACGCAACTTCGCCACATGACCCGTCGCACGCACATTGTACTGAGCCACAGAAATAACACCCTGCTCATCAATCACAAACGTCGAACGAATCAGGCCCTCATACACCTTGCCGTAATTCTTCTTCTCACCCCACGCACCATACGCCTCAGCCACCGCATGGTCAGCATCAGACAGCAGCGGGAACGTCAACGACTCCTTCTCCACAAAACGAGCAATAGCCGCCGGCGAATCCGGAGAAACACCCAACACCACGTAACCCAACGACTTCAACGACGCCAAATTATCGCGGAAATCGCACGCCTCCTTAGTGCAACCCGGAGTCGAAGCCTTCGGATAAAAATACAAAATCACCTTGCTATCCGCATAATCACTCAGACTGTGCTCCTTACCCGACGCATCAGCAAGGGTAAAAGCAGGTGCCGGGGTGCCCGGCTCAAGACGAACGCTCATCAATAACTCCTCAAAACATCAATAGAAATCAGCAGGGGAGCGGCGGATGCGCCCCACACAGTACCAAGGGCAGACGCGCCCCATGCAATACACACAGTCTAGTGTCCCACACACCCCACCCAAACAATGTGTCCAGGGTCACCCCAAATCAACTTGCGTACACCACAAAAACTCGCGTATAGTATTTTTCTGTTGCAAGGGAAACCTTGAAAAACAAATAAGCGCCTCTAGCTCAATTGGCAGAGCAATTGACTCTTAATCAA
>ERZ773024.268-NODE-268-length-19713-cov-5.704293_pt1 | contig 19713 bp, 16 predicted proteins | sample MGYA00511667_ERZ773024 | MGnify/ENA primary metagenome ERZ773024 (study PRJEB29015, sample SAMEA2738117) | human oral metagenome | biome: human oral; feature: human-associated habitat; material: saliva | place: China | collected 2258 ... | reverse complement strand
TCCATTATATCATGATTTTTCAGAAAATTCTCCCTTTATAAGAGAAATTATAGGCTCAATTCTTCCTTCAAAGGCTGTAAAAAGGTCATTTCTTGCTTATTTCTCATCTCCAGTCCTTCCTCAGCTAGCAGTAGTAAGTCTTTGGAGAATTCAATAATCGCAGTTTTCTCCCTATCAGTGAGGTTTTTCTTAGAAAATTGTCTCCTTAAAAACTTGTAATCACGACCAAATTCTTTAAAGAAAGGTGCTGTTGCTAAGTAAGCCTCTAACTTATCTAAATTAAGTAACAATCCCAAATGAAAAGCTGCTGAAGCAAAGGTTCTATCTAGAGGTTGGGTACACACACTACGAAACTCAACCGTTCCGCGAGTCGTTAAGTCTTGATACTGGTAACTACGATGAGTTTCAAAGTCTTTCTCTTGAGGGTAAATAGAAACCACATCCCCATTAAGATCAAATGCTTGAATTTCAGGTGTAACCAAATAGTCCCTTGTCTGAATCGGATAAAAATAATAGGTTTGCCCATCACGTTCCGCAGTAAAAATTGCAGAATGATTTAGATAGTTAAAAAAATCGTCTTCATCTTTAAATAATCTAGCATTAACACCGACATTCTCTGGATAGATACCATGCATAGATTCTTCCCAGAAAATATCCCTTGAAATTTTCGTATCCCAATCCTCACCTGAAAACTCAGAATTGGCAAATAAATAAGCCTTAGCCCCTTCAATTCGAGTAAAAGCATTAATCACTCGTAAGTAGTTAGACTTTGAGACATCCAACTGAACCTGACTCCCACAAATAAACGCTCCGTATTCAGGGAATTGATGTAAGTCTGATTTAGTCACATTTCTACTCAAATTTAAATAGTCCATCAACATCTGATAGCGTGGGTAAGCCACTGGCCTATTCTCATTTTTATCCCAGTTGGGATGAATACCACAGCCAACAATAGCATGATTTGATTCAGCTAACTTTTTCTGAATTACATCCATATAATTTTTAAAACGATTTTCGACCTCTTGAATCGTTTCAGCCTTACCAAATGCAAACTCTATCGTGGTATAGGAAACTTCAAATAAAATAGCATCCTGACTTACTGGGTCCACTAACTGGATAGGGTTCCCAAAATCATCTACCTTTTCTACAGCTAAATTCAAAGCAGAAACTAAATATCGGAATAAGTGCTTGATAACTTCAACATCTGTAGCATCCCCTTCTAAATTTGTAACAGGATATTCCAGCTCAATCCCGATAAACAATTCAGGATTTTCTTTAATATTTTTCAAATACCGATGTTTTAATAAATCGATAGAACGAGACATACTTCCCTACACTTTCATAATCTAAATAAAATTTGAATAACTATTATTATACCAAAAATAATATAAAAAAGGAAATGTTAAAAAAGATTAACGAAATCTAACTAGTACAAAAAAATTAGTTTCGTTAATCATTTCCTTTTTATTTACTCTAAATTTATATCTAAACCTAAATTATAAAGTTAAATGCAAAAAATTCTAGATAAATAAAAATCTTCTTATCTATCTAGAATTCATGTTCTTAAAGTTTATATTTAGGGTCTTTCTTTCTTAGCTCTAATTCTTTATCTGCAAATTCCTTCACATCATGTTCACTATCGATAATTTCTTTAGCATATTCCTTTACATCAGCTTTTAAAGATTTTCCTTCTACAACAGAATCTTTACTTAAATAATCCAAGATAGCTTGATCTTTTTTAGTAAATTGTCTATTATCATCATGTTTTTTTATTGCTAATCTTATCATTTTACGACGTAAAAATGTTTCCTTCACTATATCTTGATAGCTTCTTATCCATGATAAAAATAATACAAATAATAATACGATACCCATATATCCTAATGCGGGGTACGCATAAGAAATTAAATCTTTGAACCCAGCAAAACTACATAGATATCCAACAACAACTATTATAATTATATTAATTTTCAACTTCTTATCATCATTTGAAGAAAAACGTTTCGCTGTTGCATAAAACAAACTAAAAGCAGTATTAAAGATTAAAGCAAAAATAACTAATGCATAAAAAACAGCCAACCACGGATTAATATCCTTTACAATTTTTAATATCGGTATTTCAGCATCTATTATATCAGCACTATTAGCAAAAAGAGTTGCTGTTGCGAACAGAATTAAAACCCCTACCATTATACCACCAAGAGCTCCACCTTTTTTAGCAACACCTATTCTTACGACTGAGCCACCTAGAACAAATGCCATAGACACACCAGTTAACACGCAAAGAGAAAAGTAGTTAATTACAGATATCCAAATATTTGGCATCGAAGATGGAATAGTTTTAGAAACTTCATCCAACACACCATAATCATAACTCTTCCCTACAAATGTATAAACTGTTATTAACAATATCAATACAAACACTATCGGAGTGAAAATCCCTAAAATACTAGTTATCTTCTCAAAATCCAAAAATGCCACAATTACTATCATAACTGCACAAAGAAGCGCTCCAGCCCAATTCGGTATTCCAAATTGTTGCTTTAAATTCGCTCCAGCACCAGCTATCATGACAAAACCTATAACAAAATTAGAAATTATTAAAGTCCAGTCTATTATCTTATTTAAAATTGGTGTAGTTATTTCTCCAAAAACTTCTTGGTGATTATTAGCTTGATAATAAGAGCCTAATGTCAATATAATTTTCCCAAAAATCATATTCAAAATTCCTAAAACTACAACACCAATTAATCCTATTCTACCAAAACTTAAAAAGTATTGTAGAATATCCTGTCCGGATGATAAACCCGCTCCAACTATCACACCAACATAAGCTAGTGCTATTCTTAATGATTCATTTTTCATTTTTACCTACCTTTCTTGCTATATACTACTTATAAATATCTTTTATTATGGGAGTGACTCAAAAATCGTGATTTTGATGTGTACCCAAAATTCTGGACACATATATATTTAGTTTAAACATGTGGATGTTATCCTGTATTGTACAGGTGACATCCATTTTGTTTTTGATTGAATTCTCTTGTTGTTGTAATAATCTATATATTCATCTATAGCTTTACTAAACTCTTCAAATGACATATAATTCTTTTCATAACCGTAATATATCTCCGTCTTCATTCTTCCAAAAAATGATTCCATGATACTATTATCATAACAATTTCCCTTTCTAGACATCGATTGAATGATTCCATGTTTTTTTAACTCACTTCTATAGTGTAAATGTTGATATTGCCACCCTTGATCTGAATGCATAATTAGTCCTTCTGTTTTTGGAAATTTATTAAATGCTTTTTCTAACATTCTTTTTATCTGATCTAAATTTGGATGTAAGGATAAATCATATGATATTATTTCATTTGTATTCATATCTAAAATTGGTGAAAAATAGCACTTTCCCCATGGGAAATTAAATTGTGATACATCTGTAGTCCATTTCTGTAACGGAGCAGTTGTACTAAAATCTCGATTTATTATATTATTAGCGACTTTTCCTATTGTTCCTTTATATGAATGGTATCTTTCTTTTGGACGTTTCCCTTTCAATCCTTCTTTATGCATAAGACTTTGTACACGTTTATGATTTATTTTAAAACCTCTATTAATTAGTTCATTGTGAACTCTACGAACACCATATAGTCCTTTATTTTCGGTAAAAATAATTTTAATTTCTTTTAACACTGATTCATTACGAATAGCCACAGCGTCTACCTCTCCTTTATTTATTAAATAATAATATGTTGATTTAGCCATTCCTATTTCTTGTAAAAGACATTTTAATGGATATCCTTTTTCTCTGAGTTCTTTGATGATCGCTGCTTTTTCGCCTTGAGTTGCGCAGCCCATTTTTCTCGCCTCAAGGCTATTAATTTTTTTATTATTTCTTTTTCCGCTTTAATATTTTCGATTTCCGTTTTAATAAATTGATTTTCTTCACGTAATCTAATTAATTCTTCTCTTTCTGACTCTTTTAGTGGTTTAGGACTTATATTTTCTTTCATGATAGGTACCTTCCTTGGTCTTCCTTTCTTCTCATCTACAAGTCCATTATAACCTTTTTCCTTATATTTTTGAACCCAATTATATAATATCCTATAGTTAATTCTATTCTCTAGTGCAACGGAATTATATGAATAACCAGCTAAGATTTTGGAAACTAATACTAGCTTTTCTTCTGGATTCCACTTCTTATTTTTTGATTTAGGTCGCAATGCGCATACTCCCAATGAATCGACCATTCTTTTCCATTTCCTAATAGTATCTTTAAATTTCCTAGTAGTAATTCCGTTAGGTGTATCTGGATACTCTCCTCTTTCATACATCTCAACACATTTTACTTTAAATTCATAACTATAACGCATAAAAAATACCCCTTTCACTGGCTTGTCCAGTAAAAGGGGTACATATCATTTTTTATTTTACTCATATGCACCCCTATGTGTCTTTTTTTATGTACACTTTATGTGTTATAATGGTAAGGATAATATAAGAAATTAGGAGATGAAAATGGGAAATAGTGTTAAAGAAAATTACGAAACAATTCAACGTGCAGAATTACATAGAAAAATCTGGGCGATTGCTGATGATGTACGAGGTGCAGTAGACGGTTGGGATTTCAAACAGTATATATTAGGTATACTATTCTATAGATTCATCTCAGAAAATATGAGGGATTACTTTAATAGAGCTGAGCATGAAGCAGGAGATGTAGATTTTAATTATGCTGATATAAGTGATGATGAAGCATTACAATATTTTAAAACAGGAACTGTTGAAGAAAAAGGATTTTTTATCCTACCGAGTCAGCTTTTTGAAAATATTGTAAAAAATGCTGCTAAAGAAGATAACTTGAATGTTAAATTAGATACAATATTCAAAGAAATTGAAGCAAGTGCTATTGGAAGTGGATCAGAAGAAGATTTCAAAGGACTATTTAGAGATGTAGATCTAACTAGTGATCGTCTTGGAGAAACTGTAGCAGAAAAAAATACGAAATTAACTAGTATTTTAGTAGGTATTAGTGAACTTAATTTTGGTAATTTTGAAGATAATCATATCGATGCTTTCGGAGATGCTTATGAATATTTAATTTCTAATTATGCATCTAATGCAGGGAAATCTGGTGGAGAGTTCTTTACTCCTCAAACAGTGTCAAGACTACTAGCTAAAATAGTGGTTGATGGAAAAGATAAAATTAATAAAGTTTATGACCCGACATGTGGGAGTGGTTCGTTACTACTACAAATGAGAAAATTCGAAGGTGTAGAAATAGAAGAAGGTTATTATGGTCAAGAAATCAATATGACTAACTATAACTTAGCTCGTATGAACATGTTCTTACACAATGTGAACTATAATGATTTTTCTATAAAACGTGGAGATACATTGTTAAATCCTTATCATGGTGAAGAAAGACCGTTCGATGCTATAGTATCAAACCCACCGTATTCTATAAAATGGATAGGTGATGCGGATCCAACATTAATTAACGATGAACGTTTTGCACCTGCTGGAAAACTTGCTCCTAAATCATATGCGGACTATGCGTTTATTATGCATTCACTTAGCTATTTATCAAGTAAAGGGCGTGCAGCTATAGTATGTTTTCCAGGTATATTCTATAGAAAAGGTGCCGAGAAAACTATTAGAAAATATTTAGTTGATAATAACTTTGTAGATTGTGTTATCCAACTTCCTGATAATCTGTTCTTCGGGACATCGATTGCTACATGTGTATTAGTATTAGCGAAAAATAAAACAGAGAACAAAACTTTATTTATCGATGCATCTAAAGAATTCAAAAAAGAAACAAACAACAATATATTAGAAGAAACAAATATAGATAATATTATTAAAGAATTTAGAGAAAGAGCAGATGTTGAATATTTCTCACGTTATGTAGATAATAGTGAAATAGAAGAAAATGACTATAATCTATCAGTATCAACATATGTTGAAAAAGAAGACACTAGAGAAAAAATTGACATCAAAGTATTAAATAAAGAAATTGCTGAAACTGTGAAAAAAATTGATGAATTACGAGCATCTATAGATGAGATAGTTAGGGAGCTAGAGAGTGATGAATAATAACATTATTATTTATAATACGGAAGACGGAAAATCAAAAATAAATCTTAAGTTAGAAGATGGAACAGTTTGGCTTAATCAACTACAGATAGCAGAACTTTTTCAAACAACAAAACAGAATATAAGTAAACATATAAAAGCTATTTTAGAAGATGAAGAACTAAGAGAAGATTCAACTGTCAACTATCAGTTGACAGTTCAAAAAGAAGGGAATAGAGAAATTGAAAGAAATATAGCCTTTTATAACCTTGACATGATTCTTGCCATTGGTTATCGCGTACGTTCTCCACGTGGAGTACAATTTAGAAAATACGCATCTACAGTTTTAAAAGAATATCTAATTAAAGGTTTTGCCATGGATGATGATCGTCTTAAAAGCTTTGGTGGTGGAAGCTACTTTAAAGAACTATTAGAACGTATTCGTGATATTCGTTCTAGTGAAAAAGTATTTTATCGCCAAGTGTTGGAGTTGTTTTCAACATCAATAGACTATGATAAGAATAGTGATGAAGCGAAGAAATTCTTTGCTACTGTTCAAAATAAAATGCATTATGCAATTCATCATCATACGGCAAGTGAATTAATATTCGATAGAGTAGATGGTGATAAAGAATTTATGGGACTAACTACCTTTAAAGGAGAACTACCAACATTAACAGAAGCTAAAACAGCTAAAAACTATTTAAGTGAAAAAGAATTGCGTGGTTTAAATCAACTTGTATCTGGATATTTAGACTTTGCGGAAAGACAAGCAGAACGTGAAATAGCCATGAAGATGACAGATTGGATAAAACATGTAGATAACATTCTACGAGCAACAGGTGAAGATGTATTAGAAAGTGCAGGTAGTATATCACGAAAACAAATGGAAGAAAAAGTTTTAAAAGAATACAAAAAGTATTCAGAGCACACTTTAACACCAGTAGAACAAGACTATTTAGAAGAAATTAAAAACATAGAAAAATTAGCAAAGAAAGGAGGAAAATAGATGACGAACATATTAGAATTACTTAAGAATGAAAAAGTGGAGTGGAAGAAATTAGGGGAAGTAGTAGAAATTGTCACAGATTATGTAGCTGCAGGATCATTTAAAACAATAGCTGAAAATGTAAAATATTTACAAAAAGAAGGTTATGCTCAGTTGATACGTACAAAGGATATAAAATCAGATTTTAAAAAAACTGATGATTTTGTTTATGTAGATGAAAATGCATTTCGATTCTTATATAGAGTAAATTTAGATAAAGAGTGTATAATATTACCTAATATCGGTAATTGTGGCGAGGTATACTACATTTATCCTGAAAAGCTTCCTAGCGATAATAATGTTTTAGGACCTAATGCAATTTATCTTAGAAGTAAAACACAAAGTAATAAATATTTATATTATCTATTTCATGAATATTTCTTTCAAAAATCATTAGAAAAAATTACAAGTAAAGTAGGTCAAGGAAAATTTAATAAAACAGACTTAAAAGAGTTATTAATCCCAATCCCATCACTAGAAACTCAGGAAAAAATAGTAGAAATACTTGACAAATTTACAAATTATGTTACGGAACTTCAGTCGGAACTTCAGTCACGTACTAAACAATATACTTATTATAGAGATAAGTTATTAAGTGAAGATTACTTGACTAAAGTGACTAAGGAAATGGAAGAAGATAGAAGATTAAATATAGTTACGCTTGGAGAAATAGGTGAATTTACCAGAGGGAACGGACTACAGAAAAAAGATTTTCTAGATGAAGGGAATCCAGTTATTCATTATGGACAGATCTATACTAAGTATAGTTTTGTAGCAGAAGAGGTTTTATCATATGTTAGCGATGAAATTTTTTCTAAGCTAAGAAAAGCCCAAAAAAATGATATATTAATCGCTACGACTTCAGAGAATGTAGAAGATGTAGGAAAGAGTGTTGTTTGGCTTGGTGATGATGAAATTGGTTTTTCAGGTGATATGTACAGTTACCGTACGGAACAAAATTCAAAATATATTGCATACTATTTCCAAACAAATGCTTTTCAAAAGCAAAAGGAGAGGAAAGTAACTGGAACAAAAATGATAAGAATTCATGGGTATGATATGGAGAAATTTGAGATCCCACTTCCACCTCTTTCACTTCAAAATAAAATAGTGAAGGTCTTGGATAAGTTCCAAGTATTGCTTGCAGATACAAAAGGATTGTTGCCTACAGAAATCGAACACCGTCAGAAACAATATGAATATTATCGAGAAAAACTCTTGACATTTGATGAAGTTTCTGATAGATTCGATTCGATTCATAACTAGTTTATACTATGATATTCTACAAGAAGCTGCTAATATAGTTGGAGTAGATATACAGGATAAGGTTGAGATTATTAATTTAGGGGAGATAAGTAATATTAATAGAGGAGCATCTCCAAGACCAATCAAAAGCTTTATTTCAAACGAAATTGAGAATAGCGTTCCTTGGATAAAAATAGGAGATACAAAACCTGAAAGTAAATATATATTTGATACAAAGGAAAGAATAACTAAAGAAGGTGCAAAAAAATCGAGAGTATTAAAGAAAGGATCGTTTATATTATCTAACTCAATGAGTTATGGTAGACCATATATCTTGAGTATAGATGGTGCCATCCATGATGGATGGGCAAGTATTAATGACTTTGAACAGTTTTTAGTTTCAGACTATTTATATCATTATTTAATAACTAAGAGAACTCAAGATTATTGGCAACTAAAGATGAATACTGCATCAGTTAGTAATTTGAATTCTGAGATTATTAGAGGATTACCAATACTAGTCCCCCCTTTACACGTTCAACAACATGTTGTATCAATTCTTGACAAGTTTGATACTTTAGTAAATGATATTAAAGAGGGATTACCAAAAGAAATAGAACAACGCCAAAAACAATATGAATATTGGAGAGAGTGTTTGTTAGACTTTCCAAGATAATAAGTTATTGTGAAAAATTTTAAATATAAATAAAAAGGAAAAGGAGTGAGAGTATGTCAGAAGAAAAATTCAGGTATAAGACATCGCCTATCGCTGAGATGCAAGGTGGAATAGTTTTGGCTAAATTTGAAAAGCCTGATCGTAGAGTAGAAGAATATCAAACTGAATCACAACTCGAAGAAAACTTGATTAATAATCTAGTTTCTCAAGGATATGAAAGACTTGATGTTAGAACTATGGATGATTTATATGCGAATCTTCGTATACAAATTGAAAAATTAAATGATGTGAAGTTTAGTGATAGTGAATGGGAAAGATTTTTATTAGAGTATTTAGATGTGCCTAATGATGGAATAATCGAAAAAACTCGTAAGATTCAAGAAAATCATATTTATGATTTTGTCTTTGATGATGGTAGACTAAAAAATATTAAAATAATAGATAAGAAAAACATTCATAACAACCACCTACAAGTAGTTAATCAAGTAACGGTTGCAAAAAATAGATACGATGTGAGTATTTTAGTAAATGGATTGCCTCTTGTTCACATTGAATTGAAAAAACGTGGGGTAAATATTAGAGAAGCCTTCAATCAAATTCAAAGGTATGAAGATGAAAGTTTTAACTTAGACAATTCGCTTTATAAGTTTGTGCAAATTTTCGTGATTTCTAATGGAACATATACTAGATATTTTGCCAACACTACAGAACGTGATAAGAGTAATTATGAATTCACCTGCGAATGGGCAGATGCTAAAAATAGGGTTATTGTTGATTTAGAAGATTTTACAGCTACTTTCTTTGAGAAGAGAACTATTCTAGAGATTTTAACAAAATATTGTGTTTTTAATTCAAGAAACGTCCTATTAATCATGAGACCTTATCAAATTGCGGCGACTGAAAGATTATTATGGAGAATTAATTCTAGTTTTGAAAATAAAAAAGCTGGAAGTGTAGAAGCTGGTGGATTTATCTGGCATACTACTGGATCTGGTAAGACTTTAACATCATTCAAGTCAGCAAGATTAGCTACTGAGTTAGATTATATTGATAAAGTATTCTTCGTAGTTGATAGAAAAGACTTAGACTATCAAACTATGCGTGAATATCAAAAATTCCAAAAAGATAGTGTAAATGGAAGTAAGGACACTAAAGAATTAAAAGTTAGTATTGAAAAACAAGATAATAAAATAGTTGTTACAACAATTCAAAAATTAAATGAGTTTGTTAAAAGTAATAAAGGGCATGAAATTTATAACAAGCATTGTGTATTTATTTATGATGAGTGCCATAGATCACAATTTGGATTAGCTCAAAAGAATATTCAAAGTTCATTTAAACACTATTACCAATTTGGTTTTACAGGGACACCAATTCTTGTAGAGAATTCAATAGATGGAGAGACTACAACAGCTAGCGTATTCGGTACACAACTGCATAGTTATGTAATTACTGATGCGATTAGAGATGGTAAAGTACTTAAATTTAAAATTGACTACAACAGTATTAATCCGAAGTTCAAGAGTTCTGAAGAAGAAACAGATGATGAAAAACTAAAAGCTCTTGAGAATAAAATGTTCATACATCCAGAGCGTATTTCAGAAATTACTAAGTATATTCTTGATAAGTTTGATTCTAAAACTTATCGTAATACGCAATATACGTTAAAAGATAAACGTATTAATGGATTTAATGCGATGTTTGCGGTGCAAAGTGTAGATGCTGCGAAGATGTATTATGAAGAGTTTAAAAAACAACAGGCAAACTTACCTGAAGATAAAAAACTAAAAGTTGCAACAATATTTAGTTATGCTCCAAATGAAGAAAGAGCCTCAGGAGAAATTGAAGAAGAAAGCATGACCTCTACAGCATTGTCAACAACAGCAAAAAAATTCCTTACTAATGTAGTTGATGATTATAATTCATTCTTCCAAACTAACTTCACTATAGATGGTAACGGATTTGAGAATTATTATAAAGATTTATCAAGTAGAGTAAGAAACAAAGAGGTGGATTTACTAATTGTTGTTGGTATGTTCTTAACTGGATTTGATGCTCCGACTATGAATACTTTATTCGTTGATAAAAACTTAAGATATCATGGACTTATTCAGGCGTTTTCTAGAACAAATAGGATTTTAAATAAGATGAAAGCCTTCGGTAATATTATTTGTTTTAGAAACTTAGAAAAAGCTACTAAAGATGCTATTAAACTATTCGGTGATGAAAATAGTATTAATGTAATTATCGAGCGTAGTTATGACGAATACATAAATGGATTTACGGATGAAGACTCAGGAGTAGTATTTAAAGGGTATAAGGAATTATGTGAAGAAATCATAGAAAAATTCCCAGATCCAACAGAAATCAAACTAGAGAGAGATAAGAAAGAGTTTGTTAAGCTATTTGGTGAAATCTTGAAGAGAGAAAATATCTTAAGAAACTATGATGAATTCAGTAGTTTCGAGAAGATAATTTCTGAGAGATTGAAGCAGGATATGAAGAGTGTATATATTTGGATAAAAGAAGAGCGTATATCGCCGAAACCACCAATAATAGATCCAGATGATCCTATTATAGACTTCTCAGATGTTGAATTCCATATTGATCTTCTGAAGACTGAAGAGGTAAATCTTGATTATATCTTAGCATTAATCCTTGAAAAAGCTAAAGAACAAGGAATAAATAATGAAACATTAAAAGAAGAAATAAGAAGATTAATTCGTTCTTCACTTGGAACAAGAGCCAAAGAAGAATTGATTATTGAATTTATCAATCGTACAGATCTAACTAAGTTTGATAAAAATGAAGACATACTAGAAGCTTTCTATGAATATGCTAAGATTGAGAAAGAACAAAAAATAAATGAACTTATTTACGAAGAAAATCTAAAAGAAAAATCTAAGAAATTCATAGAGAAATCAATCAGTAGAGGTTATGTGTCCCAAGGTGGAACTGAATTAGATGATGTATTACCACCGGTAGGTCGTCGTGGTGGAGCTAGAGAAGCTAAAAAACAATCTGTTCTTACTAAGTTGAAAGATATAGTTAAGGTATTTGTGGGGATATAATAAAAATTAGCTAATTTTATTTTAAATAAATGTATTAAAATCTATATTTAAATCAGATAAAATTTTTGATTTAAATATAGATTTGTGTTAGAATTAAATCATAAAAGAGAGAGCCGTTTTAAAGACGGTAGCTCGTGTTTAAGATTATATTAAATAACCATCTACTCGGCTAAAGTAAAGATGGTTATTTTTTATTGTCATTTTTAAACGCATTTATACATAGACCAACTACGGTTGCAATCAAAAGATTTACACCTATAATAGTTTGTATAATTTCGTACGCAGACAACTTGCTACTCCTTTCGTCCAGATTTTTATTACTTATGAGCATATGCACCATCTCCTTCCGTATAAAAGTAGCCACCATCTTTATCAGAAGTATTAAACTCCCTAACTTCTCTCTCCATCGCTGATTATATCAGAAATTTGAAGAGGACACAAAGAAAATCAATAGTTATTTAAAATTTAGTTTTCTTTCTTAAAAACATGTATATAACCTATACGTGTCTTTTTTTATGTACATAATATATGATATAATAAAGTTGATATAAACAGATTTTAACTTTAGGAGAAGGATATGTTTAAGAAATGTTGCAGTAGTAGAAGTGAAAAAAATTATAAAATACACCACAGTCCTAGACCAATTAAACTTTCAGAAGAAATGGATACTGTAATAAAAAAATTACTTTGGTATACACCGAATATTGATTCATACCAATCTGATAAAAATGAATTAATTTCTGATAAGATTTACGATGAATTTTCATTTACCTATTTAATGAGTCGAATGGGAATGAATGAAAGTCGTGATGTGAAGTGGATAGGCTCAAAGGATGTGATCAGCGATGATGAATGGAGATTTTTCGAGAGTAATATTTGTTCTAATTGTCAAAAAATAATAGTTGCGAAGTATACTACTTTTTCAAAAATAAATGCTTTATTGACAGCGATTAGAAACTGTATAGCACATGGTCATTTTGCGATAGTGGAAGATTATATTATTGGTTTTAATAGGAAACTATTAACAAAAGATCTTGAAGGATTAAAGAAATCAATTATTAAGATTAAACCTAAACCATTACTTTCAGCTTTAGAGAAATTAACTTCGCCAATAGGTAAAGAATTATTGCTTGCATATGCTTTTAAAAATGTTGGTTATAAAGTTACGGAACCAAAAAATAGAAGTAGTGATTTTGATTTATGTCTTGAAAAGAATGGTAAGAAATATGTAGTAGAAATAAAATCATATAAAGGTCAGACATATTTACATCCTGAGCATGTTATGAGATTTCTTAAGAGGGCAGAAGAAAAAGTACCTGAATATGAAAAGATATTACTTATCGATACATCGAGGGTAACGAAAGCTGTACGAGCGCTAGAGTCAAATATTGAAGAATTTAGGATTATAGATATTAATCAAGTTAAGCAACTATTAGGAAGAGATCCTGTTGATATATTAGCCTAATAAATCCATAACTAATAATAAGAGCGATTCAAAAATAATAACTTTGAATCGCTTATTTTTTTATTTCATTTGTTCACTTACAGTACTAACTTTTTCTAGAATTTCATCTAGACTGAAGTAGCCGCTTTTTTGAATAGATAATCTTCCTTCAATATATACTTCTACAGTTGGTGCTGAAAGAATTCCTCGTTGAGCGGCAATTTCCATATTTTCTTCTAATGAAATGTAGTATGCTACGATGTCTTTGTGATCTTCTTGCCACGTAGTAATTCTGTTTTTTATTGAGTGACATGGCATGCAAGTGGCTGTTCCGTATTGAATAATAGCTATGTCATTGTCACTGATGATTTTATTTAAATCGTCGTTGTTTGTAAAGTCAATCATATTTTATCTTCCTTTTATTTTTCCTATAAGACGCAGTGTAGTAATACGTCTTCTTTTAATATGTGTATATTATAGTTGTTTTAAAAGTTAATTACAAGTATTATTAATTGTGTATATACATGGTTCAAAAATAGAATATTATAAAAATTTTCTGAAAACTATTGACAATAATTTTAAAACATGATATTATTTTTATAACATAAATAGATTAAGTATTATAAAAAGAGGCCGCGATGACTAATTTAAAAGGTAGCATCGCCGAAGTGATTAAATTCACTGGGGTTATGTCGAATAGGCATAGCACTGTCATTAGAAAATGCCCATTTTCTTCATGGTGAGCTTTTTATAATAAGGGCAAGAGGAATAGGATAGAATCATAAGCTAGACTACAAGGACCTTTTGTTCTTGTAGTCTATTTTTTATAACTTATTTGAAGGAGAAAGTAATGAGATTATTTGATGGTATGACGGTAGAAAATGGTGAACTGAATATTTCAGGAGTTGGAGTTAGTGAGTTAAAAGCTCAATATGGCACACCACTTTATGTTTATGATGAGAATATGTTAGTGAATCAATGTAGAACTTTTATTAACAATTTCAAAAGTTCGAGGTTCAATACAGAAGTTCTTTACGCATCGAAAGCTTTTAGTTGTTTAGAGGTATTAAGAATTGCTAGTAGAGAAGGCTTAGGTGTAGATGTGGTTTCACTTGGTGAAATTCATACAGCATATAAAGCTGGATATGATATGAGACGAGCTTATTTCCATGGAAATAATAAAACTCGTGAGGAACTACAATATGCTTTAGAAGTTGGTGTAGGAACTATCGTTGTAGATAATGACTATGAATATGAAATGATTAATGAAATCGTAAGGGAGAGTGGAAATACTGTAGATGTATTATTAAGAATTAATACAGGTATCGATGCTCATACCCATGAATACATTAAAACCGCAAAAGATGATTCGAAATTTGGCTATTCAGTATATGATGAAACAATTTATGATTTAATCGTAGATATTAATAATCAAAGCAATCTTAACTTCGTAGGATTCCACTCACACATCGGATCACAAATTTTTGAGAAAACTTCATTTTTCGAAGCTGTAAAAGTGGTTATGGAATTTACGAAAAAAGTTCAAGAAAGATTAGGTTTAACTATAAGTGTTCTTAATCTAGGTGGAGGTTTCGGAGTTTATTATACTGAAGAAGATAGACCTTTTGAACTTGCTGAATTTTTAAGAGAGTATATCGAAGTAGTTGAACGTGAAAGTGATAATTTTGGTTTAGATTTAACTAAGGTAGTTATTGAGCCAGGTAGAAGTTTAACATGTAACGCAGGTAGCACATTATACAGTGTAGGTGGAGTTAAGAAGACTTTTGCAGGTCGTGAATATGTGTTCGTTGATGGTGGTATGGCAGATAATCCTCGTTATGCATTATATAAAGCAAAATACGAGGCGATGTTAGCTAACAAGATGAATGAAGAAGCAGATACAACTTATACAGTCGCTGGTAAGTGTTGTGAGTCTGGAGACATGTTAGTAATGGATGCAAAACTACCTAAAGCTGAGCAAGGTGACTTACTATTAGTATCATCGACAGGGGCATATAACTATAGTATGAGTAGTAATTACAATAGATTACCGAAATTACCGGTAGTATTTGTAAAAGATGGAACTAGTCGCCTGGTAGTAAAAGGTGAAACTTTAGAAGATTTAATTAGACAAGATATTTAATTCAAAAAATAAGTAAAAAATATTATTAAAAATATACAAAAATAACATAGATACAAGGAGAACAAGATTATGACAATTTATACAGGAAGCGGAGTAGCAATAGTAACACCATTTTTCGAGGATGGAAGTGTAGATTATGAAACATTTGGAGAGTTAATCGAATTCCAAATTAGTGAGGGAACAGATGCGATTATCGTAGCTGGAACTACAGGTGAGAGTTCAACTATGCCTGATGATGAGCAAGTAGCGGTTATTAAATTCGCGATTGATAGAGTGGCAGGACGTGTACCAGTTATCGCTGGTAGTGGGGTTAACGATACAGCACACTCAATTAGATTAAGTCAAGAGATAGAAAAATTAGGACCGGATGCATTGTTAGTAGTAACACCATATTACATTAAAACTAGTCAACAAGGTTTAATTGAACACTTTGAAGCAATCGCTAATAGTGTTGATTTACCAATCGTACTTTATAACGTACCAGGAAGAACTGGGCAAGTTATGGCGCCTGAGACTATTTTACACTTATCTCAACACAAAAACATTGTTGCGTATAAAGATGCAGTAGGGGACATTGCTCATACTTTAGCAGTTAGAAACTTAGTAGGGGATAACATTGATATTTACTCAGGAAATGATGATATTAACGTACCAATTATTTTAGCTGGTGGTAAAGGGACAATCTCTGTTTTAGCTAACGTTTATCCAAAAGCGACACACTTAATGTGTAAATACGCTTTAGAAAGACAAGTGGACAAAGCATTTGCTCTTCAACTTAAATATCTAGACTTCATCCACATGTTATTCGCTGAGCCAAACCCAATGCCAGTAAAAAAATGTGTAGAATTAATCGGAAAATCAGCTTGTCACTATCGTCTACCAATGACTCATGTAGCACCAACATTAGCGACAAGATTAGAGCAAGAAATCGCAAGACTTAGTTCATTACAAGGAGAATAAAAATGAGAGTTTTATTAAGTGGTTATAATGGAACTATGGGACAAGTTCTAAAAAACTATATTCAAGATAGTACTGATTTAGAAATCGTTGCAGGTGTAGGTCGCGAATTATTAGAGGAGAAATTTCCAACTTATACTTCATATGAAGGTTTAGAAAAGGTGGCTGATGTAATTATTGATTTTTCTCATCATGCAGGTACTGCATCTTTAGTGGAGTATGCTAAACGTACAGCAACGAAAGTCGTTATTGCGACAACTGGTCATACTACAGAAGAATTAGAATTAATCGATGACCTAGCTACACAAGTAGGGGTAGTTTATGCTGGGAATTACAGTTTAGGAGTAAATGTCTTAGTAGAGTTAGTGAAAAAAGCTAGTGAACTGTTACTAGGATATGATATCGAAGTTATTGAAAAACATCATAATAAAAAAGTAGATGCTCCTAGTGGCACTGCAAAAATGTTAGTTGATGCGGTTAAAGATGTAGAAGACTATAACAGAGTTTATGGTCGTCACGGAGATATGAAACGCCAAGAAAAAGAGATTGGAATTCATGCAGTTCGTGGTGGAACTATAGTAGGTGAGCATGAAGTGATTTTTGCTGGTGAGGATGAGGTAATTGAAATTAAACATACAGCTCTAAGTAAAAAGATGTTTGCAAAAGGATCTGTTACAGCAGCAAAGTGGCTTAACAGTGTAGAAGAACCTAGATTATATTCTATGAAAGATGTACTAGGTATAAAATAATAAAGTTAGTAGAGAATAATAAGGTTAGTGTAAGATAATAAAGTTTGGAGCGACTCAAGTGATTTTACGAAAATAATATTTTGAGTCGTCTCCATGTGGGTGTTACTCAAAAATTGTGATTTCGAAGAATCAAGATTTTGTCGAGTTACTTCCTGTAGTGGTTCGGTATTGCCATTTAAATTATAAATGATAGAAATACTATAATAAAGTTAGATTGACATATGTAAAAATTAAATATAAAATAGAAAAAAATCATATAGATAATAGGAGAAAGAAATGAAATCAACAGAAGAGATTATTAAATTTATAGCAACATCTAAAAAGAAAACACCGGTAAAAGTTTACGTTAATTTTAACGCTGAAGTAGAATTTCCAGAAACATTAGAAGTGTATGGTGAAGGAAACTCAAGAGTTATTTTTGCAGATTTCGCTGATTGGGTGGAATTTTACGAAGCTAACAAAGCTGTGGTAGTAAATCACCGAGTAGAAAATGATCGCCGTAATAGCGGTGTGCCGATGATTGATTTAACTCAGTTTAACGCTCGTATCGAGCCAGGTTGTTCAATTCGTGAACATGTTATTATTGGGGATAATGCGGTTATCATGATGGGTGCTGTTATTAATATCGGAGCTAAGATTGGTAAAAACACTATGATCGATATGAATGCTATTTTAGGTGGACGTGCAGAAGTTGGAGAAAACTCTCACGTTGGTGCTGGATCTGTATTATCAGGAGTTATCGAACCAGCTAATGCTACACCAGTACGTGTAGGTAATAATGTTCTTATCGGTGCTAATGCGGTAGTGTTAGAAGGTGTTCAAATTGGTGACAATGCCGTTGTTGCAGCTGGAAGTGTAGTAACAAAAGATGTAGCTAGTGGTGATGTTGTAGCGGGAGTACCTGCACGAGTAATTAAAACACGTAGTGAAGTTGCAGAAGAAAAAGTAGATATTATTGCAGAATTAAGAAACTTATAATAAAGTAGGAAGAGAAGATGAAAGTAATTACTGAAGAGAATTTAACATCATGGCGTAGACATCTGCACCAAAATCCAGAGTTATCTTTGGAAGAGCATAAAACTAAAGAATTTATTGCTAGTATCTTAAAAGAATATGGTATAGAATATCAAGAAACTCTTGAGACAGGGTTGGTAGTAATTTTTAAAGCAAGCGTAGAAACTAAAGATACGATTTTATTTAGAGCTGATATTGATGCATTGCCAATTACAGAGGAAAATGATGTTGATTTTAAATCAAAAAATGATGGAGTAATGCATGCATGTGGTCACGATGGTCACACGACTATGCTTTTAGGAAGTGTTATTGAAGCAGCTGATTATTACAAAAATAATGCTACGAAGGTAAATAGTATTTTTGTATTTCAACCTGCTGAAGAAACTTTCGGCGGTGGAAATTTATTAATCAATGATTTTGATTTTTCACATTATAATATTTTAGCAAGTTATGCCCTGCATATGAATCCAGATTATCCTGAGGGGCATATAGTTTCTAAATCAAAAGAAATCATGGCTAGTGCTAATGAATATAGAATTTATATTAAAGGTCGTGCAGCACATGTTGGTTTGAAAAATACTGGAATCGATGCGCTTAATACGGCTACAATGTTCTTCCAAGAGATGTTGAAACTTAATGCGTTACATACTAAAGCACGTAACACTAACATTATTCATATCGGTAAAATGTACGGTGGGGATGCGATGAATGTCGTTGCTGAGAATGCATATCTGGAAGGGACGATTAGAACATACAGTATGGAAGATTTAGCGACAATCAAAGCTGCAATTGAAAATACGCGTGTAGGACTTGAGCATCTTACTGGTGCAAGTATTCGAGTTGACTTTGCTGAAGGATATCCTGCGGTAATCAATGATAAAGTTCCTTATCAAGTAATTAGAGAAGTTATAGAAAAAGAAAGTATCGACTATATTGAGTTAGAGGAAGCTTATCTATATGGGGAAGATTTTTCATTCTTTAGTAGACTTTCTCCTATAAACTATAGCTTTTTAGGTTTAAGAAACGAAGAGAAAAACTATGTTTCTGGACTGCATACACCAACTTTCAACTTCGATGAAAAAATACTAAAAGTAGGGGTTCAATATTACCTTGGTATATTAAAATATTATAACGAGTAATTTTTTGGTTTTTTAGTAAGATAAACGGGAGTGACTCAGAAATCGTGATTTCAGAGAAATCGATTTTGTCGAGTCACCCCCGCAAAGTTTATTAGATATCTAAAAAGCTTTTATAAAGCGAATTTAGATATCAATAAACC